>MDSV01224932.1_pt1 | contig 12175 bp, 6 predicted proteins | sample 810851 | NCBI WGS metagenome assembly MDSV01 (sample SAMN05326640, study PRJNA326480) | marine metagenome | isolation source: seawater | place: Atlantic Ocean: North East | collected 2012
GCCGAGGCCGAGGCCGAGGCCGAGGCCGAATCCGTCGCCGTCCAAACGTGGTCTCCCGTCAGCCCAAGCATCGGTTGGGAGGCCAAGGTAAAAGAACTGCCCATCGCTTGCAGCAACGGTAACACGGGCAGAGCAGAGGACGTGAAACAGGCAACCTTTCCACGCGCGTCTCGAGCGGCACGAGCCAGCGATCCCGCACAGGACCTCAGGAGCGTTGTGGCGCTTGCCGTGCGCAAGTGCGAGACAAACCTTCTTTCGAGGGGATACCGCAAAGCGCCGCGCGTCGCGCAGGCGTTCCGAACGCACAAGATCGTTGGTGCGGGGACGTCGGTAAGCAAGGGCGCAAGCGCCAAGATGGCGGTGCGGGACCAGCACCGCATCAACCACCTGGCATCGATCAAGGCCAAGGGCATCGACGCCAACAACACGGAGCCCGCCTTCCTGCTCGGCGGGTACACGGCGCCGATGACCTGGGAGCGGCTGGCTGCGAGCGCCTTCAAGGCCAACGCCGTCTCGTCGTCGCAGATGGGCCGGAAGAAGACGGAGAGCGCGACGCCGCAGTACGTTTACGCACTTGGAACCACCCCGCCCCAGCCCCAGCCTACAGTCCATTACTCACACGGAACGTGCTTGTGGCAGAACGACGCGCATCAACTGCATGCCCGTGGGCCAGGCGGCCGCGGCGCAAGTCGTGGCCGTGGCCATCAGCATGGCCGAAGCGCGTCGCCGCTTGCGCAGCCACGACGTGCAGGTCGTAAACTCGATGGCAACCAATGCGGTCAACGTGTGCGCGCTCGCCTTGGGAGACAACCGCGCCGTGGAACCCGGCCAGCTCTTTGGCATCAGCTCGACCGTGCGCCTGGTGTACAACAGCTCCCCGGTCAAAGTGACGGCGGTGTCGGTGCTCTCGGCGTGCCGCACGTTGGCGCGCAACGAGCTTGGCTTTCACACGATCAGCAACGCCATGGGCAACCGCAACGAGATGCTGCTCGACATCTGTCGTTCGCTTGTGGGCGAGCACACGTTAGAGCCCGTGTGGTGCGCCTTCGTGCTCGTCGTCTACCTGACGAGCCATCCACGCGGACGCGACCTGCTGCGCACCTCCGGTCTGACCGACGTGGACGTCCAGGCGGCAATCGTGGCAGTGCGGTACGGATCCGAAGAGGTCAACCGGCGCAGCGGCGCACAGAAACGGCCCAAGCGTGCTCATGGCGGCGTAGAAGGCTCTGAGGAAGAACAGCCAGACGATGACGCGCACTCGGCCGCATCCTCGTCAGTCGCTTGCAAGCGCAAGCGCGCTCCACGCGGCAGCAGCGGCACCACGACATCCGAGGCGCACGTGCTGCTGAGCAACTGGCACGCCTACCTTTCCGGCCCGCACGCGTCGGTGCTGCACACGCTCGCGGCGCACAACAAGCGCACCGCTCGTGATGCCGCCCTGTGCACGCTGGCACAACAAGCCGAGGGCACCGAAGTGGCCGAAAACGAAATGCTGCAGGAGGCGAGTCTTCGCAACGCAGAGCGCAGCGCAACGGCGCTGGTGTCCATGGTGGGACGGCGCGAGAGCGAGGTTCCGGGCGTGCTTGTGCTCAGTGCGCGCCGCAACGAGGACGGGCCGTACGGAAAGGCGGTGTCACTTCAGCGAGTGGAGAAGGAAGCGGCAAGCACTGCGTTGCACGCGTGCGTCATGCCTCCGCACAGCGTGAGGCCGGATTCGTCCGTGAGGATTGCGGTGGCGTGGAGTGCAGCCAGCCAGAAGCTCATGCCCAGGGACGAGCAGCAGGCCACGCTTCCTGGCATCTTAGAGCGACTTTACGAGATACGGCGTCTGTACGCCGAGACGGACGCAAGCCCGTTGCGGGGCAAGTCGGCACAGCGCGAAGGCAGCCTGCGCAACTTCGTTGCGACGCAGACCGAGGATCCCATGCTGATCGAGGCGGCGGGCACCACGCGCAGCTTCCTTAGCATTGTTATGGTCGTGCCGTTCAACTACACACAGGATTCTACTGCGGAACAGCTGTGTGGAGAAGCCCTGGAGGCCTACAGGTATACACACGAGGCGCCCAACCTGGGCACCTTCCCGACGCTTCTCTACACGAGCAAGCGCAGCTGTGATCGCCGCGAACCCTTGTGCACGCCTGCTCCATCGTTGGCCGTTGGCATCTACGCCAACGAGTCCATTCGCCGCTGGATGGCTCGCAAGACGCGCAAGAACGATCCGTGCATCAAACATCTGGGCTACAGCATGCCATCGGAGCTGTCCCGAGACGTGCCTAGCATCATGTCGAGCGAGCCATCACCAATGCTAACCATCACAGACTTTGACGTCGAGCTGTCACGCGAGACCGAATGGCCTCGCAACATGGATTGCGTGTCGTACACGGAGGCTGCGGTCGGATTGCACGTTTGTGGCGACGGGGTCACGCGACTGCCCGAGATTCTGGAGGCTATGCAGGACATGAAGGGGTTGGGAGACGCCGAGTACACCATGCAGGCGCGCGCGGCGCTGTACGTGGCCGCTTCACAGGCTTCGTTTGTAGGTGCAATCGGATCGGCGCTCTCCGCGGGCTATGCCATCACCTCCGTGGCAAGCAGCAAGAAGATCACGGTGCGCTGCCAGCACGCCAGCACGCCAGCACGCCAGCACGCCAGCACGCCAGCACGCCAGCACGCCAGCACGCCAGCACGCCAGCACCCAAATCCACGAAGGCCCGGGGATGGTCCACTTTCGGAAAATCCCCGGGTGGTCAGATCCGTCCGTCCCCGGATTGTCCACTTCCGGACAATCCCCGGACAATGGCGTGACCACAGCCACTGGTTGCATCTGTCTGCATCTGTCTGCACATGTCTGCATGCCTGACATCCCACATCCCTGACATCCCGACGGTTTGTCGAAGGCCCGGGGATTGTCCACCACCGGACAATCCCCGGACAATTGCGTGTGCCCCGCAGGCGACCAGCCAAACCCCGCGGGCAGATGCGCGTCCCCGGCGCCGGCAGGTGCCCGATGTCAACAAGTTGTTCTTGCTCTCGCCCATGGACGCCTACGTGGCGGGGCTGTGCAACGTGCAGCGCTCCTTTGACAAGACCCCCTACTCGGGCACCTACGGCTGTCGCGTCGACACTGGGTGGACGATGCCCGGGCTGCTCGCGCACAACCTGCGCAGCGACAAGCGGCAGCACGGTGCGCCATGCATTCAAACACTTAACCCCACGACACTGGCTGCACGCCCTTACGGATCAACTCATCTACAATGTGCACAGGCAATTGCGCCCTCTCCGAGGAGGTGGCCAACGATTTGCACCAAGAGTTCTGCAATGCGCACTTCGTCACCTACGAGGAATCTGGCGCCGATGGAGAGCAAACCAAGTACTTCACGCCAACGCCCATCGGCACGCGCGGTATCCCGCACAACTTCATCGTCGGCGTGCACTCGGCAATGGAGCCGCACGCCGAGTTTCTCGAGACGGCGCGCAGCCTTACGGGAAGGACGGAGCGACCCACCGTCGACAGCGTCATGGTCTTGCCGTTCTCACGCTGGACGCAGGCGCTGCGTCCCGATGTTGAGGAGAAGTATGACGCATCGCTGCGTGGATGCTTTCGCGAAGAGATCGAGACGACCGTCTCCACGGGTCGTGCGCATCTGCCGGATGCCACGGCCGAGCAGCTTGCCATTGTGACGGAGCCGCTCTTCCGCAGGCCGCAGCAAGTCTCCTCGGGCGATTGCCCCTTTGCCACGGCGTACGAGGCGGTCGACACCTTTTTCAATGCGGCCAACACGCTTGCGCTGCTGGCGCGCTGCTGCGGCCGGGCACACTCTCCAGGTGCCAGTTCGCGCGAGTGCGTGGAGCGCTTGCACGCCGTGCTCACACACTTTACGCTTACGCGGGAAACCTCGGAGACCAAACGGTACCCCTACGGCAGGTCGTCGTGTGATGCCGCGTGGGCGTCCGATGCGCTGGTCTTGCTCAATGTTATGTATCCCACGACGCTTACCGTTGGTGACGACGCGCTGCTCCCGGGTATCGCCAAGGCGGCTCCCTACGTGCAGCAGATGCTGCGCGAAAATGGTGGTGCACATGCCATCTATCGCATCTACCTTGGCGGTATCTCCGCCGTCACGCCCGAGGAGCGCGCGGCCGTGCGCCAGTTCTGGCGCGCGTTTCGGCGCAGCGACCCCCAACGCTGCGCGTGGAAGTGGGGAGTTGCACCCTTGCTTGAGGCGCTGCTCGATCACAATGGTTCGCACTCGTCGTCCAATGCCACGGTTGAAAACGTCCAGAAGGTCGTCAAAGAGGCACTGGAAACTGCGGTTCGCGCCGTGTGGCTCGTGCACTCGCCTGATGGCCTCAAGCGACCACCAGACGGCAATCCGGCAGCCGAGGTGCCCTCGCCGATGCACTTGGCGCGCCACCAAATCGACCCCGTTTTTGCCGGCAACGCGGAGTTGGGAATCCAACAGCGCGCCGCGCTCATAGGAATCAAGCCGCACTCGTATCGACAAGTGCTGGCCGAACTGTGCGGGGCACACATACCAGACGTCGACTGCAACGTGGCACTGAATGAGGGCGGGCTCGGATTGAGAGTGTCGAGCGACCCGATGATCTTGGGCGAGGACGGCGAGGAGCGCACGGACAAGAGCGTCTCGCCGATTCAGACCGAGGGGGACGAAGTGGGGTACGGCAAACGCATCGACAAAAAGATTGGTTCGATCAAGCAAAAGCACGGATGGGACAAGAACGCAAAGAGGATGGCCCCACTGTTCACGGCAGTGGAGCCTCCGCGCACCGCAGCCGTGCGCTCGCGAGGAGAGTTTGGATTCTCGGGTGCATTCAAGGAGGAGGCCGCTGAAATGGCCGCCGCAACGGCCGCGCAGGTGAAGCCGGAGCAACAGCGCCAAGCTGCAGGACTGATGGCGCAGGCAGCGGACGTGACAGTAGCAAAACAGGTTAATGCACGACTGTGTGCATAGTGCGCAACCACAAAACGGTGATAGTTACAAATGCGCGTAACACGAATTTAAGACTGGGTGCAACTCAATGGGCGGAGAAGCGCTGGTCGAGCCGTTCAGGAGTGGGGGGCGGCACCGGCTCAAAGCCGCGCGCAAGGTTGTAGTGATACACCCCGTTGTTGTGAAACTGGCGACGAATGTTGTCGTAGTGGTGCAGCCACTGTGTGTATGGAAGGGGCCCGTTCCAGTAATACAAATCTTGGACCTGGCCGGCGGGCGGCGGCTGAGAAGGTACACTGCGCGGGCCGTTGAACTGCAGCCACCGCGTATATGGAAGCGGCCCGGTCGAGTAACCTGCACCTTGGACCTGTTCGGCGAGAGGCGGGGGTTCCCAGTGTCCGCGCGGGCCGTTGGGGTAGCCGTAGTCGTCCACATCTTCGTCTGTGTCGCAGTCAGACTCTTCGTTGACGAGCTCCGGAATCCTTTGGTCGTGTTCCCAGCTCTCTGCGGCGTCGTCTTCGGCAAAGCGTCGTGGCTGGAGATATCCATGTCTATCAAACTGGACCGGACGAGGGCGGGTAAATGCAGGAGACGCCATTCGAGCCGGCAGGCGAACTTGTTGGTCCCGCGGTGGCGGGCGCTCGTCGAGAAGTGGGCTGTCGCCGACGCTTCCCGTCGACACGTGGATGCGATTGCACCCGCCACAGCGCTGCACAGCCATGCCACTGATCACGAAGGCGCGCATGCTACTGCAATAGGACGGAAAGGTGCCCATTTGCCACACGTTTCCGTCATCCACGCTCGTCGAGCTGGTGCTCTCGTTGACATAGTGTGAGACCACTGCTTTCATCGCCAAGAGCTTGCACTGTTGCGATTCAAAAGGGCCGTGCGCGCTCGTGGCAGCCTTCCCGAGTCCAGGGCAGTGCTCCCATAGCCAGCATTGCATCATGGACTTCAGTGCCATGTTTTTGTACCACTTGATGGACTGGAACCTGACATTTGTCACAGGCGACTTGGGCGCACCATCTTTCCACTTGTGTTGTTTGAGCCACTTTGCCAGCGAGATCACGTCGTAGGTGACCCCGTCGTCGCAGACGACGGGGTCTTTCATCGCCATCAACGATATTGGACAAAAGAACTCTTCTGGAATTCTTGCGGGGCGCTGTCCACAAATGCCCCAGTCGGAGGTGGACACCACGGACGCATTCTCGGCCATCTTGTCTAGAATGTCGCAGACTGTTGAGTGCTCGACCTTTTCTGCGGTTTGGTGCATCTGAGCGGTCTCGAGGTACAGTGCGTCCCTCACGTAGCGCTGCATCATGGCCCCAATTCGCTTCCTTTGCATGACTACGGCGTCAAGGCGGTCTTCCTCGTCCTCTTCCTCGTCCAGGTCCTCCTGCGCGTCCACGTAGTATGTCTCATTGTCTTCTTCCGCTTCATCCTCCAGAAGGATGGTTGTTGATGTGGGGCGGTGTCCTACCGACTGATGGCTCAACCACTCATTCCACACGCCCATCGAAATGGGCGTCAGATAGTGCGCCCCGTCCGACTGGTCCGACTGATTAGAACCTTCCACTGCCGTCTTCAAGTATGGAAACATCTCGCCAGATGCTCGGCATCGTATCATGACCACGCCTTCCGGGTGCAGATCCGGAAGCGTCGGTCGTTGTCGGATGCCAAGGACCAGCCGAGGCGACGCACCCGGCGCCCAAACGAATTCGTGCGACATGTCCTGGCGCCAGACGTTGTTAAGCGCGTTGTCGGGCATGATGGCTGAGGCGGGTCGGCTTCCGTCCTGCCGTCTGCGTTTCTCGGTTCCTGCAATGGTCGGCGGCCATGGCTTGCGCGTCTGCGGCGCCGACTTGCCCGCTAGCGCTAACAATGCGGTTTGATAAACCTGTTATCCACTCTCAAAGAGTAGACCTGGGTGCGGCCATGTTTTCCGCCGTCGACCCTTCGTCTCGGTACGAGGGCCAGCGCGCCAACTATCGCGCCGATCGACCAAAACGGCCGGTGAGCGCCCCCGTGCCGGCCCGTGACGTGCAGCCGCGCCTGGAGCACCAAGACCCCGCAGACGACATCCGTGGGTTGGGGAAGCGCAAGATTCCGGCCACAACGCAGCGCCCAGCGCGTGGTACCAACGTGCGGGTCGTGTACGCGCGCTTGCTACACCAGCCGCATGCCGACGCCGGTCGCTTTCAGATGCACGAGGGTGATGTGGTGTTTGTCGGTCGCAGCAACACGCTGGTGGGCGCCAGGCTGGGAGCCCAGACGTCGGCTGTAGTTGCTGGCACGGGTGTCGACCGAGTCTCGCGCGTCGCTGGGTGGCGACAGGTCAATGGCATGCTTACGCTCGATGAAAACACCCTCGACCCCGCCGACCCCAAGCTCGCAAAGCGCTTGCAGAGCGTGCGCAAGGAGTGGCAGAACATGGCGGTCCAGCGGTGTCGGCACGTGGGCGCCGAAATCAATCTCATGCGTACAGGAACGGGCACTCAGGAACGGGCGCCGGTGCACGCCAACGCCAGCGGACAGCTGCAGCTAAACCAGTACCGCGAACTTGAACCACCCGAAGGCATGATAAGAGAGTTCCAATGGCTCGACGCGGAAGATGTATGGGCAAAGAAGCTTGACATTAAGGAGAATCCGCTTCCCGTCGTTCCAGAAGTAGACTGGCAGGCTGTGCCTGCGCTGAGAGACTGGACGCCCGACGGCGTGCTGCTAAACACCGACCGCGTGAAGCAGGTGCTTTCGGAGGTGCTGCCAGCAGCGGCGGATAATGAGCTGCTGCTCAACGTGGTAGTTCAGGGCCCCTGCCCGGTGCGCAACGACAAGCACGCCAAAAACGGACAGTTCTTTCAGCAGGATTGTAAGATGGGCGATGCGCTCTACCTTTGCATCGTGCATTCAAAGGACCCGGACAGCAGCGTCGTGCGCTTCCAACTCAAGCCGTGCGCAGGTTGCCAACTGCAAGCCATCTACGCATCCGACAAGACTCGCAATGGCGCAATCACGATGTTTGGCGAGCAGTACGATAGCAGTGGCTCCGTGTTCACGGACCGTGACCTGCTAAACACCGTGGCGGCGTGGCGCATAGGCCGTGTCATCGACACGCACCTGGTGACGAACACGCCGCACCGACGATTGGGGCTTGTCGTGAACGTCGAACTCTTGACGTGGGATGTGCTCTGGCATTCACTGGCAGTGTCTGAAATGCCGGCACACGAAGAGCGCGAAGCATGGAAGCGACGCCGGTTTCCGCCAAAGCCGCAGGAGGAGACGGAGGAGACGGAGGAGACGGAGGAGGCGGAGGAGGCGGTGGAAGAGGCGGAGGAGGCGGAGGAGCAACAGCAGGTGCGTCCAGGGTATTTGCCGGAGTTGCCGATTCCAGAACCGAAGCCGCCGCAGCCAAAGCTGCCGGCGCCAACGCTGCCAGAGCTACCTGCCCCGGAGCCGCCAGCGTTGCCGGGCCCACCAATCCCGCCGAATGCCGTCCGACTGCTGAGGCTGCCGGCGCCCGAAAAGCCTCTGCAATTGATGCCACCCCGTGTACCCAACAGAGCCGGACTTGGGATTGTGGCCTTTGCACCATCAAGCAACCCCCGGCAGAGCAGGTTTCTGCGAAGAATTGGCTGGATCCTTCACCAGGACAAGGCCTTGGCGCTGCGTCCGTTTTCAAGCGCGCCTGCGCTCTTCACTTCAAATTGGCGCAAAAAGCCGTTCCTCAACACGAACCTCACCAACATGCAGGGGTTGACGAGCATGCTGTGGCATGCAAACTTGAGTGCCAGGCTGTGGGACCCCGCGGTCCAAGCGCAGATGCGCGAGGTGGCAAAAGGTTTGCATAAGACTGGTTTACTGGATGCGGTCGATCAGGCCCGGAGCGATGGCCGTCCTTCTGACATTGGAAAGGAAGAAGATGCGTGCAGTGTGTTCGAAACGATGACACACGAGACTTACGGCAAGTCGTGGGGCAAACTGCTTGCGGAGATCTGCCGCCGGCTCCGCCAGTACAACTACCCGATTGACGAACAGAGCCGCAACATGCTGGGCATTAAGTGGAGAGACGCGGACATTGAGTTGCTCCAACAGGGCGTCACCTTTCTGCGGCTTGACCCCCTATTTGATGACGACGACGATCTAATGTCCGAGCTGACGGACGTTCCCTCAGCACTACCCGACATTCGTGAGCTTGCGGTGTCAGATGCACTCAACTTCTTGTTTGGGCTGCCCACTGGAGAAGGCGCCGCCCAGTGGAACCGCGATCTGACAACGGGCACCTGGTCGAGGTCCACGGACGATAGCCAACTCTGGCGCCCGTATCAAGTTGCAAGAGGAAACTTCTTCAGCGAGCTCACACTGATCGTGCGCGCTACAGACCTCAGCTTTACTGACGTATTCCACCATCTGCTCTTAGCCTTCATGGCGATAGTCGTGGTTGCCATCCCCAACATCGCCACGGCGAGGCAGATTGCCAACGAGAATAGCGGACTACTACTGCCTGCGCCTGCGGACTTGTTGTCGGAAGAGACGGTGCTGCTGCCACAAGGCGCGCTTGTGACGCAGGACCAGCAGGACCAGCTGATCCTTGGGGTTGCTCAGACGCTCGCCGTACTCACCACCGGCATGGCCGCAATGATGCGCGAGCAGGGCAATCCGCAAGCTTGGAACCCAGCGACGCAAAAAAATGCATTTATGGGACCCGAGTGCCCACGGCCGCTCGAAAACATGTGCGAGATACACGCAAACATGTCCGTCGCTGTGCACAACCGTGTGGCAGCCATGAAGAAACCACTCCAAGCGCCGGCGGTGGGCTACTTAGACGCTGTTACAAACGAGTTGCTGCTGATGGCGAAGTACGCGGCGGGCGGCGTTTTTGTCGCTGCCACAGCAACATACGCAGTGGGACTAGGTTTCAATTGAGTGACACGTGTTGTCGAGGCCGTCACCATAGAGTGGTTTGGCACGCGCTTCGGCTGTAATGTGGAGTTGTAAGGACGCATGCGTCAGCAATCCCTTTTCCAGTACAGCGAGCAAGCGGCACACGTGCTCGCCCCTGGCACGCGCGTAGTAGATCTGTTCTGCGGCATCGGGGGCTTTTCGAGCGGGGCGGCTGCCGCAGGCCACCGGATCCTCGTTGCGGTGGACAACGACCCGGTTCTGCTCGAGGCTCACGAGCGCAACCACCCAGGGGCCGCGCACTTTTGCTACACGCTGCCGTGCGACGACTTGCCGTTCCCCACTGAGGGTCCGTGGCACTTGCACGCCAGCCCGCCGTGCACCAAACTCTCGATCATGAAGCCCGGGTTCCAGCAGGTCCCCGCGGAGCGCAAGGCCGCCGTCGACCTGGTGGGGTGGTTCTTTCGGCTGGTCAAAGACGTTGCGCCAACGAGTTGGTCGCTCGAGCAGGTCAACCACGAGGCGGTGCGCGAGCAGCTCTCGGCGCTCAAACGCCAGCACCCGTTGCTTTTCGACTGGACCGTCGTCGACGCCGCCGACGCGGGCGTGCCACAGCATCGCAAGCGGATCATCGCCGGCTCTCCGTGGCTCATCGCCAACCTGCGGAAGCTCGACAACAATGCGCCGAAGCGGTGCGTCCGCGACGTGATCCCCAACCCGCCACGGCCCTTCATACGCAACAACCTCTACTGGCGACCGGACGAAGTGCGCGGCGGCCATAAACCCGTGCCACTCGCCGAGACGATGCGGTCGGTCGACGAGCCGTGCTGGACGGTTCTTGCCACCGGACACGCGCGTTGGGCTGCCGTCGACGGCACAATTCTTCGCCATCTAACTGGTGCAGAAAAGGCCCTGATCCAAGGCTTTCACGCCGACTACCAGCTGCCTACGAGCACGGCAGTGTGCAAAGTCGGAGTTGGAAACGCGATGCCCCCACCGCTTGCGCGCGTGCTCATGACACCCACGGGAGGAAAAGGGGCAGCGGATTAAAAGTGTTTTACCAATGTCAACACCACCCACGAAACGCGCCCACTGTGCCAGTGCATACCCCCGCCCCGTTTGCCGCGGCGAGGCCTATCCCTCCACCACCTGCCGCTGGGCCTCCTCGGTGTAGATGGTCGCAACCATGCGGTCAAATTCGTCAAGGCTGCCTCCGGCGCGCTCAATGTCCATGCGCATCTCCGAGAGCTCCGACACGATCTCTGCGATGTCCTTTGCCGTGCCGCTGTCGGCCTGAGGTGCGTAGTCAGTGCCTGACTCTTTGCAGAACGTCTTGGCCTCCTCGATCCAGCGGTAGATGGTCGCGACCTGGACCTTCATCTCCTCTGCCGCCCGGGCGATCGCTTTCTTCTCGCCTTCGAGCGCAATGCCGCCCCAAGGCTGCGGTGGAATGCCCGGAACCAAGCGGTAGTACACTTCTGCGACGGACGGCACGGTAGCAACCGAACCGAGGGTGTCCTCGCCTTCCGTGGAGAGAACGAAGTTCACGCGGTGGAGCTCGCCGAGAATGAACCCTCCCATGTGCAGAGCGCCGCCACACCGCAGCTGATCGTCCTCGATCTCGGGATACCACTGCGCGGGCACGTTGAAGGTGTAGCGGTCGCCCGGCTCGTGCGTGGGGTCCAGAAGAACGCCGTCAGCGAGGCGAACGATGTAATGCATCACGCCTTTGCAACCAGCCTGTATTTTGCGGTCCCGGCTGCACTCGGACCATAGCTTGAAGGTCCGCACCATGCGTGACCCTGGGTGGGCCTGGGTGTAGTTGTGCGCGTTGTAAAGGCACCGATGGGGCGGGCCCCGGTCTTTCTCCTCCGCCAACGGCACCAGCTGTGCCTTGTTGCTGCTCTTCGGCGCGTCCTTGGGCTTCTTTGGCCTCTCCGGGAAGGCGACCCGAATGTCTGCAACAACTTTGGGGATCCAAGGATTGGTTCGCATGTCATGTTCTGTGATCTCGCGGCTGCCAATCATGATGTCCCCCGGCAACCGCGTCATCTTCAAAGTATGCTTTTGGTATGCTTGGTGCTTCTTGGGCATGTTTCCTACCTGTTGCAGAGAGCGTCGCACACACGGTGGGCGCCGGAGACCCGATGGTGTGCGGTGCTGGGGCCGCAAACCTTCCGTGCACTGCTTGCACTGCTTGCTTTAGTGATTACTCTCTACACGCTCTCCTCTGGTGACGGTAGTGTCACGGGACGTCCCACGGTGCCATGGATTGGTTCTTTCCTTTTCTACCCCCCCCCCCCCCCCCCCCCCCCCCCCCCCCC
>MDSV01013678.1_pt1 | contig 12174 bp, 3 predicted proteins | sample 810851 | NCBI WGS metagenome assembly MDSV01 (sample SAMN05326640, study PRJNA326480) | marine metagenome | isolation source: seawater | place: Atlantic Ocean: North East | collected 2012
GAGACATAATTCAAAATCAATGATTTACCATTCTTTAATTTATTAAGTGTTTGCTCTGTTACATCCGAAGCTACATTGACTGTAAACATTGTCAAATCATAAGGTATTGTGCAATTTTTATTTACCCAATCCCAGATTGATAAATAAGCAGTTGAGAATGCGATTGCTTCGTTCCTTTCTTTTAGTGGAACAGCATCTAATCTGCCCTTATCAACTAATTTTCTTGGTTGTCTGTAATAATGAAGGTCGATTGGAGAATCAGTTACAAGAGTTACATTTAGTGCTTCTGACATAGATTCTCTACCGACTCTTCCAACTTTTTGCCTATATGATGCAATATTTCTTACTGCCTTGTGTAAAATACTTTCAGTTAAATTTGGTAAATCAACTCCCACCTCTAATGTAGGAGATGCCATTACAATATTAACAAAATCGGTCCCTACAGCACCTCTAACATTGTATAGCTCTTCATATGAAGCTTCAAAAATTGCATCTGATAAGTCATCTGCATCTTCGTTTTTGTCACTTTTACTCGATTGAATTTTACTTGTGGCACAGCCTGCGAAATCCCATCTTTGCGTCCCACTAGAATTACCTATTCTCGCCACTTTGTCTACTGGTGTCTTAGCAAACCAAGTACAAGCTCCAGATCTTAAGTATGGGCACAAATCCAAAGTACCTATTTGCCCTTCAGAATCAAAAATAGGATTTTCAATCATAAATGGCAAAAATTTATCATTTTCAAAATGAGGAAATCTATGAACTAATTTAGCCAATTCCCTCATGGTTTCTTTATCAGCATTTCCTAATTCTATCCTTTCACCAGATTTACAACGTTTACAGATGGAATTTTCATTATTACTTGCTGCTATTTCCCCTTGGAGTACTGGAAGTAGGGCTTTTTGTTCAGATCCTGGTAAAATTCCTCCTTCAGCCTTAATTCTTCTTGACAAAGGTTCTTGGAATCTCGCAGCATATGGTATTTCTCTCTGTCTTCTATCCCATTCCTCTATATTTTGTTCTATGGGGTGATTTCTCTGTGTTCCAATTCTTCCACTATTAAACACATCAGTTCTCTCATTTTCCCTTAAATCATTATTCCATCTTCCTAATAACTCTAAATTATCTGCAAAAGCAATAGATTTAGGGGTCTTTTCTCTATCCTTTTTCTTTGTAGGTCTTATTGATAAATCAGTTCTTCTATTATGGATCATCAAACTAGTAGCGTTAACCAAAGCGCCTGATGTGCTAATTATTCCACTAGGTCTAATGAATGCGTGATGGACAACTCCATCAATTTCCATATCATCTGGATCTGCTATTACTAAATTTATATCTTTATGATTACAACCAATTAATCTCCCTAGATGCTCTTCTGGCTTAGCAATTGTTGCAGATGCACCATTCCATACTGTTTGTGCTGGACAAAGTTTTCTCAGTCTTCTAAGTAGCATTGCAATTTGTGCGCCTTGAACACCTGAAACAAGATGGACTTCATCTATCGTTAAGCTATTGACTCTATTTAGTAATTTTTTAACAATTATTGGATGTGTAATTCTCCTTTTTAATGTCTCTAACGAAGTAATTATTAGGCGAGGTTTCGAAATACTATTATGAACGCTACGAATTCCTGTTCCAACTCTGGAATGACCTAATTTTCTGTAATTATTACTCATTTCTGAGTGTATTTGATTTTCTGGTATTCCAGCAGCTATTGCATACGGTAACAAGGATTTACTAAACTGATCTAAAGCTAGCGCAGTTCTTGGGTAAACAAAGAGATGAGCGCCGTATTCGCTTTTTCCAGCTAGAATATCCCTTTTTGCCAAGATAAGAGTTGGCAACATGAATGCTAATGTTTTACCAGAACCCACTCCTGCAACCAATATTGAACCTTTTTTGCTACCTATTCCAAGTCCATCTAGTAATCCTTTGAGTGTCGCATCAAATTGAAATTCTGAAAAAAATGTATTACTACCAGCAATTTTTCCAGCAACTCCTTCAATTACTTCTTTGCAAGATTGAGCTAATTTAGAATCTTTTGTATCAATTCCTTTATTTTCGAGTGAGTGAATTAATCTTTCAATAAAATTTTTCACCGAAATATTTCTTCGAGGTATGTATTTAGGAACAATTTCCCATCTAGTTGCATCAATTCCAGGTCTCCCCCTATTCCAATATTCGTAAGTATGCCCTAGTAAACGTATTGTCTCAGCCGTTTTTGTGACAAAACCATCTTGACCATTTTTCCATTTTGGTACAATCATTAAATGATTTTGTTGTCTTAAAGAATTAAGTAATTTTTCTAATTTTAATATCTCAAATTGATTTAATCCCAAAGAATCAATAATCTCTTTCTTTGTCCATAAAACATGATTTATATCTCGTTTATTTGAACCTGGTCCTGACACTTTTTTGCTCTCAAATCTATAAATTCTGATTGCTAGATTAACCGAATCTTTATCCTCATATTGAAAGTTTTTCTCTATCACTGTCTCACCTTCTCTTCAAGATATTGTGTTAATATATCTCTAAATCGAGTGGCATGTTCATCTTTCCATTCTACTCGAATTTTATTTTCACGCATTTCACCTTCTCCGTCAGGTCTTTCAAACACATTAACATTAAATTCTATATTCCCTCTAGAACCTACAAGAGTTTCTATGATTTTATCTAGTTTATTTGAATTCTTTTTAGCATCAATGATTGCTTCATCAATATCTGGAATAGTTATCAATGAACGTTGTTGCAATGCTGCATGATTTGGACAAAGATACAAAACACTACCGAGATTTAATGATATTTTTTTTGACCTATAGTGCCCTGTATTTTCTCTGAAAAATGAGATGACTCCTTCTTGAATATCTCCTTGCCTGTTTCGAGGGGTCTGTCTTTTACATATTTGACACTGGCCATAAAGTCGATGTAACATTGGCTTAATTTCATGGTACATTGCTTCTTCGATTAGTGGCCTTGGATGATTTTGACCAATATCTGATATTTTTTTATCTATCTCGCCCCAATATTCTTCTTCATTTTCAATTAGTTGTGTTATAGTATTTCTTTGCTGAGGAAAAGGTTTCAATTGTTCAATTAATGCTTGAACAATTTCCTTATCTCTGCGTATTTGACTTGCTGTACTAATCGTGACTTCGAGCATTTTTGTATCTAAATTAATTTTAGCCACAACATTTGATAATCCTTTATCATTTTTCCAAAATACTCTATTAAATCCAGGTCTGGGATTTTCTAAATAAATTTTACTGGGCAGAGGTTTTTCAGTTTTAATTACGTTAAAACTCTCAATATGAGGTATATTTGGTAATTCAAGTATTTTCATTGCTGAGAATATATTCTTTAATGCATCTGCAATATACGGCCAATTTTCTCCTTTTGTTTCTTCAATAATTATATTTTTATAATTATCAAAGAAAGGAATCTTTTTTGATTCAGCTTCTAAAATATTATAAATTTTATCTTTCACTATCTTGTTTTCAGGCACTAAGAATATTGGTAAACCTTCATTTCCCAATCTTTTCAAAGTTTCCTGATCATCATCCCTCATAGGTACTAAAGCGACAGTTGCAGTACCAATAGTATTTTTCATTTTAGTGAAAAATATTTCCTGCTCCTTAACATAGGGCCAGATTTCTTCTGTTAAAATTTCATTTTGATTAACTTTAGCTACAGTAATAGATAACCACAACATTTCTATGATTCCGTCATTATCATTTCTTACAGTCCATCTATTGGATAAGTTATTGCATTGTTTTTTGATATCAGATATCGAAATATTATCCAAATCAACCACTGAAAAATTATTTATCAATAAATCTTTCAACATGTGCGAACTATCCATGATTTCAATACCCAGTTGATTATGATATCCAAAGTATTTATCTCCACTATCGAATATAATCTCCCCTAATTTAAATAATTTATTATCTCTATTAGATGGAACCAGTAAATTTTCACAATCAATATACTTAACCTGACTTTCATCTAAAACTTCTTTTTGGTGATGTAATGAATATAGAATTTCCCATAGAGTTTTTAATTCTTTGAACTCATTATTATTGAAATCTTCCAAATCAATGTCATCTGAGATTAATCTAATCTCTTCAATTAATGATTGAATATCTGGAGATTTATTTTCTCCGTCCACTAACCAACATGTAGCCATCTGTTTATTCATAGAGCCATTAAGAGAAATCTCATCACATATATTTTTTCCAGTGTAGATATTTTTCAAAGTTTTAGAATATTCTGAACTCATTACCCAAGAATTGTCATGCCAAATTCCATTCTTATCAGGCAGTCTCCCTCTTTTAGGTAGTTTTAGATGCAAAAAATCTTTCGTTTTTTCCTTTTTCCATTCTTTAGTTAATTTTTCAATAATTTCGAATCCTTTAATTCCATCCCATAATAAATCTGGACCTAATAATGCTTCAATAAGAATATCTACATTATTAATATCGATATTAAAACCTATTTCTCTACATCTTGATTTAACTTCATCATTACTAAAGTCAACTTCACAATCAATAAACCAAGGATGATTATTTCCAAAATATCTTTTCATTTCAGGAGTCGGTGCCCATACTTCATTAGCAACTACAATTTTCCCATCTTTTCTTATAATCCACTCAACATTCTCTAATTCTTCTAAATCCCATCTTTCTTTACTATTCAGCATCATAGATAAGATATTTTTACGAGTATCTTTTTTATGAATATCTAGCGATTCCAATTTCGTCAAAATATCTTGTTCTGAGATTCTTTTCTTGATTCCTAAACCGCCAGGATTATTCATTGAATTTGCTTGTTCTTTAGACAATAATCCACTATGGAGAAGGTCTCTATGTTCTTGTGAGATTGGCTTTTTACCGAATAATTCCTGCAAATCATCGGTTAATTCAATACATAAGTCACCTACCTTACTCCATTCTCCGGAATTATCTTTTAACAAATATAGCTCGTTAATATCATTATTCTTATGTGCACCCCATCCCCCCTTTAATTCATCTTTATCAGACAGAATTTTCAACACAGAATTTAAAGCATCATCAATTTCTGACGATTTCAACTTTTTTCCGATCCACTTTTCTAACCCCCAAGTTCCTTTATCATCTTTTGAAAAAATTGAGTAAGGTTTTGCCTTCGACATTCCTAAATCAGTTAATGCAAATATTAGTGAACGAATAATGTTTAATCCGTCTTTTCGACTTCCAGCAGCAGTATGTATTTTCAACTTCTCAGTAATTGTTCCTAATGATTTCTCTTCATCCTTATGAATTTCTAGCCAAGTAATTTGATTATATATTAATGGATGTAGTCGTAATTCATCTCTGTTTGATTTTATGTCTCCAAAAATGAAATCTTTGTGTACCGTATTTTGCCAAGGAGATGTTGAAGTGGGGAATCCATCAGTTACTTTCCAAACGAGAGTTTCGCTAGTTTCAACACCTGAATCAGATTCACTCCAAACTTCAACGCGATTTGTATTCCTAACAAATATCTTTCCACCTTTAGTACATGGAATGAATGCAAAATCTTTAACACTTTCCAGATTGAATGTCGGAGATTCACATATTTCTAGCAAAGCCATCGAAAGCTGTCTGAAAAGTTTACTTTCTTTCTTAATATTTGAGAATCTTTTTGGATATTTTGTAACCATCTCATGTATTATTTTCGCTAAAAATACAGGTGATGGATTCTGCAGTAGAGGTGAAAGAATTTTGATATAATTCTTTTTAATCCTTCTTGATTCTAGCATTAATTCAGAATATTTTTCAGATGTTGAAAAGAAATTATATTCTTGTTCTTCATTTTGCATTGATTTCAAAAATCCATCAGAACATGGAATAATTGGTATTTGTAAACGATTAGAGTCATTCTTCCATTCATTATCGGGAGAAAGAATAATCATTTCTAAAATTTCATCAATTAGTTCTTTACCTATGTTGTTAACGGTCATTTTTTCTAAATTATCATTTAAAACGTCTTTCAAGTGCAATAGAGAACTAATTTTTTTCATTTTATTTTTAGGATGATAATACCCCCAATCATCATCATTGAATTGATCTAAGATTTTTTCTTGTCTTTCGTTCAATGTTGATAGTCCTAATTTTTGAAATAATTTTCTGAAAGCTACTTTGTGTTTATAATTAAAATCAAGTAGATATATTGAATCAGCAGCTACAAGTTCTCCATCAATATTTGGGAATATCTCACTATTGGATATTTTTATTGTGTAATCTTCCCATGAATCATTCATGTCCTCCCAAGTTTGCTTCATATTATTTGTTTCAAAACCCCTGAAATTATCATAAACTTTCTCAAAGGAATCATATTTTTTCCACGCCTCCTTCATAGATTGACTTCTATTCTCTGAATATGGCATTTTTAGCTTATCATGATTAGAAAACCATCTATCCGTACTACTTCTTGGCAATAATTGTAAAATTGTGTTTGGTTTATCCTTAAATTTTTCTTGAGAATATAGTAATAATTCTGGTAGTAATTTATCTGTTATTGATTTTATTGCATTTGCAGCCCAAATCTGCCTATCAGCATTCACACCTTCAATCTTAATGATTGTTCTTGTTTCATCCGGAGGTAAAAAAGATATAGGTGCAAAATAATTCCCACAATTTCCGGTTAATGCAATAGGTGTATATGCTGGCATTTTTTCTTGCGGTATATCTGGCATTAATATGTGACATGGAGCAAGATGTCTAGCCTCTTCTGCAAGATGTTTTATCTCAGGATTTGTATATGAAAAAATAGTAAAAGTTTGAGAATCGACTTTTTTTAATTTTTTGATATCTACTGTCAATCCATCCATAAGTCCAGTTGAATGCGAAGAATATTTACTCAATTTAACATTATTTCTAATTACTTCTTTTTCATTATATTCAAATTCTCTATGATTAAAATCTCTAATCCAGGCAGTTCTTTTTTTCTCATTATCTAATTCAAAATCTAAAACAACTTCTCTAATCCATGAACATCCAAGTAAAATACGAGGAATTTCCTTAACATACTGGTGATAAAGCTCAGTAATTCTTTCTTTATTCCACAAATAAGTTTCCCAATCTCTCACATTTTGTTCAATTCCTCCCGGATATACCTTTTTTCTCCAAGGTAAACGAATCATAATTCCAGTTCTATTTTCTAATAAGCAGTGCCTGGAAATGACAGTTCTTTCAGGTCTTTCATCATTTTTTCGGACTTTAAATCTGAATCTATCAGTAGAATATTCAATTAAATTCTTGTCATATGCATTTGTTTTACCTACATACTCCATTTTAGTCTTCTTACCCGCTTCTGTTGCTTCAGCATGAACTTCGATAAAATGACTTATTGCATGGGCTGACCTCAATCCAGTGCCAAACTCTCCAGCACTATCTGGATTATGTTTCTTTGAAGCCATATTTATCCCTAAGATATGTCTACACGATCCACCAACTAGTTCTCCTTTCTCCAGAACAGCAGTTAGACAGTTTCCATCATTCAAGAATTCAATATTATTTTCATCAATATGAATAAAAACTCGATCAGAAATTTCATCATCAGAATTCTGAAAAATCTCTCTTAATGGCCTGAGTCCTTGATGCTCTTGTGCACTAATTCCTTGTCTAATTATTCTTAGCATCTCGTTTTCGATACTTTCGACTAACTTACCCCCGCGTATTTTTATGAACTCATCAGTCATCTTTATTTCATCTCCAGAAAAACCTGTCTAAGTCCACTACGTTTGGTGAAAAACCAGTGGAATTTTTTCTCTCCTACTTCAATCTCCTTTATCAATTTCTTTACGTCACAAGGTTTTTCTTCGGAGCCCCCATATTTCCATCTTACATCATCTTTAGAATTTCCTAATAGATAGTAATTATTCGATATATCTTGAGCAGTTATTTCGAAACCTTCTAGATTGAAGAGTAGTTTTGTACAAGCTTTCTGGAATGGATTCAGAGGTCCTAAGATTGATTTTTTGCCCTTAATCGTAATCATTATTTCATTTTTTGAATTCATCGATTCGAAAGCGGCATAGACTTCCTCTGGCCCCCATGGAAAGAAGTTTTTACTATCCATTAGGCCCTTTCTTAGTTTTTCATTCATTTTCAAATAAATAGCTCCTTCTTCTTCTTCCCATCTTGCTTCCGCACCCATTCTTTCCATAGCATTAGTAATTAGTAAATATCTAATCGAGTGTAATGGATGTAATTTGTCACGCATATTCCGGATATTATTATCGAATGAAGTATCAATTACACGTAGTATAATCTCACTTTCAGCGATTAAATTGATATCCATTTCTTTTCGAATATGGCCTATTTCCCGATAAATTTCATTTTCACTATTTGGAATAATAATTTCTTCCTCCTCATCTTGAATAATCGGCTCCATATCTCCAATTATTTTCTTAAAATGACCAATTCGTTCCTCTAAAACCTGCTTAATTCTTTCTTCCAATGAATCTTTCAAAATTAAATTATGAATCTCAATGAAATCTGATTTTTGAATTATTCTATCAAGCCTTCCAATTCTTTGTTGAAGCACCGCTGGGTTCCATGGTAAGTCCATATTAATACAAATGTTAGCCATTTCTAAATCAATTCCAATGCCCATTTTATCAGTTACCAATAGAATACTAAACTCTTCTTCCGATCTAAATCTTTCTATTTTTTTCTCTATAAGTTGATAATTGTCAAGAGGATTAATTTTATGTACTGAATGTTCTAAATTATTCTGAAGAATTTTAGATGTATGGATTAACGTTGGTTTCCAATGAGTGAAAATAACAACTTTTGACACATCATTACGAATACTCAATTGATTTATGATTTGGATTAATTTTTCTATTTTAGGCCCTAAGTTAGGCATTATGGCCTCAGTTATCGGTATTAGAGATTTAATTTTATTAATTTCAATAGAATTGTTACTAAGATTCTCGCCACCTGTATCCGTTCCATCATTAAGATTTTCATCATCAATTATTTTAGATAAAATTCTTATTGCTGCAGATGGACATGAGGCTAATTGTTGTCTATTAGAAAATCTCCCATTTATCTGGCTAATTCCAGAGTCTATTTCTGTAATAATTTCCTTGTATTCTGCCATATCGATCAGATGGTCGAAAATAATTCGTTTTTTTGCTAGATTTATATCCGGATCTTTTGCTCTTGCTCTTGTAATTCTTTTACCAATTGGGCCTATAGACTGTAAATAATAACGATACTTTTCCCATTGTTCTTTCTCAATAGATTTAGATAAATCTTCAATTCTAAAAATTGGATTTATTCCTATTTTTTCTTCTATAAAATTAAGACTTTCTCTGTCAGGTGTTTCCATTTTATCCTTGGCTATAATTATTTTATTTATCGCCATCTGAATTTTAATCTGCTCAGAAAAACTATCAATTGAATGTTCGCCCGGTGAGATTAACTCTAATATCTTCTGTAAATCATTGACTTCTATCTGAATAGGAGTTGCAGACAGACCAACAACACCTTCTGCTGATTTAGAAAGACATATCGCTCTGCTTCTCCTTTTCTGTTGGTTTTTTCTGCCAATAAATAGATGTATTTCATCAATTACAAGCAATTTAATGGATTTTTCTTTAATTTTGACGAACTCTTTTTCTTTCATTGAACCATGAGATATTACAAAAACACCCCTTGGTATTTTTTTGCCATCAAAATCCCTTAAATTTCCCTCAGCTGCTCTAATGCCGAATTTCCTCCTCAATTCATGAATCCATTTTGATTTCACACTAGCTGGTGATAAGATAATAATAGTACAATTTGGATTAGAGGCAACAGTCTCTGCAATAATCATCCCAGCTTCTATTGTTTTTCCTAGTCCAGTTTCGTCCGCAATTAGCAATCTTTTTTCTGCCATTGTATAAAATTTTAACAGAGGTCTCATTTGAAATGGGAAAAAACTAACATTGGCTTTTAGAGCAGTGGAAAGTATATTTTCATTTTCGTCTAAATATTCATTTGCTAATAATAACCTTATCAACTCACCATCATTACTCAAATCAGATTTAATTTTCCTAGAAATTTCATTTTCATATTTTTCAATTATATTTGTAAAATCATTAAAATCTCTAACTGAATATTTTCTGTCGCCAATCAGACTTGTAATCTCACCTTCAACTAGAAACTCATTTCCAAAATCATCAGTAGATATGTATGGATACACAACAAAATCCTTTCAGCGTCTTGACTTAAAATTTCCTTACTGTTCTTCTTATTATTAGATAGACTTATTGATCGCACCCCCTGCGCAATTCATGCGAGTCTCTAAAATTCGTGTGGCCGAGCTTTTTGCAGGCGTTGGAGGATTTCGTTTAGGACTAGAAGGAGATTCCTACGAGTTCGTATTTAGTAACCAGTGGGAGCCAGATGAAGTCAAGCAATGGGCTTCCAAAATTTATGTCAAGAAATTTGGTGAAGAAGGCCATTCGAACGAGGATATACATATAGCCAGAAAGCAAGTTCCGGAACATGACTTACTTGTCGGGGGTTTCCCATGTCAGGACTACTCCGTCGCTCGGACTATATCAGGAGAATTGGGCATTAAGGGTGAGAAAGGTAAGCTTTGGACACCAATAAAACAAATAATTCGTGATGCACCAGTTAGGCCAAATGTCGTTTTACTCGAGAATGTACCTCGTTTGTTAAATTCTCCTTCGAAACATAGGGGATTGAACTTTGCAGTAATCCTTGAAGATTTACTAGGGATGGGATATGATGTCGAATGGCGGGTCATTAATGCATCAAATTATGGAATGCCTCAACAGAGACGGCGAGTATTTATAATAGCTTACAGGAGGCCAAATAAGACTAATTATTATCGTAATGGTAAGGGAAGTTTTGGTCCAAAGAAAAGAACTAGGAATCAAATGATTAGATGGATGACAGGGAACCTTCCAAAAGGAGGGAATGAAGATTGGCCGGAGAGTCCTTTTTCCTCATCATTTAATATTACAGGAGATTTTCCTGTGAAAAAATCTGTGTTACCATCTGTTACAGATTTCTCATGGAGTGATAAATCGGGACCATTTAAAAATACGGGTTATGCTTGGAAAGATAATCAAAAAGTTGCGAAAAAGTGGATGTGGACTTTCAAAAGTTCTCCCACATATAACAAAAAATATACTACACTTAGAGATATAATATTAGATGAACACGACCCAGAATATGAGATAAATGATATCGAAAAACTTCGTATGTATGAGTATATTAAAGGCGAGCAGAAAGAGTGGAGAATTCGGAAAACTGACCGTGATGTAGCAGTGAGTATTAAGGATGATAATCAAAAAAATGATTTGTGGGGACTTTATCAGCAATGTACCAAGAGTTACGATACCGAGAAATGGGCTAATAGTAGGAAGAATCCACTATATAAGAAAGGAGTAAATAAGGGCATTATCTATGACTACACTGCAGGAGCTATGGCTTATCCTGACTCTCTTGATAAGGCATCTCGAACAGTAGTTACATCAGAGATTGGGAAGTCAGTATCTCGAATGCGTCACATTATAATGTACGAGAAAGATAAGTTTCGTAGCTTGATGCCGATTGAGTTAGAGCGCTTAAATGGATTTCCCGATAACTGGACCGATTTTGCTGGGATTTCAGATGCTAAGAGGGGATTCCTGATGGGTAACGCACTAGTTATTGATATCATCAAGGGTCTAGCTGAGCCGTTAGCGAGTTTGATTAGGAGAGAACAATAATGCCTGGTAATCCTAGACCCTTTCTAAAATGGGCAGGAGGAAAGCGTCAGTTAATTCCTGTAATCGAAGAAAACTTACCTAAGGAAATGTTAGACGGAACAATTGAAAGATATATTGAACCATTTATTGGAGGTGGGGCATTATTTTTCCATTTGAAAGAAAATTTTCCTTTGAAAGATTTTTTTATCTCTGACTTTAATCCTGATTTAATTAACACATATGTATCAGTAAGAGACCATGTAGACGCTTTAGTCAAAGAATTAGGAGAAATTGCAGATGAATATCTCCCATTAGATCATGAGGAACGTTCAGAAGTTTTCTACAGGGTTCGTACAGAATATAATTTAACGAGAAGTTGTCTCGATTCTAATCTAATTCAAGAAAAGATTGTTAGAGCTGCTCAAATGATTTTTCTTAATCGC
>MDSV01070061.1_pt1 | contig 12174 bp, 18 predicted proteins | sample 810851 | NCBI WGS metagenome assembly MDSV01 (sample SAMN05326640, study PRJNA326480) | marine metagenome | isolation source: seawater | place: Atlantic Ocean: North East | collected 2012
TATGCAAGCAATGTCATACAAAAAATATAAATACGAAGCATCTGAACAGCGAAGAAACTTAAAATTTGAAATAACAGAGGATGATTACAATAATTTACGATCTAAAGGATGCGGATATTGTGGCTTAAGGGATACTATATTTATAGGTTTAGATCAAAAATCTACTTGTGAAGGTTATACTAAAGAAAATTTGATTGGTGCATGTGTTTCATGTAATTTTGTCAAGCGCAATTACGATTTATCAACATTTTTGAAAAAGTGCAAAGAAGTAGCAGAATGTTTTCGATAACCGTGTTGTACAACATGCAATTTCATGAAGTTTGACCAATCGACTGATGAGTTTGTACAGAATGTGAAAAAAATTGTGGAAAATAGGTAAACAATATTTATTATAGCAATGATAAAATATTGACTGTCATAAATGTATAAGTTAATTATTTTGATAATAGTGTTATTATTAATTTTTGCGTTAAGGATAAGACAAATACATCGCAAAATAAATGTAGCAAGTAGTACGGATACCATAAAAAAAGATGCAGTTAAAAATGGGTTTCCTATAAAAATATTAAACGAAGGAAGAGGATTGTGTTTAGCTTTTGTTTGTATTGGTGATGCATACACTAATGATGTAAAACGCTACACACAATCTAAGTTAAAGTATTGCAAAAAACACGATTACAGTTTCATATGTTTATATGATCATTGCAGTCGTGTAAAAGAATATATTAGCGAACCACACCCTTCTTTGTCCAAATTACCTTTTATAGAATGGTTATTAGATCATTATAATAAGGTATGTATGATAGATGCAGACATATACATTTCGAATGACAATATTGGCTTAGAATCATTATATTCAGATGCATCGGATGTAGTTATTCAAAAAACAACATATGGTAACAATGAACCAGTTTTACAATCAAGTGCTGCAATATTTAATAAAAATGCACGGGTAATTTTAAGAAAAGCATGGTTAAACTCTTTGCAACCAGGACCTAGATTAATATTTCCAGGCTTAGATTTTGAAGATTGGGGAGAACAAACATATTTACAACGAGAAATAGAAGAAGCAGAAAAATCAAATTCTTTAAAGATAGAATATGTTGATTTATCATGTCTTAGGCACACTGATAATTGTGACAGTAGGTACCCCATATGGCATATGGCTGGAAGTAACATATCAGGACAATTAGATAGCCATATATTAAAATATGAAGAAAATGAAAGGTAAAAAAATATATTTTTTTTCGATGCAATTTTTATGTATCATATTTTCTACAGTTTATATTTTGGCACCGCCCCCTGTAAGAACAACATTTGGAGGAGGTGATGATGATGAATGGTCATTTTCTTTATTGGATATGTACGAAGGATCAAGAATATTACGAGATTTTTCCATGAGTTATGATGAATATAATGAACAATGTGATTTTTCGTGCAATCCTTACTTAAAGACACCAACTCCTCAAGGACTTGTTGGCTTTTATAAATACGATGAAGTGAAAGCAGTTTTACATGTTCTAGATTATGGTCAACATTTAAAAGTTACATCTATCGCTACACCAGCACGAGATTTTGAAGTAGCTGAAAATTTACTTGAACAAATAAATAATGTTGAAAACCTTGAAATCGATAATGTTGCTTTAAGAAATAATCAACCTCGGTGGGGTTTAATACTAAGTTACTATGAATAAGAGAATATTTTTTTCACTACTGGTTTGGATAAAGTATCAAGTGCACGTTTCATAATTATATTACTCATAAGAGGTAGTTATATTTGTGAAAATACTTTCATCATATTTTCCTCCTAAAAATCCATTCAACTCTTTTTTGTGTTGTTTTTCTTTAATTTGTTCAGCATTCAAACCATCATGATATATTTGTGGTTGCAAATTATGTGGCAAAAAGTATGGTATAAATGACATAAACCACAAAATAGCAAGAATATGTTTTCTTTTGAATGTAATTGTATTTATTTTATCATCTTTTAAAAAAACATTAACATCTCGATTTACAACAGGAATACATGAATATGTTTTTGTATAGTGCGCGTTCACTACAAACATTTATTATTATAAAATATTTTTACACAAACATTGACAAAAAAATGAGCTCACAAAATGTATATGCCGTTCTCTTGATACGGGAGCAAACAAGATAAGAACACCCCGGGCTAGAGGGATTTGTTAATACTATACATTTCCACAAATATGATGTAGGTGCTTTGTTTATATATATGCACATCTTCAACCCGTCTACAATTATTAATCTGTTTTTATTTAATTGTTTTTGACCGCACAATCAGTAATATCACAGATCACAAATTTAGAATATTAAACCGAAAATGGAGTGTTCAAGATATAAAACAGCCTACACTTGAAACAGCAATCAAGTATATCACATTTGAAATGTTTAATAAAGAGACTAACAGTAATTTTGAACATATATTTGAAGTGCAGGCGTTCAGTCAGAATCCAGAAATACAAGTAAGACAAATAGATTCGTTTGAGCAATACGCGGACATCAAGGCAAGCTACTAAATTTAGTCTCTGTCGGGCCACTCTATATCTAAATTGAGCTCATGATCTTCTATGAAAATGTATAATTTTACAGTTAATTATCTAAAGATTTTAACTAAAATGCAAAATCCAAGCCAGCAAAACAGAAAGATACAAAGATTATTTAAAAAAATTAATTGTGCTTCCATTATTATATTTTTATTAAAATAATAATGCTAAAGTATGGAGACGAAATAGAAGTAGGAGATACACCTTTGTGTTGTGCACCAATATTACGTGTATTTAATAAAAATAAATCGGAGCAACAAAAATCAAATATAAATGAAGCAGGATATATTCTGTACAAAGGTTTTGAACAATTTAGAAATTCCGAACTAAATTTATCAGGAATTAAAGCAAAGAAATTAAAAAATAAAAACAAAAACAGAAATACATTTGGAAAATACAATGACGAAATTTATTATGGGACAATAAATAATACAAATTACTTATTTTTCGCAGGATCAGATTTTCAATACAATATAGAAACTTTACAGGAATGGGCTAGCAATACATTTATAATAACAGACACATCACCACAAGGTGATACTTCATTTGTGAAAGAAGTTGAGAACAGTCTTCCAGATATTTTTAAAAATGAGAGCATTATTGCAATGGGCTTCAGCAGAGGAGGATATACTATGAGTAACTTTTGCAATAATTCATCGTTAACATTTAAATATATAATATACTTAGCAGTTCCTGGCACTCAATATAATATGAAAAAAATATGCGATAATGTGTATGAATTTTATCACGAATTAGATAAAGTAGTAGCATTACAAAAGTTTAATCCAAAATTAAAAGTTAAATCACATGAATTATTTATATGGAAATCATTAAAAGATATGAACACACAACAAGTGTTATCAAAAGTACACGGTAGAGGTTCTGAAGGATACATAAAATGGTTGAAAGATTTTTCATAACAAATCTTGAAAAATTTACACTTAAGCGGTACGAGCAACAAAATTGTAACGTCTCACACATTGAATAAGAGTCAAATTGTCTTTTTGTCTAATTCTTTCAAGAAGTTTAAGTAGATTTAATGTTTCTTCATTCATTTGAATTTTTTTTAAATTTTACTTAGTAGGCTTATTAATTTCTGCTATATTTGACTCATCTACACATTCATACTTGATTTGTATATCGTTATTGTATATTATAATGTAATATTTATTTTCATCTAATTGATAAAATTTACCTACACGTTTGTCTTGATGAAATTTACCCTTTTCAATTGTTCCATCACTATATATCAATGTCCCTATTCCATTAAATTTATCATCTGCAAATAAACCACGATATATATTTCCAGACTTGAATCTATATTCTCCAACTCCATTGAACTTGTCATTTTTGAATTTTCCTTTATATGAATCTCCATTGTGAAAATGAAATATACCTTCACCTTCAAACATATCATCAACTATATCTCCTTCATAAAATGATCCGCTCTTAAATTCATATCTCATTTTATCATATTAATTAAATTTATACATTTGATTTAAACGAATATATACGAGAATCAAAATGTATATTTTTTGAGTTTATATAAATGATCAAAATTATTGAAACATTGAAGAATAAAACTGTTATTGTAACTGGAGCATCGCGTGGACTTGGAAAAGCGATAAGTATAAAATTGGCCAGAGAAGGTGCAAATGTCATTATGTTAGCAAGAAGTAAAGACATACCTTCTCATAATGAATTGGAAGGAACATTAGAAGATGTTGCTCATGAAATATCAAGTTTTGGTGGCAAAGCTTATCCATTGAAAGTTGATATACGTGATGTTTTTGAAACTCAAAAATCAATGAGTAAAATAATTAATGATATGGGATCTATCGATGTGCTTATAAATAATGCATCTGCTATTAATCTCAGTAAGACTATGAGTGTTACAAATTATAATTTACTAATGGATGTTAATGTTCGAGGTTGTGCGCATATGATCATGTCAAGCTACGATCATCTAATTCAAAGCGATATTGGACATATTTTAACAATATCTCCTCCATTATCAACACTTACACAAAAATGGTTACATCCTCATCCAGTGTATTCCACAAGTAAGTACGCGATGACGATGCTGACTTTAGGATATTCAGATATTTTACGCGCTAATACAATTTGGCCGAAGAAACTAATTGCAACTGCCTCGACAAAAATGCTCGAAAAAAAGATGAATATTCCTGCATATTCAAAAGGATTATCAGCAACTCAATTTGCGAATACAGTTTACAAAATAATTTGCAGCGACATTTCTGGTATGTCTTGTCTTGACGATGATATAATTCCTGTTGAAAAACATGGTATTGAGGACATATTTACAACACACACTTAAGCATTTGTGATTTTGTCTTAAAAATCTAAATGTCAATTTCGAATACACCATATTCTGTATCTTTTTTCTTTTGAATATTATGAGCTAAAATAAGTGCTTTTGTTCTTTTAGAAGTTTTTTTTGTCATTTTCATAATTGCATTTTCACAAAATTCTTTTGAATTATTGTCAGCACAATCACAATATATAACATAATACCAATCTTGTTTTTTAGCAACATAGATAATATTATTTCGTGACATTCTTATTTGAATAAAAAAATAAATATAATTAGTAAAAAAAATGGAAGCGACATACCGAGGTGCTTATAACTTTGAAAAAGAACTCGAAAAAATAAAAATGCATGTCCAAACATTTGATGATAATATTAAAGGAAAAACAACAAATGATTCAAATACAGAAAATGTATGTCGTATTCATGTGCATTGTCGCGTTTTTGATTGGAAACAACCACCAAATAAGAACAATGGAAGTAGTGGTACAGGAACTGGTTTTGTTATAAATCATCCCATATTCAATACTGAAGATGATACAATTTATATTCTCACAGCTCATCATGTAATTTCTAATGCAATTCAAGTTAGTGTTAAATTCACTAAACTTTCATCAGAAGATATAAAGGCTACTATAGTTGGTTGCAACCCAGAAATGGATGTATCCATAATATCTATTAAACACAAAGATATAAAAAATAAAATTAAAGGATTTGATATTGATAATTCAGATGAAATTAACGCATTAGAAGAAGTAAAAGCTATTGGATTTGCTCTTGGTAAAGAACATCTCCAAACAACTCAAGGAGTTATTAGTGGTAGAATAAGCAATCCATCAAGATTACAAACGACTGTAGATGTAAATCCTGGAAACTCTGGTGGACCACTTTTAAATTCGGTTAATAAAATTGTAGGTATAGTTACTAGTGGTTTGACAAACGCAAACGGTATATATTACGCTGCTCCTATTGAAGAATCAATGATCATATTTAAGCGAATGTTAACATCAACTACGAAACTTGAATACCCACTAACTGCTGAAGGATCCGTTATAGATTATTTACCATCTCTTAATTCCACATTTACAAAATGTAATGATGTTTTACTCAAATCTTTTGATATAAAATCTGAAGATTGCAATTTTGGAATATATTGTACATCAGTACATCCTTTTATAGAATATCCACAATCTTTAGAAGAAGCTATTTCAAATTTATCAAAATATTCCGATAATACTCTTTCGACATTGTGTATTGAATATTTAAAAAGTTTAAAAGAAATAAATAAAACATTTTCAAAATGCAACTGGAAAAAATTACTTTTACATGAATTTTCTTTAAAAGATTGTAATCAACTACTTGATTTCATACGAAATAATACTCTTAAACAAGGAGATATTGTTTGTTCTATGAAAGTAGATGATAATGTTTACAAAATCGATACAAAAATGAATACACAATTCAATTTTTGGTCAGATAAAATATTATTTTATAGTATTCTTGATAGATTAGAAGTTGGAAACTCTATAGAATTTGAAATTTACCGCAAAAATTCTAATATACATAATGTCAAAGTTCCACTTCTGAAAAATCTTGACATTTTTAAGGAAATGCATTCAGAAACTGAGAATGTACCGTATTTAGCATTAGGAGGAGTTATAGTTATGCCGTTGTTACATAATCACATACCACTTTTCAAAAACAATAGTATGCTCAGTTTAATGAATAATCCGCACTCATCACACAAATCAATGCTTTTAATTACACATATTTTACCAGAATCTCCGTTTAACAAAACAGAAAGTATACATGCTGGTGATATTCTTGTAGCAATCAATCAAAAAAGTGTGGATACATTACAATCTTTATCTTCAGAATGGAAGAATGAAACAAAAAAACAAAAAAGTATAACTTTGCATATGCGTGACGGATCTTTATCAACTGCAAATATTGAATCACTAAACGATGCAGAAGAAATTATAGGTAAAGAATATTCATCGGGATTTGTAAAACATTGATATTTGAGTAAGTTCAAATTTCATTTTTTTATATATATATGAACAGAAATGTTAGTTGATAATATTAAAAAACTAGAAATCAAGAAATCTTGGAACACTGCATCAGGAACTGTATTTAGAATATTTGAAATATATGAAAAAGACGGATTGAATTATGAAGGCAAGCCATATGTATTTATAAGACCCGAAATTGAGAACAAGAAAAAAAGAATTTAGGTAATCTTGAATGAATGTCAAATCCAAAAAAAAACTTTGTTGTTTAAACTGAAGTAATGTATTTATGATGATGGTGCTCGTGCTGGTGCTCGTGCTGGTCCTCGAGCTTGTGCTTGATTTCCGGGGAGGAGTAAATTCGGACCTCCTTCATAATTACGAATCATATCTTGTATAAAAACTAACCAATTCTCAAAAGGAAGACAGGTTTCTGAATTAGCTTTTTGACACATGTCATCATATATTGGTCTTGTTATTTCTTTGAATTTATCTGTTAAATAAATTGATCCTGTATCTTGTTGAAGAGGTACACAATACCCAACTTGTTCTTGCTTATAAAACATTTGACAGTGCGGTGATCGTTCACATGATACGGCATCTCCAACATATCGACACATTGTAGCCTTTATAAAATCTATCAAAACATCTCTTTCTGGATCTTTCTTGTTATTAGTTGCATATAAGCTACCATCTATTTTTTTTAATTCTTTTCTCAGTCTTTCTTCATAAATATTTGTAAATGCAAGTATATAAATTACTATTATCATTGTTAATATGATTCCCATTAACAAACCTTTAGATTGTGGACTCATTTTTTTTAACATGGAAAAAAAATTAAAACAGACAGCCAGTAGTTGAAAAAAAAAATCAAATTGCAAAAAATGATATTTGAAAATAATAATATAAATAGCAGAATGCGTAAAGTACTTATAGATTGGATAATTGATGTGGCTACAAATAACAATTTCCATCTTGAAACATTACATAAGTCTGTTATGATTCTTGATTCATATTTGATGAAAGATCCAGATTTTCATTTTAATAAATTACAATTATTAGGTTGTATAAGCATGTTAATAGCAACAAAGTTAGAAGAATATTATGTATTGACACCAAAAGATTTGTCATATTTGACATGTGAAACATATAGTGTAGATGAAATTATACAATTTGAACAACATGTTCTTGAAAAAATTGATTACAATGTTTATATATCTACTTTATACAAACATTATACATCTTATATGACATCGTTATATAAGAATAGTAATCATACAAAAATGATTAGTACATTAAATATTATCTTATTCCATGTTGATATACTTTATAATTATGAATTCGATGATATTGTGGAATCTTGCAAAGAAATCATTGATCATGAAGATAAATATTATAGCAATTGTATTAAAACGATATCAGAAAAAATTAATAGTTTGGAAGAAAAATACATGAAAACATTGTTTAAACATAAGTACAGAGAATAACTAAAGGTTCCTAAATTGTTTTTGTTGTTGTAAATAAGTAGAATATATATTTCCGCTGTTTTTCACTTCTTTCATAGGTAAACACCCCTTTTCTCTTTCATCAATTCCTCGTGGTTGTAAGCGACTGATTCCTTCTACTTTACAGAAATTTAATCTTCTATGCATATTAATTCTTGAAACTAACATAGTCGTGGCATGAAGAAGAGCTTCATTAACAAGTTCATCAGTTTCTTCACGACAATTTAATGATTTCATTAAAATCTCATGTATTTCTTCCTCATTATCAATCTCGACAGCATTCCCTATCTTTTCTGATACGATCTGCACAACTAATTCTAAGAAACGTTTTTTGCCAGCTTCTGATCTCCAGACATTTTTTGTTTTAACAATTGGAGTAAATCCCATTGTGTTTTGCCTTATTGTTTGCTGAACTCGACTCATTTTTTTTTAAATTATATTTTTTTTGTTCGAACATGACGCTCATAAAATTAGGATCACTAGATGACACAAATTGTGTTATATTCTTACATGGTTACAATCAAACTGCTGCAAATGCAAAACAACTTTTTCAAAAAAGTATTGATGAAAATACTCTAAAATCTTTATCTATGTTCATATACTTTCCTTCAAACAAATGGTTCACATACGTAAATGATACATTTAATTATGTTAAACCCTCTCTTACTAAATGCACTTCAATAGTTATAAAAATTATAAATAACTTTAAACTATTAAATAAAAATGTTTTACTTATTGGATATTCTCAAGGCGCATGCCTTGCTCTTCATATAGCACACAAAATAAAAATACCTATACTTTCTATCAGTGGATTTTTAATGATTAAAAACTACGTACAACCTGGTGAAATATACACGAATACCCCTCCTATATGGTATACACATGGAACAAAAGATACAGAAATACCATTTAAATTTGCTGAAGAAACATACTCGAATACAAATGTAATAAACAAATTAACATTCAATGGTCACCATTGGAACTTCTGGGAAAAAACAAAGTTTAAGGTTTTCATCCAAAAGTTTTTTAATGAATATGTAGTCAATCCAGTCACAATTATTACTTAAAATTCTCAGTAAAATAGATCGACATAATTTTGAATATACAATCTTGAATCTTGCACAAAAAATAAATCTTAAAGCTGAAGTTGAAAACATTTCTAAATATTCTTTATCCACAATATTAAGTATATCAGTAGGAAGTGTGTGAGACTTACCAATATTATAAACTTCATCGTAAACCTGTAAATTATCGTCCTCTGTACTCCATAAATAATTAGAAATATCGATACATGATAACCTAAACATATTATTGTCACAACAAAATATATCAACTTCTTCACAAAGTTCATGAGAAAAGACATCAAACATTAAGCTTAGCATTTGACATAATTCTGAAATATCATTCACTAAAAGTCCTTGCACGAAACATTGCATATCAGTTTTGTAAACTACATGACAAGCAAGATATAGAGCTTTTAATCTAATATCATTATCATTCATTTTTTCGATTTTTTTTTTTTCGTATAATTTAAATGCAAACTTGGGAAGATCTTGAAAAAAAATTTTCAACTTCAAACAATACTCTTCTTATTTGTGTAATCGGAATTTTATGTTTCATAAGCACATACACCTGTATAAAAGATAGAGAAACATTAACATTATCACTAACTGAAATAAATAAAGTTATATACACATTCATTACAACTATATTTATTGTTTATTTGTTTACTCAATTATTGAATTCTAAACCTAAAATGTAACTATTTTGTTGAAAATCAAGAATTTCTTCATCTTCATGTTTTAACTCCCAAAGTCTTTCTACTTCATCAAAATCTGTATCTTTATAATCGTCATATATTTCTCTATTTTCATCTCCGATAATTGCACGATGATACCATGAATTTTGAATTTTCTCTTCTGGATCAATATCTGATTCATGTTCAGATTGCTCACATGCTTCATTTACATAAGAAGTATCATGGAAAAATGATGACATTATTCGTAAATCACTATCAATTAATGAATTAATATTATCCAAATCTGATGTAAAATTTTTTTTTGCTTCACAACACTCATGACACATTAAACCATCATCTGCAATATATTCAACTTCCATATCATGTATAGACATTTCATTTTTACATATAAAACACATACCATCTTGTTCATTAAATAATGTATAAACCTGATATCGCGGAAATGTTTTCATGTTTAAAAAAAAACAATTTAATTCTATTTTTATGAACTAACTACATACATTAATCAATACCACTGGCAATCTGACAAACTAAGGACTTGTACTGATGCCATGATATACCAAGAGAATCTCTCATTGCAGCTACACAACTTGCAACTATCATAGAGTTCTCATCAGTAATTGGCTCAGTTATACGCCGCGGAACAATATAAGCACCATATAATCTACTATCGTCACCAATAATTAGTGGAATATTTGATATTTCACATACACCACTTTGTTTATTCCATAAGTAATTTGCACGCTTTGAATTCATACCAAATTTCTTTGAAAAATATTCAAGTTCATGTGAACTTAAATCATAATCAGTATCACTAAACTCAGAATCAACATCCTCTTCGTCACTGTCTTCATGTTTACTCCTGTGACTTTCTCTATCTCTCTCTCTCTCCTTGTCTCTTCCCATTTATCTACAACCTAATATTTTTTAATTCCATTTTTAACGCATTTATTTTTTTTACATACATCTCATAAACATTAAAACTCATGACATGTTAAAGATGCACAGAAAATTGTGTTTCTTTCAGTTATTCACAAATATGTGTTCAATTTCACACGGAGAAACGGGTCGTCCAATATATATAAATTGTTCCATCATCATATCATAAAGATATGAATATTTATCATCGGGTATAGCATCAACAAGTTTTAGGTTGAATGCTTCAATTACTGTTAAAAATGGCATTCTTATTATTAGTAAAAAAAAATAAAATGAATTACAAAATGGTATTCATTGAATCATTTATCAATGTAAACAGAGATTTTCAAAATAAACATACTGTTTTTATAAGAAGTGGTCCAACACAAGTTCAAATGAATCGTTCTGCTGTTGTTGGTCGTAATATTGTTGGTCGTACATGGGAAATAGAAGTAGAACAACGATGTTTTAAAATCACAATAGAAAATAATCACCATAATACTCTCGATGATGTCATAAATATTATAAAGAAAATACCTGAAAATTATTTGAATGCATTCGAAGTTGTCACAACAATTAATGAAGATAATGATGCTTTACACTCAGTAAAAGAAGATGGTATTGCATTATATTTAAATCTTGGAGGAGCTTCGGGTCATGGCGGTAGGCAATATTTGAATATAATAAATTCTGACCTAAATCTGATACTACATGAATCTGGTCATGGAATTGAACAGTTTGCAACTTATCACACAAGCGGAACACAATTATTCAATTTAAGATGGCAACAAGAATTTACAAATACAAATGAGATGATAACAAGCTCTTATGGACAGTCAAGCTACTGGGAAGATTGTGCAGAATATTGTAAAATATATGCTCATGCTCAAGAATTTGGAGAACTTTCTACTCTTAGAAGTCACTCACCACGAAAATTTCATTTATGGCAAGAAGCATTGTATATATTAAACTATAGTAACAATATCAATAGATGTAATTTAGTAAGAACATTTGCTCTTTGCGATGGACCCAACATGAGTATTGTAAATAACCAATGCACATATACACACCCACCTAGACCTTCAAA
>MDSV01174915.1_pt1 | contig 12174 bp, 12 predicted proteins | sample 810851 | NCBI WGS metagenome assembly MDSV01 (sample SAMN05326640, study PRJNA326480) | marine metagenome | isolation source: seawater | place: Atlantic Ocean: North East | collected 2012
ATTATTCAATAATGTTTCTTTATTCATTAATATATAAAAACATATTTATTATTTAATTAATTAATATTTAAATAATTAAATCATATAACAATATATGACATTTATAGCTATTTCTGCCATTTCTAAAAATAAAGGTATTGGATTAAATAATAAACTTCCATGGAATCTTAAATCTGATCTTCAAAGATTTAAAAACTTAACGATTGGAAATGGCAACAATTCAATAATAATGGGTAAAAATACGTGGTTAAGTACAAAATTTTTAAAAAATAGACATAATTATATATTATCATCTACTTTAAATATTAATGAATCACATGATGGTTATGAAGCTAAAAGTTTTAAAGATCTTAATTCGTTATTAATTTATCTTAAATCTAAAAATTATAATACTAATTGGGTCATAGGAGGATCCCATATTTATAATACTTTTTTGTCAAATAATTCACTTGATTTTTTATACATTACATTTATAGACAAAATTATTGAGTGTGATTGCTTCTTTCCAACTATACCTAAATGTTTTTTAAAAAAAGAATTAACTTTAGCTAATGAATTATATAACGGAATACACAATGTTTATTATATAGTATATAAAAAAATAAAGAAAAATGATCAAATTATATATAAAAATATGCATTTATCTACCATTAAAGAAATACATTATGATGACTGTCCTAATATATACCTAACAATTAATTTTAATGACAAAGAAATTCAAACTAATATAGATAACATTAAATTATCGAATAATAATTTTTCATTTTAAATTTAATATACTTTTAGTATTATAAATAAAATTTTATTTTTATTTAACTTTATAATGATTCATGATTTACCCAATGAATTAATTCATTTAATATATGAATATACGCCAATTTATTGTTTTTCATGTCAAAATAAAATAAGTTTTAATGACATAAATCAAATCCAAATCAAAGGGTATTATTGTTATTGTTCTAAAACATGTTTTTATAATTATTTTTTGTATATGTAGTAATCTAATTATACAAGAATATTATTTACCTTTCTTTTACTTTTTATATACACCATCCCTTCTACTTCTCCTTTTTTTAAATTTTTAATTGGTGTATAATTTACTCTTAAATTTTTTAAATTCCTATATTTTGTATTTTCTTTACATAATTTGGAAGCATATAATATCATTTCACTTGTTGGATCTTCATCACAACATATTACATAACATGAAGGAAAAGATGCTAAATGAAACCACATAAAATTATCATTTTCACTCAATAAATCCCAATTTTCTTTAGAATTTTGGCCTACTTTAAAAATAATATCTTCGTAAATTAATTCTTTCATACTTAATTTTAATAAAAAAAATCGAATAATTTATTTCAATTTTTAAAAATTATATTTATGACTGATATTTTATTTAAATGTTGCTTTAAAAAAGCAACAAATGTCATTGAAGATGACCCGGATCCACCCAATTTTAATCAAGTTAATAAATTAAAAATATCACCCAATAAATATATAAAATGTACAGATTATTACTTTTATATGATTGAATTAATAGGTGATTCAGACTATTTTAAATATGGTGTCATTATAGACGATGATGGAAATCCTTATAACGAAGGATGGTATTTAGCAAGTTCTATAAAATTTAACATAGATCATTATGATAAAATTGAAATTTGGAAACGAATCGAAGGTAGTAAATGGGATATAAAACAAATTACTGTAAATCAAATTTTACAACTAAATGGAAAATAATCAATAAAATATTATAAAAAAATCGAATACTTTATAAGAAAATATAAAAATATTTAAGAATGCAGGATATCTCACTAAAAACTGAAGACGTTGAAAAAGGATCAATTGATCTTAATCATCTTGAAGGTGCTAATATTAATGATGTAAAGTTAAAATTAAAAGAAGTAAAACTGGAAAAATCAAATTCTGATTGTATAGATACGATATGTGCTATATTATTAATAACATTTATTGTTTCACTTGTTATTGGATGTGTATGCTATTATATTTTTGGTATTATATATTTAGTAGAAGATTATGACAAAGTTGAACGATGCAGTAGATCAAATTTATGGGCATATGTTTTAGTTAGTTTAATTCTAGGATTAAAAAATACAAAATTTACTTACAATAAAGATGAATACGATAATCATTTAATTACTCTTATTTGTTTGGGTCTTATTGATGCTGGAATATCAATCTGGGGTGGAATTGAATTATTTGATAATATATGTTCTGATCTAAAAGATTCTAATTTATATACATTTGGTTTAGTAACTTTTATTGTTCAAGTTATTTTTGCTGGATTAACCATATTTATTATTCCAATTTTTACATTCTTATTAGCCATTTGTGAAAAGTAAAAATATCATTCATGAATATAACATAATTTTATTAGAAATAATCGCTAAATTTTAGATAACAAATTTTATAATATAAATTTATAATTTAAAATAATTAATACATACAACGCTTTTTAAAGCTTATTGAATTATACCAAATAAAATAATACTAAATATTTATTTTACTATCGAGGATCAATGTCATCTAGAATTTTAACAGATTTATCATAAATATCTGTAATTGTCTTTTTAAATGATTCAATGAATTTTAGAACGGTATCTAATATGTAATTAATAAAATTTTCTCCTGCCTCTGAAGCCGGATCAATGCATTTCTCATCAATGATAGTCGTATCATGGTTTTTAAAATAATCTATCCATTCTTGAATTGTTCTCTTTTTACCATTTTTATCGAGTTTTTCAGATATGAATTTATCAATATCTGAAACCAATTCATCATTTACCTCATAATATACATACGGATTTTGTCCAATATGAATTAAATATATCCTATTTTCAAATTTATAGAAATAATCAAAACCAGCAAATGAACCAGGACTACTAATTTTTATACTAGATCCATTTAAAATACTATCTTCAGATAATATCTTATATCCTACACATGTACATAATCTTGAATAAAATATATGGTCATAACTTTCACTCAAAATATCCAAAGGTATTTTAGCTTTATTCAAAGATATAACTGAATTTATCTCTTCTACTTGTTGTGGTAAAAATTCTACTGTAATTCCAGACATTCTTATTTTCTTGTTAAATTAATTTAATACTATTTTCTTGTAATACTTTCAATTTTTAAATAATAATCATCAATTCATGTGCCCAATATATTGTTTAAAAATATTTATAAATTGATATTTAAAAATAAAACTATAATTTATATATGATTAAATATGACACTTAATAAAAATCAAATTAATGCTATTGATACTTCTATCAATAATGACTTTCAATCTGGTATTCATTTTCATGCTACAGGTACCGGAAAATCTTGGATCGCACTTGAACTAATATTAGCATTTAATAATAAATATAAAAATACTAATATTTTTTGGGTATGTGAAAGAAAATCTATTTTAATTGAACAGTTTTCTAGTAAATTATTAAAAGAAAGAGGATATGAAGATGTTTTTAAAAAATTCCATATATTAAATTTTAGCTCACATAAACAACAAGATTGGTATAATAGTGTGAATACAAGCAGATTCTGGGGAAAATCCACATTGACTATTATTAATCGTTCATTTCTAACTTCTAATGATAAATTTAAAAAAATAAATCTTAATATTGACCTTATTATACATGATGAATGTCACACAATAGTTAATAATAGTACTCGCGAATATTATAATTATATGCTCGAAAAATACCCAAATATTAAAGTACTCGGATTTTCCGCTACACCCAATACAAATTTTGAACCATTTACTAATATTTTAAGTAGTTATTCAATTTATAATGCTTTTGTTGATGATGTAATTGTACAACCCGTAATACATTGGTTTAAATCTGATGATAATATGAACCAAGAAATTATTATACAAAATGTAAAAACATTAATTGATAAAATGCCATACAAAAAAGTTATTATTTGGTGTGGAATGATAAAATCCTGTAAAGATTATGCCACATTATGGAGTAAATATTTTAATGATTATCTAATATCTATTGATACAAGTATTGAAATTAATGATTTTCATAGTTTTGAAGAATTTGAAAAAAAAGAAAAAAAAGCCTTACTTTTTTGTGCGGGAAAACACAGAGAAGGTAGCGATATTAAAAATTTAGATTGTGCTGTATTTTTAGATTTTGTACAAAATAGATATTGTAAAACATTTGTACAATGTATTGGAAGAGTTTTAAGAAAAGATAAAAATAATATTAAAAAATCAGGATTAATCATTGACATTAAAGCGAAAAGTTCTACTAAAATTATTGATAAAATGAGTGAATACCTTGAAATACCTAAAAATATATTCCCATGGCAATATGATTATACTACGAATGATTGTCATCCTAAAATTACAATATATACACTAAAATTATTAAAAGAAGATAATAATCAAAGAAATATTGATATATGTTTAAAAGAAGAATCCGATTATACAGTACAAGATTTATATAATGCTATTATTAGACCATTACCAAAAGGTGATATTTATAAAGAAAGGTTAGATCATGAAATATACATGATTGAATCCAAAAATTTAATTGGGTATATTATGCGCGCATTAGAAATCTTAAAAATGACAAAACATATTCCTCATGTTACACGAGGTTCATGTGGATCATCATTAATATGCTATTTAGTTGGAATTAGTCACGTGGATCCTATTAAATATAATATTAAATTTTCAAGATTTTTAAATAAATATCGTAATAATCTACCAGATATCGATTTTGATTTTCCTTACAATATGCGTGATGAAGTTTTTTTAAAATTACAAATGAAATGGCCTGGTAAAATTGCAAGAATTAGTAATCATGTATATTATCATGAAAAATCAGCAAAAAGAGAAGGTTTAAGATCTATTGGCATACGCGGATTTATATCTAAATATGATATAAATGACGTTATTTCTAAGTTAGATAAAAAACAAAAAAAAAACTTTGAATCAAATGTAAATAAACTTGATGGTACATTTCGATGTTATTCACTTCATTGTGGCGGTATTGTATATTATCCTGAAGGTGTCCCAGAAGAATTAAAATTAAAACAAGTACATGATGAAACAAATAAAAATGGTCTATGTCAAATTGTTTTAAATAAATATGATGTTGGTAATAATAACCAATTTAAAATTGACATATTATCTAGTCGCGCTTTAGCTCAATTACATCAAGCACTTGGTTTTAAATATATTGATTTTGAAAAACATTATGAAGATCAAAAAACAAAAGAAGTACTTATGAATGGTGATAATATTGGACTAACTTTTGCTGAATCTCCATTGATTCGTAAATCATTTATGAAAATAAAACCTAAAACTGTTGATCAAATAGCTATTTGTTTATCAATTATTCGTCCAGCAGCTAAAGATTCAAGAAATTTTGAAGATGTTGAAGAATTAGAAGATATGTTTGTATTTGATGATGATGCTATAGACATTTTAAGTAAATCATTGAAGTGTGATGAAGATTTAGCAGATAAATATAGACGTGGATTCGCTAAAGGTGATGAAAATACTATTGCTGAAGTAGCAATTGAATTATCCATGTATAGTGATAAAAAAAAAGATGAAGTATTAAATAAACTTAAAAATTTAAGAAAATATAGTTTTTGTAAATCACATGCTTATTCTTATGCACAACTTGTTTGGCAACTTGCTTATGTTAAGGCACATTATCCAACTGATTTTTGGAAAGCTACTTTGAATCATTGTGATTCATCTTACAGAAAATGGGTTCATTATTATGAAGCAAGATGTGTTGGAATAAATTATAATCATATTTTATTAAATAAAGATGATGTAAGTGTATTTTCTAAAAATAGAATGAAAAAATTTTACACATTAACACCAGTTGATCAATTGAAACAATTTGGTTATTGGGATATGAAAACAGATAATTTTTTTCCTGGATGTTACTTTTTTAAAAACAAGAATAATTATGTTATTAGAGGTATTATAGCTTCTAGTAGAATGATTAGTAGAGGAAAAAAAAAAATATTAATTATGTTTATTGGCTATGATAAAGGTAAATATTGTGAAGTTACAGTCAATTATCCTAAAAATTTTACTGGACAAGTTATTGGAATACAAGTAACTGCTAACTGTAAAGATGAAATCCAACAATGTTACGAAGCTTATAAATATACTTTCTTTTAATTACTAAATAAATTTCCATTTAAAAATATTTAACTTCTAAAAGTTAAATAAACATTTTCTGGTGTCATCTTTAGTTCATCTAAATGTTTCACATTAAATGTTAATACCATTCCTTCTGAGTATTCAATAAAACAGCATCTTAAATTATTTTCACTAATCGGCTCATCATTACTGGTATTTAAAGTAAGACTGTAGGGCTCAAATAAAATACGATAGTACATATCACCATTTTGTTTGTATAATTCCATATATATTTCTTTATCTAAATCTATACATGCGTTATGAATATTCCTCTTTCTATAAATAATTCTATTATCAAAAACTACCTTTCTAAGGTACATATTAAATTTAATATTTGATTCTTGCTTTAAAACCAATCCAATCTTATCTTCATTGAAATCAACACTTAGATCATCTGGGACTATATCAAAACTAGATAAACATGTTATGTTACTATTATTATGAGGAGCCATAACTACTTTATTTTATATCTATTTACATAATACGAAAAGTATCAATTTTTTTAATTGTAGATTTATAATTACAATATTTAAATAAAAATTGATTTTTTAACAATATTTAATTTTTAAGATAAAAAATAAAATGCTAAAAAGAATCTTAGAACTTGAACATATACCAGATAAAAAACATAAATCTGAAACTATAAATAATAAAACGCTAAAAAGAAACTTGGAATTAGAACATATTCCAAATAAAAAACATAAATCTGAAAATACAAATATAAGATTATACCAATCATATGTTTATGAATATGGTGCATTTAATTATGGTACTAAAATGGGTTTAATTTTAGGTTCTAAAATTATTAAAGATGTAAAAAATAATGGTATCCCTTATATACTTAGATTCTTAAATGATGATTATCCAAATAACATTTTTGATTATTGTCAATATTTAGTAATTAATGATAAAAATAATTCAGAGTTTCACTTACAAAATGATCGTGAATTATTTTTTAAATATTATGACACATTTACAAAAGGATTTTATCAATACTTTTTTGAATATTTAAAAGTTAATCTAAAAAATTATTCAGGAATACAAACATGGATCAAAAGTTTGAATTATTATAATTAAAAATTGTACATATAAATAAAGTTTCTAAATAATTAATTATGTAAATTATTACACATTTGTTTAATAATTTTTGTTCTAAATTATATTTTTCTTATTTAATTCATCAATTACTTGTTGAATTATACTTGCTTTTTTTATATGAATACCTAATTCAGTAAATTTATATATTCCTAAATCGATGCTAATTAATTTTTGATTTTTGTAATATCCATCTTCAAATCCATTTCGAACTAATTCACTAACTTTTTGTGATCCAAAAATTTCAAAACAAATATCTAAATTAGATGAATGTATAAAATCACCCATACCAGGTAAAATAAATACATTTTCGGAAATAACTTCTTTACTAACTAAAATTTCTTCAGGAATACCTTTTAATTTTAAATTACATATCTGGTTTGTAACGTCTAATAATTCTTTTTTAGCATTATTAATTAGTCTATTAATTTCTTCACACATTATATTTATTTTTTTTTTTTATATAACTACTTTCAATTTTTATTTTTATCACTATAAATATATGGCACAAAATATTGATGTATTAATAATGTGTGGAGGTAAATGTGGTAGTAGTACTTTATTAAAAACTCTAGAAAATAATGGTTATAAATGTATAAAAGTCCATAGTATAGAAGATTATAATAATCAGTTTCAATCAAATAAATTATTTGATACAATAAATATATCTTGTAAAAAAAAAAAATTCTATATAATTGATTCTTATAGAACACCAATAGAAAGAAAGATTTCTTCATTTTTTGAGAATATTGATGTTCATGTACCAAGATGGAGATATTTATCAATTATAAACTTAATCATGATATTTAATAAAAATTTTTTATATCCTTTAGAAGAATATCATTCCATAGACGAAGTTCTAAATCATTATAAGTTACCAATATTTAAAACATTTAATTTCGATAAAAAATATAATATAATTCACAAAAATAATAAATTTTTTATCAAAATTCTTCACAAAGATATTGATAATTGGAGTTTAATATTAAGCAAAATTTTTAAAAAAAATATTAATATTAGTAATGAAAATTTATCTAAAAATAAAAACTACAAACATTTATATGAAAAATTTAAATTTTTTTATAGGGTTCCTAGGCATTATTTAGATTATATGATTAATTATGATATTGAATTTAAGATATATAATTCAAGTAAAGAACAAGAAGATTATATAAACTATTGGAGAAATAAATCATATTAATTATTATTTTTATTAAAATAATTTAATATTATTAATATATATAAATGGTTAAAAATTTCGATATAGTAATACCTTTAGGACCAAATGATATTGATGTAATAGTAAATCAAATACAATATACAAAAAAATTTGTTTCAAATTATAATAATATATATTTAATTAGTTATGATCCAAAAATTAAAATAAAAGATTGTATAACAATTGATGAAAAAATTTTTCCTTTTAATTTAGATGATGTAAAAAATATAAAAAAAATTCGTGATAAAAAAGCTGGTTGGTACTTACAACAATTATTAAAATTTTATGCTGTTTTCTATATTCCAAATATAATGGATACAATTTTAGTCATAGACTGTGATACATTTTTTTTAAAAAAAACAAAATTTGTTAAACATGGTAAATGTTTGTATAATTATTGTAATCATTACCATCAACCTTATTTTAATCATATGAAAAATCTTTCTAAGAAATTAACTCAAGTTGATAAAAATAAATCTGGTATTTGTCATCATATGATGTTTCAAAAAAAATATTTAAAAAAATTATTTAAATTTATTGAATCAAGAAAAATGCATTCAAATAAACATTTCTATCAAATATTTTTAGATTGTATTTATGATCGAAATACACCATGTGCTTCTGAATATGAAATTTATTTTAATTTTATGCTTAATTTTTATCCTGATAAAGTAATTATTAGAAAATTAAAATTTAAAAATGTAACTAATTTAGAAAGTTATTTAAATAAAGATTATGATTATTTAAGTTGTCATCATTATATGAGAGATTCAAATAAATAATTTTTTCATTTGATAATATTTAGTATAATCTATTTTATCGTGGTTATCAAATATTTTATTTATTTTAATTTTTTTTATTTCTTCAAACTTATTTTTCATTTCTTCCATTTTACAAAAATATATATTACCCTTTTGAAAAAAATTAATCTCTTTTTCATTTACATATTCACTTATTACTGTACAATTATTATATAATAAAGGAATAATTCTCATTGATTCAAAACATAAACTATTTGGTCTCCTATGTATGTTTATAAAATATTGATATTTTTTTATTATTTCTATCCATTCTTCTTTTTTATATTTATCTTCTATTATTATTAAATCATTTTTAAAAATATCTTTTATTTTACTTCTATATTCATTCATTTTACCAATAAAAACTATTTTAGATAAGTCTTTTTCATTTATCAAACTTATATTATTTTCAACAAATTTTAAATACTTTTTATTAATTGGAAAAAAAGTATCATAACTACATATTGGATTAATCTTTTTTAAATTTTCTTCGCAATAAGTAAATATTTTTATAGGTTTTAATTTATTAATTATATTATTATAATATTTAATCTCTATTATTAATTCTAATGGTTCCGTTATATATAATATTTTCTTCTTTTTAGAAATAAGGTTTTCATAATCAATCTTAGCATTATTATCTTTTATAAAAAACATATGATTAATAATAATTATATATATATCATCATCATCTTTATTATCTATATGTCTTATTTCTTCATATTTGTAATTATATAAATCTAAATTTAATATTAAATTATTTACTAAAAATGTATGATTTTCAGTAAATGGATCATATAAATAATATACCATTATGTATTTATTATATTTTTTTTAAAAAATTTTTACTAACATTCAACCCTGTATTTAAAGCAGCATAACTAGTTGATCCACCCCAAGGTTTAGATAATACTGATAAATCACCTACATATAAATTATTTGTATTTAATACTTTTTGATTATTATCAACTACTTCACCTACTGAACAACTACCATGATAATGATAAATAGAATCTAAATTATTTGATATATAATTTTTATTGATTGGTTTTTCTATTGGATTTGGATTTAATAGAACATATCCATTTTCTAATAAAAATTTATGATTTTTTGTATATGCTTCATATATTTGATCTACTACATTATCTTTATTTGTACCAAAATGATTTAATGTTATTTCTGGATCCTCATTATTAAATGATTTAATCTTAACTTTTCCTCTTCCTTCTAAATTAATTGACTGTGAATGTGATAGTATTAATAAATTATTTAAATCTGGTACTGTTGAATAATAAGTTTGCCAATTAAAATTTTTATCTCTTGTTTGCAAATGTGATACTATTTTATTTGGTTCAAGCCCTAAATCATCTTTTAATTTAATATTTCTTACATTATTAGATAATAAAACTTTGTATAATTCTTCAGATTTTAAATTGTCTGGTAAATTATCAAATTTTATTTTTTCATTCTTTTTTCCTATAAATACAAATCTAGATTTTGAAGATATCCAACGATATGAATTATGAGGAAATACTAAATTATTATCATTTGTTCTCCATTTAATTATATTAAATGAACCACCTGGATGATAATTTGACCAATCTGTAAAATCATATATATTATTAATTTCATCTTTAGGTAAATTATTTCCACTTACGCTAAATATATATCTTTTTGATATAGAATTAATACTTTCCAAATTTTCAGAATTTAATTCAAATTCTAAATCAATAATTTCTTTATTATCTAATTTACCATATGCTAACCCTAATATTGCTCCATGATCATATAATTTATTACCACAGTCAATATTACTTCTTTGTAAAATACATGGTGTTTCTAATGCTCCAGCACATAATATTATGTTTTTAGCATTATAAAATATTCCATCAAATGTTTTTACTGATTCTGCTTGATTATTTAAATAATCTGTAAATATAATTTTATCTACTTTTTTACCATAAATAATTTTTACATTTTTTAAATCTTTCAATAAATTACCTAATAATAATCTATTCTCATAATCTGTACCATAAATAGAATTATTATATACATCAATACTATTATTCTTTGAAAAATTATCTAAGTTTGTTTTTAAATTTAACCATTCATTATTTGGACCTATTTTTTCTTCTAAATTATAATAATAAGTTATTGGTTTTAAATCATTGTCAATTATTTTATAATTATCTTTCCATTCTTCATAATTTTTTGTTATATTATTTACATATTGTAATCCAAAATGAAGTGTTCCACCGCCTAAACCCTTTCCTATCCAAATTGTTTTATTGTCTTTACTTAAATATGATTTTTGAAAATCAGAATCTACTTGTGATTTGTTCCATTTATTTATTTTATCATAACCTTTATTAACATATTCTTCAAATGTACTTTTATTATCTTCTAAAATTAATATATTTGACTCTGGATTATTTTGTGCTATTTTATAAGCTGAATAAACACCAGCTGTTCCACCCCCAACTATTATATAATCATATATATCTTTCTCAACATAATATGAAGTACTTATACCAGCATAATAATTCATATCTTTATCTTTCCATAATTTTAATGATAATGTATTATTATTTAAATCTTTAAATCCACAATAAGTTTCATTTAATTTTGTAGTGTTCAATTCACATAATAAACTTGTAATTAAATCTAAATTAAAATCAACATTATTCTTAATATTAAAATTATGATAAAAAATAGCACTATTTGAACCCTTTTCTGATTTTGAATATTTTAAAACCTCGGTTTTTAATACATAGTTATCATTCTCTATTAAATCAAATGTACAATTTAATATCAATTTATTTCCAAGATTTAATTTATCATTAAAA
>MDSV01226997.1_pt1 | contig 12174 bp, 13 predicted proteins | sample 810851 | NCBI WGS metagenome assembly MDSV01 (sample SAMN05326640, study PRJNA326480) | marine metagenome | isolation source: seawater | place: Atlantic Ocean: North East | collected 2012
CCAAATTAATTTAATTTTTTTTCCCATTTAATACAGCTAAGGACTATTTTTTTTAAATTATTATATTTCGGCTTCCAACTAATAAATTTTTTTAATTTTTGATTGTTTGCAGTGCTAGATGCCAAATCTCCGGGTCTTTTATTTTTATATTGAATAATTACCTTCTTTTTTGAAAATTTTATAAAGGAATTTACAGCTTTTAACACAGATATTCCAGAACCATAACCACAATTTAAAATTACAGACTTTTTTATTTTTTCAATTTTTTTTAGAATAAGAAAATGTAAGTTACTTAAATCTGAAACATGAATATAATCTCTAACACAAGTTCCGTCTTTAGTGTTAAATTTATTTCCATATATAAGCATTAATGGTTTTTTTTTAAATAACGACATTGCAAGATTTTTAAATAACGTATCATTCTTCTTTAATGGGCCAATTTTATTATTTGAACTAGCTCCCACTACATTGAAATATCTCAGGATAGCATAATTTATTTTCTGTTTTTTAAACTCTTTAATTATTATTTTTTCTGCGATAATTTTTGTTTTTCCGTAGATACTTTTAGGTTTGATTGGAGCCGTTTCTTTTACTTTTTTTGTTGTATCTTTATAAACTGCCGCCGTAGAAGAAAAAATAAAATTTTTTACATGACTGTTTTTACAAGATTTTACTAAAATTTTTGTTCCAACGACATTGTTTTTATGAAAAAGTTTTGGGTTTTTTTGACTGTTATTTATACTTATGCTGGCTGCTAAATGAATCACAGTATCTATTTTATTAATATCAATAATTTTTTTTAACTTTTTAAAATTAGTAATATCGATTTTATAAAACTTTGATCTTTTGTTAATTAATTTTTTGTACCCAGTAGAAAGATTATCTACTATAAAAACGTTGAATTTTTTTTTTAGTAAAATTTCTGCTATGTGGCTTCCAATATAACCAGCTCCTCCTGTTACTAAAATATTTTTCATGTTATTTATATTATATGATTTTATTATAAAAGTAATACTTTGGTGCGCCGAAAAGGATTCGAACCCTTAACCTCCGGAGCCGAAATCCGGCGCTCTATCCAGTTGAAGCTATCGGCGCATATAGATATATTTAAATATAAATGAACAATAAAACAATTGAATTTTTTACTAACAATGAAGACGTTGGTAAAAGGCTAGATATATTACTATCTGAAAAAATATCCCACTTAACAAGATCAAATTTAAAAAAAATAATAGAGTCTAATAATGTAAAAGTAGATAATTTAGTTGTTTCATCACCCTCCAAAAAGATTCAATTATCTGAAACTATTACTGTAAAGCTAATTGAGGAGCCCAATGAAAATATTAAACCAACTAAAATTAAATTAGATATTATTTTTGAAGATAAAGATCTTTTAATTATTAATAAGCCAGCGGGAATGGTTGTCCATCCAGGGGCGGGGAATTACGTTAAAACTTTAGCTAATGCACTTGTCTATAAATATAAGAATAATTTATCAGATGTAAATGGAAACAATAGGCCTGGAATTGTTCACAGGATAGACAAAGAAACCAGCGGATTGTTAGTTGTAGCAAAAAATAACAAAACTCATTCCGAATTAGGAAAGCAATTTAGTGATCATACAATCGAAAGAACTTACAAAGCATTGGTCTGGGGAGTATTAAGGCCATTAGAAGGAAAAATTTCCAATAAAATTGCTAGGAGTAAAAAAAATCGTCAACTCATGTCAGTTACTGAAATTGGAGGAAAAAAAGCTGTAACTAATTATTCAACAAAAAAAGTCTTTAATATAAAAGATATTCCAAGAATTAGTTTGATCGAATGTACCTTAGAGACAGGTAGAACACATCAAATTAGAGTCCATATGTCTTCTAAAGGAAATTCTTTATTAGGAGATAATCAATATGGTAAAAAAAATCTTAAATTTAAAAAAATTAATAGTGAATTTGAAAAAAAATTAAAATTATTAAATAGACAAGCTTTACATGCAAAGAGCATAGGCTTTAAACATCCTACAACTTGTAAATTTATTAAATTTGAGTCAGATTTGCCAGATGATTTTAAAAAAATGTTAGATTTATTAAATAAATTAAGCCATTGAAAAAACACAAACTAGAATATAAATAACCTTAAATGAACACTAAATCTAAAATAACAAATCTTCCATCACCATCTTCGGCTGGCCTATCTCTTTATTTGGCTCAAATAAAAAAATTTCCGATGTTGGATGCAGAAGAAGAGTACATGCTAGCAAAAAATTGGAAAGAAAGAGGAAACCTTAAATCAGCTCACAAATTAGTAACAAGCCACCTTAGATTAGTAGCTAAAATTGCAATGGGTTATAGAGGTTACGGTTTACCTGTTAATGAATTAATTTCAGAAGGTAACATAGGCTTAATGCAAGCTGTGAAAAAATTTGACCCTGACAAAGGCTTTAGACTTGCAACTTATGCGATGTGGTGGATAAAAGCAGCAATTCAAGAGTATGTGTTAAGATCTTGGAGTTTAGTAAAAATGGGTACCACTACAGCCCAGAAAAAACTTTTTTTTAATTTAAAAAAAATAAAAAATCAAATTGCACCCAACCAGGAGGGAGATTTAAGGGATGAACATGTTGAAGAAATATCTAAAAGATTGGACGTAGGAACAGAAGAAGTTGTAAACATGAATAGAAGAATGATGGGTCACGAGAAATCGCTTAATGATCCTGTCAAACATGGAGAGACAGACGAATGGCAAGATTGGTTAGTTGACGACAAAATGGATCAAGAATTAGCTATTTCTCAAAATCAAGAATTTCATGAAAAAAAAGAATTGCTCTATGAGTCAATGAGTATTTTAAATCAAAGAGAAAAAGAGATTTTAGAAGAAAGAAGACTTACAGAAAATCCAAAAACATTAGACGATCTTAGTAAAAAATATAAAATAAGCAGAGAGAGAATTAGACAAATCGAAACAAAAGCATTTGAAAAACTTCAGAAATCAATGATTAATTCAAGAAAGTCAAAAAATCTTTTACCAGTAAAATAATTTTTTACAAAATCCATTTATCTAAGTATTTGACATTTTCTCTAATAAATTTTGGATAAGATTCGTCAATATTAATTTTTTTTAAATTAAATTTTCTATCAAATATATCAACATTTTTGGAAATTTTTTCAGCTATTTTATTTTCATCAATAAACTCCTCTTTATTAAATTCACCATGGGAATATGCTTTAACTTTTTTTGCTATATCCGAAGGATTATGTAAAAATGAAAAATGCCAACCACCATTAATTATTTGTAGGTTTTTTTTATCAAATCTCCAAAATGGATAATTTTTGAACTTTATGTTTCTTATTTTTTGAGGTGTAACTAAATTTTTTTTTAAAACTAATCTAGATCCCATCCAGTTACTCTCATCTATATTTTGTAAATTGAGTTTATACATAAACATTTTTTGTGAAAAAGCCGTAAATTTGGTTTTACTATTTATCTGACTTAATTTGTCTAGATCAGGAATTTCATCAGAATCTGATATTATAACTAGGTCCTCATCGTTAGCATTTTTTAAACCATTAATTATATAATTTCTTTGATGTTGTTCTATTATTGATTCACCGCCTTTATGATTTTTATTATCATTAAATATTTCATCTTTATAATCCGCTATAAGATAAATAATTTTTTTTTTAAATTTAGGAAAATTATTAATATTAAAATTTAATTTTTTTTTTGATCCTTGATGAGTTTTAGTAGATTCAGAAATTACAAAATAGTCAACTTTTGAATTTAATATATTAAAACGTAAATCCAAAATGTGATCTTCGTTAAAATATTGAAAACAATCGTAAATAGCCATAATATATTTAAAATTTTTCTTTAATAGAAATATCTATCATTTGGACCCAAGAGTGTATCTTTTGACTTAAAACCTAATTCCTGTGCAATAATTTTAAGTAAATTTAATTGACCAAAAATTAACATTAAACTAGTAAATTTTTTTTCATTATTAATAATTAAATTTTTTCCAAAGCTAGATTTATAATTAGGAATAAAAACCATATCCATTTCTGCTGGAACTCTTGAATTATGTTTTCCAATTTCTTTCCAGTCAGTTATCATATATTTTTTTTTATTTAAAAAATCTACCAGTTCTGTCCATGGAGGAACATTTTTATACATAGAAAATATTTGAACTTCTAGTCTTATCAACAACGGATTGTAGTCTTTCATACCTTTTAAAATTTCAAGCTCAGAGCCTTGTGTATCTAATTTTAAATAATCTAATTTTTGAATATTGATTTTTTTTAGACCATTATCTAATGTTTCACACTCAACTTCTACTGTGCTTGTAACTCTAAATTTTTCAGATTCTTTTTCTTTCAATCCATAAACATTGAAAGCAGAGGAGTCCGGTTCGTACATTGACGAACTGCCTAATCTTTTTCCAAGAATATATATTTTTTTTATTTCCTCTCCACTCCAAAGAGCTTTATTTAAAACATATTTATAATTTTTTTTTAATTTTTCGTATTCTTCTTTTATTGGCTCAATCATAACAGGTTCAAAGAAATAGTTATATTTTTTTGAAAAAAAATTATCGGAATTAAAACCACCTTGGGCCCCTACATCTAATGCTATTATTTTTTTATTTTGCAAGAGTCCATCTATTATTTTAGAAAAATTATATTTTTCATTTGCAAAAAAACTTTTTTCACTTAAATAATTAATTAGCCTTCTGTTAATTCTCATAGCAATTAAGACTCTTGCAAGTAAGGGAAAGATTAATTTTGATATACTTATGTAGAATTTGAATATTATTTTACCCATTTGTTCTTTAATTATTTTTTAGTAAACGTAGTCAGCCCAATTTTTTTATCTTTAATATTACTAGAAGAGCAGTGCAAATTCGTTCTATCAAATATTAAAAGATCTCCTAAATTCCATTCATAAATAAATTCTAACTCTAGTCCTCTTAAATTATCTATGTCTTCATGAATTAAATATTTTTTATAATTTTTTTCATCAAAAGATTTATCCCCAAACATTTCTAGATGTTTATCTGATCTAACATTTTTTCCTTTTTTGAATTCATTTTCATTGTTTTCTGTTAGTTCTGCCTCATTCCTTGTAAAGTTTGTAGAGTACCCGTAAAATCTATTTTTAAATATTACGGTTTGTCCATATTTAGATAAAGGTACTAAAGTTTGTTTGTAAATTAAATCATTTAAATTAAAACCAGCGTCTACATGAAGTTTTAATGGGTTGTAACTTTCTTGAAATAAACCAAAGCATTCTTTACCGTCATCACTGATTAAGTTATCCATTTTAAATAGCCCCAGTTCTGACTCAAGTTTCTTTTTAAAAAATAATTCTAAGTCTTTTCCATAACCTTCTATCCATCTTTTTTTAATAACTTTCTGTTTTTTATTATCTACTGTAGTAGGTAAGCATTCATATAGATTTAAAAATTTATCTAAATCATTAGAGCTAAAAAACTTTTTTAAAACTTTAGGTTTGCTTTCTAGTAATTTTATTTTATCTAATTGGCTATGCATTTTAATTTTTATTATTCTCCAATATTAATTAAAGTTCCTTTTAATTTTGCTCCATAATATGCAATGTAAAAAATAATCACGCCAAAAACAAAATAAAAAATTGAAATATACAGTGATTTAAATATTTGAACATTATTAATCGTTTGGTGCACAAGTATATTTCTTACTTCTTCAAATATATGAACTAAAGGTAGAAATTTAGCTATAGACTGTAACCACAATGGTAGAATTTCTAATGGGTAGTAAATACACCCAAGTGGAGCTAAAAAAAATAAACTTGCCCAAGCTATATTTTCGAAAGATGGTCCAAATCTTAATAAGCCTGCAGTTACTAGTAAACCTAAGCTAATACCAAAAATATACAGTGAAATTAGTAAAAACAGCAATGGAATTCCTAGTTCAAAAATAGACACTCCAAACAAAGGTATAGTTATTAATGCAGCTGGGACTAATCCTATCAATGTCCTAAATATTGCTGTCATTGTTAAAGCTGTAATTATTTCACTAATCTTTATTGGAGCTATGAATAGATTTGTAAAATTTCGACTCCATATTTCTTCAAGAAACATCATGTTATAGCTAATACTAACTCTAAATAAGAAATCGTAAAGTATGGCTGCAGTGAGAATTACACCTATTGTATCATTATAATAAGATGAATTTAAAGTAAAAAATTTTGAAATAAATCCCCACAAAAAAATTTGTATTGTTGGCCAGTAAATTAAATCTAAAATCCTTGGAAAAGAACCTTTAATTAAATATACGTGTCTTAAGCTTAATCCGTAAATTTTATGCCATCTCATTTTTGCCTCTTGCAATTTTTAAAAACGTATCTTCAAGATTGTCTCTACCATGTTTTTTAATTAATTCAGGACAAGTACCTTGATCTACTATTTTACCTTCTTTCATCATAATTACTTGATCACATAGTCTTTCCACTTCTTTCATATTATGTGATGCCAGTAGAATTGTAATTTTATTTTTTGACTTATAAACTTCAAGATAATTTCTAACAAAATCTCCGATATCTGGGTCTAAACTTGCGGTTGGTTCATCTAAAAACAAAATGTTTGGCTTATTGATTAATGACTTTGCCAAAGCTACTCGATTTTTTTGTCCTGATGATAATTCTCCAGTTTTTTTTTCCAAAAAGTTTATCAAATCTAAATCTTCTGATATTTCACTAATTCTATCTTTAAGATTCAAAACTCCATACAGCCTACCATATACTTCTAAATTTTGTTTAACCGTTAATTTTTTTGGAAGTTCAATATAAGGAGAAGCAAAATTCATTTTGCTTAAAAGATCATGACTGCTTATTTTACTTATATTTTTTTTATCAATTAATACCTGGCCACCAGAGGGAATTATTAATCCCAACATCATACCTATTGTAGTTGTTTTTCCACAACCATTTGGTCCCAGCAAACCTAAAGTTTTATTTTCATTTAATTCGAAACTAATATTATTTACCGCCTGAAATTTTCTATATTTTTTGCTTAAATTTTCTACTTTAATTTCCATAAGATTAATTAGCCGCCCTATTTAGTCTGTCATTAATTGCTATACCAATTCCTTTTTGTGGAATTTTGCTAACATAAATCATTTTGTAATGACAGTTTTTTATTGTTCTAAGAATTCTATATAAATTTCTTGCAGCTTCATTAAGATCAGACTTGTAACTTAAGTTAAAAATATTTTTACCAGTTTTATATTTTTTGCCAAACGCAATAAATGCAATATTTTTTTTTATTTTTTTTTGATTTAGCTTAATAGGAATTCCTGGTGAATAATGTTTTTTAAGTTGACCAGGCGATTTAATATTTTTGGTATTTTTGATAATTTTTACTTTTTTCTTCAAAATCCTAGATATATTTGAGGGCAGTATTAGCCCTGGCCTTAAAATTTTTGCTCCAAGTGTCAAGTCGATTACTGTAGACTCAATACCAATTTTACTTCTTCCACCGTCTAAAATTATACGAATAGTTTTATCAAATTCATTGACTACATTTTGAGCAGTTACAGAACTCACTTTAGTTGATTTGTTAGCACTTGGCATTGCTAAAGGAAAGTCGATCAATTTCAAAATTTGTCTTATAACTTTATTCCTTGGTATTCTGACAGCTATAGTTTTTAATTTTGCAGTAGCAAAGCTTGAAACCTTAGAGGTTTTCTTTTTTTTTAAAATAAAAGTTAAAGGACCCGGACAAAATTTTCTATATAATTTGAAAAAATCTTTATTCAATATTGCATCTTTTCTTATTTGACTAAGGCTATGATAATGAATAATTAGGGGATTTTTTTTTGGTCTTTTTTTAATTCTATATATTTTTTTTACTGAAATATCTGAGTACGCATTTCCAGCCAGTCCGTAGACTGTTTCTGTAGGAAGAGCAGCAAGATCTTTTTTTTTTAGAAAATTTACAGTTTTAAATATATTTTTCTTGTTAATTTTAAATATATTTGAATAGATATTTCTCATAATGTAATTATTATACTTTTAATGAAAATTAAAAATAATTTAGAAAAGAGCAAAAGTAAATCAATAAAAGAAATAAAAAAAGAAATTGATACTATTCTTGATAAACTTGAAAACAAAGATGTCAATTTGTCCAACTCTATAGAAGATTATAAGAGGCTAGTTGAGCTAAATAAACAAGTTGATACATTTTTTAAAAATCGTTCTAAAGAAATTTCATCTATTGGAAAGAAAAATCAAAAAAATCAATGAGTCTAAAATCAATCAATAGTAACGCAAAAAAGACAGATTTTTTTCTAAGAAAATTTTTAGAAAATCAAAATAAATCTGGACTAATTAATTCAATGAAATATGGATCTTTGTCTGGAGGAAAAAAAATTAGATCATCAATAATAATAAGTACTGGAAAACTTTTTAATTTAAATATAAGACAACTTATAAATATATGTGCAGCTGTTGAGTGTATTCACTCTTACTCTCTAATACATGATGATCTTCCTTGCATGGATAACGACTCTATTAGAAGAGGCAAACCGGCAACGCACATAAAGTTTGGTGAATCTACAGCAATATTAGCAGGAAATTCTTTATTAACCTTAGCATTTGAAATAATTTCAAATACTAAATACAAAATTAAAGAGATAGCTAAAGTTAAATTAATAAAAGAATTAGCTAATTGTTCCGGCCACACTGGAATAGCGGGAGGTCAATATTTAGATTTAAATTATGAAAAAAAGAAAAAATCTTTCAATCAAATAATTGAGATGCAAAGAAAAAAAACTGGTAAACTCTTTAATTTTTGTTGCCTCTCAGTTGGTATCGTTGCTAATAAAAACACTAAAGAGCAAAAATTTTTAAGTAAATTAGGAGAAGATATAGGATTGTTGTTTCAATTAGCGGATGATTTTATTGATATAAAAGGATCACAAAAATTAACTGGCAAACCCACTAAAAAAGATAAAAAAAAAGGTAAGTCAACTTTAATAAGTTTAATTGGACTCAAAAAGACTAATAATTTTGCTATTAATTTGCAAAAAAATATATTGAGAAAATTGAACAGATATGGAACAAGATCATTAGAATTATCTAGTATAGTAAAGTTTATTTTAGAAAGAAAATTTTAATGAACGAAACACTTCTTAACAAAATTAGCTATCCTTCAGATTTAAGGAAGATTAAAAAAAATAAACTGAAGCAGGTTTCTGAAGAGCTTAGAAATGAATTGATAGATGTTGTATCTGAGACTGGAGGCCATCTTGGGGCAGGACTGGGTGTAGTAGAATTAACGGTAGCTTTACACTATGTATTTAATACTCCGAAAGACAAACTAGTTTGGGATGTAAGTCATCAATGTTACCCACATAAAATTTTAACTGGTAGAAAAAATGAAATCAGAACGTTGAGGAAGGGAGGAGGTTTATCTGGTTTTACAAAAAGAACCGAAAGTGAATATGATCCATTTGGAGCAGCCCATAGCTCAACTTCAATATCTTCAACTTTGGGAATGTCTGTAGCAAAAAAGTTATCGAATGATAACAATAGTGTTATAGCGGTTATAGGAGATGGAGCTATGAGTGCAGGAATGGCATACGAAGCGATGAATAACGCTGGTGCTCTAAAGTCAAAATTGATCGTTGTATTAAACGATAACGAAATGTCAATAGCAAGGCCAGTTGGAGCGATGAGCAAATATTTGACAAAACTTTTGTCTGGAAAACTATATTTCAGCTTTAGAGAAACTATTAAATTAATTACATCTGCATTTTCAAAAAGATTTAGTCAAAAAGCTGGAAAAGCTGAGGATATTTTAAGAGGATTAGTAACTGGAGGCACTTTATTTAGTGAGTTAGGGTTTTTTTATATAGGTCCTATTGATGGACACGATGTAGATAATTTAGTCTCTGTTTTTGAAAATGTTAAAAACTCCAAACACGAGGGGCCAATACTAATTCATGCTATAACAAAAAAAGGAAAAGGTTATAAGCCCGCAGAGGAGTCTGGAGATAAATATCACGGGGTTTCAAAATTTAATATACTTACTGGAGAACAGAAAGTAAGCAAATCAAACGCCCCTTCTTTCACTAAAATTTTTGCAGAAACTTTAATTAAACATGCGGAAAAAGACACTAAAATTATTGGAATTACAGGAGCTATGCCTTCTGGAACTGGCTTAAATTTATTTGAAAAAAAATTTCCCGATAGAATGTTTGATGTTGGTATAGCCGAACAACATGCAGTTACTTTTGCAGCAGGATTGACCACAGAAGGGTATAAGCCATTTGCTGCTATCTATTCAACTTTTTTACAAAGAGCATACGATCAAGTTGTTCACGATGTAGCTATTCAATCTTTGCCTGTTAGATTTGCTATAGACAGAGCGGGTTTGGTAGGAGCTGATGGTCCAACTCATGCAGGTTCTTTTGATATAACTTATCTTAGTACTTTACCTAACTTTGTAGTTATGGCTGCTAGCGATGAGTCTGAGTTAGTAAAAATGATTAATACTTCTGTAAAAATTAATGATCGTCCCTCAGCTTTTAGATATCCAAGAGGTAATGGAATAGGGGTTGATCTTCCTGGAATAAATGAGACGCTAGAAATAGGAAAAGGAAGAGTGATTAAAAGCGGAAAGCAAATAGCAATTTTGAATTTTGGAGCAAGACTAGAGGAGTGCAAAAAAGCTTCAGAAATTTTATCAAAAAAAGGAATTGAGATTACAATTATAGACGCAAGGTTTGCTAAACCTTTAGATGAAAAATTAATAATAGAGATAGCTACAAACCATGAAGTGCTAATTACAATCGAAGAGGGGTCTATAGGAGGATTTGGTTCTCATGTTATGCAATTACTTTCTGAAAGAGGTATATTTGATAGGGGTCTTAAATTTAGATCTATGATTTTACCTGATATTTTTATAGATCAAGATGCTCCTGAAAAAATGTATGAAAAAGCAGGTTTAGATAGTCAAGCAATAGTAAATAAGATTGAACAGACTTTAAATTCAAAAATTATTTTTGCAAAAAGTAAAAATAATAATTAGCCACATTGAGCTCTATTCATCAATAAATGGTCTAAGATAACACAGTTAATCATAGCCTCACCAATAGGAACAGCTCTAATACCTACGCAAGGATCGTGACGACCTTTGACCGAAATTTTTGTATTTTTACCTTTTTTGTTTATAGTTTCCCTACTAGTAAGGATAGAAGAAGTAGGTTTTACTGCAAATGAAACAACTATTTCTTGACCAGAAGAAATACCTCCTAAAATTCCACCAGCTTTATTTGATTTAAAATTAATTTTTCCAGACTTCATCTGAATTTCATCAGAATTTTCTTCTCCACTCATGAAAGCCGAACTCATGCCTGCTCCTATGTTTACACCTTTGACTGCGTTTATACTCATTAAGCCAGCAGCAATATCAGTATCTAATTTAGAATATATAGGTGCGCCCAACCCCACGGGAACTCCAGTAGACCTTAGTTCAATTATTGCTCCGCACGAAGATCCTGACTTTCTGACAGCTAAGAGATATTTTTCCCACAATTTAACAGAATTTTTATCAGGACAAAAAAATGGATTTTTTCTAATTTCTGAATTACTCCAATTTTCTTTATCGCAAGACATTAATCCTAATTGCGTTACAGCTCCAATCGTATTGTATTTTGGTCCAATAATTTTTTTTAAAACAATTTTTGCTATTGACCCAGCTGCAACTCTACAAGCTGTTTCTCTTGCAGACTGACGTCCACCCCCTCTAAAGTCTCTAATGCCATATTTTTTAAAGTAAGTAAAATCTGCATGACCTGGCCTAAATTTATCTTTTATCGACTCATAATCTCTTGATCGTTTATCTTCATTGTAGATAATAATTGAAATTGGCGTACCTGTAGTTTTTCCCTCAAACACTCCAGACAATATTACTATTTTATCACTTTCTTTTCTTTGAGTTGTAAATTTTGATTGTCCCGGTCTTCTTCTGTCCATATCTTTTTGTATTTCTTTCTCAGAAATAGGTATGTTAGGTGGGCAACCGTCAATTATGCAGCCTATAGCAGGTCCGTGGGATTCTCCCCAAGTTGTAAATCGAAATATTTTACCAAAAGTATTAAAAGACATAGTTATTTAATGTATAAATTATTTTATAGAATA
>MDSV01113876.1_pt1 | contig 12173 bp, 8 predicted proteins | sample 810851 | NCBI WGS metagenome assembly MDSV01 (sample SAMN05326640, study PRJNA326480) | marine metagenome | isolation source: seawater | place: Atlantic Ocean: North East | collected 2012
AGTAGAGAGAACCTGTGACAACAATCAAATCATTATCTTCAGTAAATGCTTGTATTGCATGTTCAGGGTTTTCGATATGCTGGACTCCCTTGATGGGGTCTTTTACACCGGGATATCGTCCATTTTGAGGCTCTGTTGTGATTATTTCTTTTGGAGGAGACATCTTGATCAATTCAAGAATTGGCGCAAGGAATTCATCCATGTCTTGTTGAGGAGATGTGCCCAAAAGTAGTGACCATTTTTCGGGCAGTACTGCAGCAATCTCTGGAATCGCTCTTCGCATCCCACTTGGGTTATGAGCTGCTTCTAACAGGTAGTTTTGTTCTCCTCCAATATATTGCATTCTAGCAGGCCATGAAATCGGTCTACGTACAAATGGATAACCGACCATTGCACACAGCATTTCTGCCAAATCTGCCGCTTCGTCCATAAATGTAGAAGCCTCTGGTGAATAGAATCTAGCACTAATGGCCTCATCTCGCATAGCATTACGAACTCGAGCATTTCCGGGATCACGAATCAGCATAGGGACCCCAGGTCTCCATATAGCAGCCTTCTCTCTAGCGACCTTTTCGATACTATCTCCTAAGATATCGCTATGCTCTAAACTGATTGAAGTTACGAGACAGGCGACTACTTCTGCTGACCTTGTTGCATCTAGACGGCCGCCTAAACCGGTCTCTAACACCATTATTGATACTCCAGCATCTCTACAAGCAACCAGTGATGTAAGGTAAGTAATTTCGAAAAATGTTAGCTCACATTTTAGGTCTTTGACTTGCTTCAGAGCGTCATCAAACTCTTGCTCTGATATCGCCTTTCCATCAACTCTAACCCTTTCTTCAATCCTCACCAAATGCGGCGAAGAAAACAGTCCAACATGATATCCTGCCCGAACTAGCCCCGCGACAAGTTGAGCACACGTACTACCTTTGCCATTTGAGCCAGCAACATGGATGCAATCCATTTTCTTATCAGGGCGGCCAAGGGCTTCCAGTGCAGCATTCACCCTCGATAAACCAAGAGACATTCCCTTGGATTTTGAGGTGTGTAACCACTCTCGAATACTATTCCCGCTCATTGGCCCCGTAGGGGCCAGACCATCCAATGATTAGAAAACCACCCTCACTGTCGGTGTAAAGCATGGGAGAGTCTTCATCTACTGACCATGTCAAACGCGTCGAGCGCGAATTGGCCAAAGAAGACAGCCTTCTTTCCAACATGATTGAGCAAGCTCCAGGCATGATTGGAATGGCTTTCATGTTCGTGATTACAATATTCATTGGAATATGGTTACAGCCATGGTTTGATGCTGCAGGATTGCAAGCATTTGGTGAATCAGGCTCTCGCGAAGTTCGATGGATTGCGCTTGAATTAGTTGCAATTTTTGCATTCACTTTTTTGATTCTATGGCTAGCAAAGAATCATCTGCAGCATTTCATCAAATACGGTATTTTGTTTGTTCTGTTCCTCGCACTTTGCTACACTACAGTGCCTGGTGCACACATACTATTGGTGCCAGAAGTAGAAACTGAGGCCTTTGTTTTCACAGATTCCGAAGATGTAGAAGAGAACCTTTTCGCAGTGAATAGTGATGGTTCAATAATCACTCACAAGGTAATTTATGGTGGCGCTGTATCAGAAAATTCCTTTATCGTATCTAAGAGAACAGCCAATGCTTCACTTGGGTGGGCTATTGAATTAGATTCTTATCCTGGGGTGCCAGACCAGTTTTCAGTGATCGAGGGAGATTACGGTTACACAGTGAATAACAATGCATGGATTTGGACTCTAGACAAAGACAGCGGTGAAATTTTGAGTAAGTACGCATGCTTTGAGTTAGAAGAATGGAACGGCTCCTTAGTCAATGCAACAGAGATTCCAGAAATTGGACCGTGTGTTTCCGCTTTGGAAGTAGTTGAGGATGCAGAGGCAGATACTGGTCAGCGCAAAGGTGCACTGTACATCTTGACGGGTAAGAACACTATTGTTAGGTCTGAAACATTCGCAAATTCTCTCGTAGATTCAGAGTATGTGGATGATGCAGGCGTTCATCGGAATGTTGCTGAATGGAGTTATCCTCAATTACAAGCAAATGACGAGGTTTTGCTAAGCCGTCAGTATGACTCAGATAGTTTGTTGCTAGCAACTCCTCATGGTGCAGCCATGATTGAGCTTGAAGAAGCATCTAGCCCTTACCTTGAACAAGGCCCTAAGCCCCCTAGCTGGGCGGATAGTTGTAGCCTTGAGTGGGTTTACATCCCCAAAAGCAATGATTTGATGTCCTCATTCAATGTGATTACCAATCCTTGGGATGACTCTCTAGAATTGGCCATGGTTGGCCACGAGGGCGGAGAAATCGACGCATGGATCATCGATGAGGAAATCGATGAGATATTCGAAGAAGAGGAAAGATTCCGTGGAGGAGACTCTTTCGCAGGCCCAATTGCGTATATCGCCAATTTCGATTTAGATGATCATGAAGGTGACGAGCTTTGGATAGCAGACGGTGACGGGATTCATGGATTATTCTTCGAATCACTGACTGAGTACGTGACTATTGATGTGGCACTAGACCCAGAATCTATTTTGTTCCTCGATGGTAATATCATCAAGGCTACTCGAAATGCAGAGTATCAAGACCCAACTAACATTACAATGCCAATGTTCGTAGTAGACAGCGGCGAATTCGATTATGATACAATGTACAACATTTACGGTATTCAGTGGGATGATACTGCGTTCTTCCTTGGAATCGGGCTTGCAGTGTTGCTTATGACCGCACTAATGATTCGCCCCGAATGGTACATCGTAAACACGGTAGGGGTTCTAGTCGGCGCTGGTGTAATCGTTATGCTTGGAGTAACATTCGTTCCTACATTAATTGTAATTTTCATGGTACTTGCAGCAATTTATGATGCATGGGCAGTATATCGGTCAAAGCACATGTTAGACCTTGCAGATACAATGATTGGTCTAAATTTGCCAATATTGCTGGTAGCCCCACAGGAGAGCGGTTATTCAATGCTCGATGAAAAGGATTCAATTCGTCCGCCTGAGGCGCAGACAGAGACACCTGTACAAAGTAATGCAGAGTCCAGTCCAAAGCAGATAGTAAAGCGAAAGAAGCCAAAGGAAGCTATGTTCATGGGATTAGGAGATGTAATCTTCCCAGGAATGTTGGTAATCTCATGTGTCAATTACATTTCTGAAAGTGGTTTGGCAATTGGCATATCCGCCCTAATTGGTGGTTTGGTTGGTTATATTGTTCTAATGACCTATGTGGCTTCAGGTAGGCCACAAGCAGGTCTGCCGCTACTGAATGGTGGAGCGATTCTGGGCTACATCATCGGCGGTCTGATTTTCGTAGGCAGTGCTGCATTTTCCTTCGGAATAACATTGTGAGGTGATTTTCATGTTGAGTATGGACTTGTTTCGAAATGAAGCGAATAAGGTTCGTGCAGATCACGATAAGCGTGGAATTTCTCACGAAAGGATTGACCAAGTTCTCAACCTAGACGAGCAATGGCGTGGCGCTTTGAAAGAAATGGAAGAGGGCCGCAGAGAACGTAATCTAGCAGCGCGAGGAATTGCGGATGCAAAGAAAAGCGGTAACAAAGAAGAAGCGGACAGAATTATGGCTCAAGTCAAAGACTTGGGAGATAGAATCGCTGCTTTAGACGATAAGGCCAATTCCCTACTCGAGGAAAGAGACCGCATTAGAATGCGTATCCCTAATCTTCTACACGACTCAGTTCCAAAAGGCGATGATGAGTCCGGAAACACGCAACATTCTCTTCATGGAGATAAGCCAGAATTTGACTTTGAACCAAGAACTCACAATGAACTGATTGAAATGAACAAGTGGGTCGATTTAGAACGTGCTGCAAAGATTGCAGGTAGCCGTTTCTTCTTCCTAAAGGGCGATTTAGCAAGACTTGAGCTGGCTCTACAAACCTATGCAGTAGATTTCCTTGTATCACGCGGATTTACTTTCGTTCAACCTCCAGTAATGATGAATCGTCAAGCCTACGAAGGCGTCACAGACCTTTCTGACTTTGAGACTGTGATGTATGGAATAACTCCTGATCCACTCTACATGATTGCAACTAGCGAACACCCTCTAACTTCGATGTACATGGACGAAGTAATCGAACCAAGTCTCCTTCCGATTAAGATGGTCGGCGTAAGCCCTTGTTTCCGCAGAGAAGTAGGTGCTCACGGTCTTTCAGACCGCGGGATATGGCGTGTTCATCAATTCACAAAGATTGAGCAAGTTGTGATTTCTCATCCCGATGAATCATGGGATCATCATGAAGATTTACTGCAGAATTGTGTCGACCTATGGGACGACTTAGGACTTCATTACGAGGTGGTTAACATCTGTACAGGAGATATGGGAACTGTTGCTGCAAGGAAGTATGATTTGGAAGCATGGTTACCTGGAGCTGATGCATTCAAAGAAATTGTATCTTGCTCAAACTGCACAGACTACCAAGCAAATAGGCTACGAATGCGTTTCAGGACTAGTGAAGGTAACGCTGCAGTCCACACCTTGAATTCAACAGCTGTTGCAACAAGTAGAGCTTTAGTAGCGATTATGGAGCAGAATCAACTCGATGATGGTCGAGTACGAGTGCCTGATTGTCTTGTTCCTTTGATGAGTGGTAAAACCCATCTTGAACCATGTCAGTGGTGAATAGCCCAGATTAGTGCTAATCACAGAGTCTGAGGTCCGCCTGCAGGCATCTCAGGTAGCATGAATATCGTATCGCCACGTAGGCTAGGCCCTACGTCAAAGGTTGCAAATATACCGATATCAGCTATGTTGTGTGAGAGTGAGAACCAGGTTCGCCCGTATGCATCTACTCTGATGTCTAGGAAGTCCCCTAGGCCACCACATCGATTGTATCCACAATCGACGACTGTGTCGATTGGATCATCATCTCCATTCAGTTGTACAGTGGTTAGAAGGGGAGTTTCATTGAACGCATCAGTTGCGTATGTCAGATAAGCATTCCAGATTTCATCTTCGCCTTCGGTTTCACCAACATATCCGAAGGCCACTGTTCCAGCATCTCCAGCTACTACTACAGGGAAGCCAGTACCTGACAAATTGATTGGTGGTGCAATCATTGTAGCATTAGACCATGTGTCTCCTTGGTCTCTAGAATAAGACCAGTAAGGCATGTTGTCAAGCCCCATCCACATAGCGTGCACATTCCCTTCACTATCAACTTCGACTTGTGCTTCTTCAGCATTCCAAGTATCAGCAATACCAGTTTCAGTTGTTGGTAGGATATGTTCAGTCCATGTTAGTCCAGCGTTTGAGGTTCTAAATACAGAATAACCGTCTCCTGTGCATCCTTTGTTGCCACGGTAGAAGTTTCCATCCACACTGCCCACTAAGTGCGCAGAAAGGCCTCCAGAGTTGCATGTAACGGGTGCTCCTGAGGTTTCAGGGCCCCATGTGGCTCCTCCATCTTGACTCGAAGAGCACAATGGGTGAGGCGCATTTCCGTTGATACAGAACATCCACGTGGTCGGATGAGCGAAAGCAGGCATATTGCTGCTAGCGATAGTTTGGTGGTCTTGAACCGAATAAATCTGTGTAGCAACACTCGGGCCATCCCATGATGCTCCATCATCATCCGACCATTCAACAGTCATTCCAAGCAATGCATGCATGTCGAATTTCATTATTCTTCCAGTCCATGGATCAACGTAGATGTAAGGGTCATTTGAATTGACGATTGGCAGTAGTGGGTCGTACACATTTTCACAAGAATAGGATAGCGTATCGTACATACCGATTAAATCACAGGAAACAACTGCTGTAGAGCCACCTGGGCCGTTACCATAAGAACTCATGACCATCGTGTCAGTTTGAGTAATCCCCATCGTTGGCTCGAACGTTGACATTCCTATGCCGTAATAAGTTCCCGTAGCAATGAAAGGCATGTTTCGTTCATCAAAGATGAACTCATTATTGCCCCATGCATCTACTGCATCTTCAAAATGATACCATGTCAGTTCAGGCCTCTCAAAATCCCATACTGTTTTTTCAGCCACAACCGGGTCTGCTTCCTCTTCCCCAAAGCACCCTGCAAGTGAGGCACTAACCATCAGTAATGACAGGAATATAGTTCTCATTTACTCACCTTTGAATAGATCTGAGCCAAGAAGAGGCAAAAGGACCGAAGCATCCCCTTCTACGCAAACATTTGGTGCTTCTGGGCGCATTTTACCCCAACTAATCGCTTCCCGCAGGCGTGCGCCTGAAAGGCTTCCATCGTGCTCAGGAGCGGTAGTAATGTAGATTGCAGAATCTAGGCCACCACGGTATTGATTCCACCAAATTACATGATGCTTGGATATTCCGCCTCCAACCATGAGGGCGTTGGATTTCTCCACATCCCATGTCAGGTCACTCATTACCTGTTCATCAGCGAGAGTGTCTATGTGGAAGTCACGATATTTCTGTCTGAACATGAATAGCTGAGCACCGATACTACCATCGGTAATTCCTGGAATACAAACAGGAACCTTGTTCTTATACGCCCAGTAAATCAATGAATCAGGTGTGCCAATTCGCTTGCCTAATTCCCATACTAGGTGTATTGATCCGAAACCTAACCAGGCATCAGCACCTTCTTTTCCAGTCTCTGCAAGCCTGTCATTACGAATTTCTTCTAAAACAGGCATTACTACGGATTCAATTATTTCGCCATAACTGGCGTTTGGGACAATTACGTTACCTAGGCGCATTAGTTCATGCTCTCCTAGCTCGATGTCGTCTAATTCGAATGCGCCGTGGTAGTAGTGTTTGTAGGCTCGAGCAATGTCATGGTCAAGCATTCCACATGTTGTTGAGATTACGTTGAACATTTTACGCTTCACGGCTTCTACAAAGAACCCTCTTGTACCGGTAGCACAAAGACAAGCGGGGAATGAAAGCCAGTTAGTGACTTTACCAGGGTCGCCTCCCACCTCATCGATTTCTGCTTTCATATCTTTGAGAATATCTCTAGCGTAGGCTAGTTTAGTTGCAGTGAAGCCACCGGCAGTAGCCATTTGGTCAATAAGTGAAGAAGCATCACTTAATGATGCGAAATCGTAGTCTTTGACCGGCTCGTCAAATGACTCGGGGTCTATTGCCATAAACAGTGCGCGAGGCTTTCGCATATGAAACCCATGACTGCATCATTCGGATTCCAATTCGTGAATTTTGTCTCTCAGCATCGCTGCTCTTTCGAAGTCTAATTCTAGCGCAGATTGGTGCATCATTTCCTTTAATTCTTCAATTGAATAATTTAATTCTTCAATTGGTTGTGAAATGTTGCTTGTCACGGATTCTGAGCGAGCCCATTGACCAGCTCCAACCCTCAAATTGCTGGCCCAATCTCCTCCTTTACGACCTCCTTTAGAACCAACTAATCTCTTGCCGCCAGCAGTGCCGGCAATTAGTTCATCGATGTCGCTTCCCATCTGTGGAAGCGCCTTTTTGATAGTGGCAGGAGTGATGCCGAATTTTTCATTATGAGCCATTTGCCGTTCTCTTCTTTCCAGTGTTTGTTTAATTGAAGCGGTCATTGGAGGGCTCATTGAATCTGCATACAATATCACCTTGCCATTCGAATTTCTAGCTGCTCTTCCAATTGTCTGCAACAGACTTCTTTCATTTCGAAGGAATCCTTGACGGTCTGCATCGAAAATAGCAACCAGGCTAACTTCGGGAATATCCAAGCCTTCTCTTAACAGGTTGATTCCTACAATGGCATCTATGTGACCTATCCGTAATGCATTGAGAATCTCTGTTCTTTCGATAGTATCGATCTCTGAATGTAAGTGGTGTGCCTTGATTCCCATTTTGTTTAGATAATGTGCAACCTCTTCTGCAAATTTTATTGTTAGCACAGTCACTAAGGTTCTCTCGCCTTTTGCGATTCGTGCATTTATCTCAGAAAGGAGGTCAGCAACCTGCCCTTCAGTCCCTCTTACCTCGATAGAAGGGTCGAGTAAACCAGTAGGCCTAATCTCCATGCGAGGAATCTCTTCAATCATCTGTAGCATGTCATACATGCTCTCTGAATCAGGATGTTTCTTTGAGTACTCAGGCTCTTCAACACCGCCTCCACCAGAGGCGTGTCTTAGGCCGAGAGGAGCATCTTGTCCTGTTACTTCACAAAGATGTAGTAATTCTCTTTCACCAGGAGTGGCACTAACATACAGCATTTGAGGAACTAAGCTTTGGAACTCTCTTATTTTCAGTGGGCGATTATCAGCTGCTGATGGTAGTCTAAACCCGTGCTCAATCAGATTCAATTTCCGGCTACGGTCACCGCCATACATGCCTCCAACTTGGGGCAATGTTACGTGCGACTCATCCATTATGACAAGGAATTTCTTGGGGTCGCCATGGAATTGTTTTGCAGCAGCAGCAAAGAAATCGAGCAGACAGTAGGGTCTCTCACCGTGCTTCCTTCCATCAAAATGCATTGAATAATTTTCAACAGCGGTACAGTGGCCAACTTCTCTTAACATCTCTAAGTCATACTGTGTACGTTGCTGAAGTCTGTGCGCCTCTATGTCTTTGCCCTCACTCTTTAGTTCTGCAAATCTCCCATCCAGCTCAGTTTCAATATTTTCTAAGGCCTCTTCGAATCTTTCTGGAGATACCATGAAGAATTCCTTTGGATGTATCCACGCTTCATTCAATTCATCAAGGACTTCCCATGAAACCGGATCACAAATCTGTATGTGTTCTACGCCATCGAATCCAAATCTAATCCTCAGTGGGTCATCACGACTCGGCATCCAAACATCGAGGTTCTCACCTCGCAGGCGAACTTGCCCTCTCTCCAAATCTGTGCTGGTTCTTTCATATTGTAGCGCGACCAATTCTCGAACCAGATCTATTGGCTCGATTAATTGGTCTACATGAATTCGACAATGATAGGATAGGAACGTCTCTGGAGCGTTTAGGCCGTATATGCACGACACAGATGAAACTACAACACAATCAGGTCTACTTACCAAACTCGCTACAGTTGCAAATCTCTCTTGCTCGATTCTTTCATTGATTGACAACTCCTTGTCGATATACAAATCTCTCTTCGGCAGGTAAGCTTCTGGCTGGTAGTAATCATAGTGAGATACGAAATATTCGATGCCATTTTCTGGAAACAATCCTGCCATCTCTTGGTAGAGTTGACGTGCTAGAGTTTTGTTGTGGCTGATGATCAAAGTTGGAATATTTAACCTCTCAATAATGTTGGCCATAGCGAACGTTTTTCCCGAACCTGTGACGCCCAAAAGAACACATCTTTCTTGATTATTTTCCAATTGAAAAATTAATTTTTCAATTGCTTTTTCTTGGTCTCCAGCAGTGCCGTGTTCCGAATGAATTTTGAAGCGAGAAACCTCCGGAGAAAGCCGATCTTTCACCGCCCCTTCCAGGGCCTTCGAGATGTCGAAGGGATCACTCATTCTATCTTCTCCTAAGGTAAGTACAATCCGCCATTAACGTGAATTACAGCACCGGTAATGTAGGACGAATTTTCACCAACTAAAAACGACACGACTCCAGCGATATCTTCAGGAGTTCCGATTCTCTTGAGAGGAACTTCCTCTTCACGACTTGCTCTTTTCTCAGGAGAATCTCCAGCCAAAATGTCCGTGTCCACAAATCCCGGAGCGATTACATTCACTCGCTTTCCTTCTGGTGCTAGCGATTGTGCTAGAGAGCGCGCCCAAATGGATAATGCTGCTTTGGAAGCCGAATAATCAGCGCCATGTGGAGAGCCCCTAGTTGCTAGCTGGCTTCCAATCACACAAATTCTTGCTTTAGATGAAAGATGAGGTTTCACAGCATCCCATACTAGAAACGCTCCTTCGAAATTTGTAGACATAGTGCGTCGCAAGTGCTCAAGGTCCAATTCCTTCGCATCTATCCGGTCATATCTACCATGGTTCAGTACTAGCACGTCGATCCCTCCTGTTACCCAAGGGTGGGTTGCCAAAAGGGCGACTTCCCTAGCGTCAGTCACATCACAATTAGCCGCAACTGCATCGATCCCAGAATTACGAATATCGTCTACAACCATTTCTGCCGGCTTAGAAGAATTGCAGTATGTCAATAACACTCTGTAACCATCTTCGGCCAATTTTTTGGAAATCGCAGCGCCAATTCCTCTGCCTCCTCCGGTCACTAGTGCGGTGCGCATGGAATCCCTAAGGGTGGATATTCAATAACTCACTGGAGGAATTGTGCGAGTTGTGGAGGTTGCCAACCATCCGGTTTTAGCACCTTTCCATCCTCTCGACGCAGTACCTTTCCATCCACTAATTTCGCCATATTGGAGCGATGTACTTCATTGAAAGCATCGTCATAGATGTCTTGCATCCCATGATTGATAATGGTTCCAGCCAAAATATACCCAATATCTGCTAATGCATCGAGAACTTCTACCAAGTCGCCAGCTCTAGCGGCTTCAGCATATTCTTGGACTTCTTCAGTTAACAATTTGATTCTTAATTCAATCAACTCATCAGGCCCTAGGCCAGGTTGGTCTAATTTTGGAATTTCAAATGCTTCATTGAATTCTAGTAAGGACTTCACTATTGGATTCATGGTTTAACGGGAGTCTCGCCACTCTATGAAAGTTGCATTGCTGCAAGTAGAATCCATCCTGTGGATACATGTGCTCTAAACCACCAAGTTTGGAATTGAGATCCCGATGCAACTAGTACGCTGACAACCAGTGCTAGGGAAATTAGTGTTCCACTGGGTGATACTACAGAAAAAGCAGCGGCCCACACTGGAATTGACAGTAGCATTACGGCCATGGTTGTAGGTGGTTGGAATCTAGCAGGAAATGATTTCACTCCGGTCTTTTTGTCACTTTCAATATCCATCTGGGCGTATCCTAAATCGAATGCTGCAATCCAAATCATTACGCCTAGAGATACGACCAGTAAATCAGGATACCAAGAGTTGGATGAAATTTCTCCGGTAATCGCCACCCACGCTCCAGCAGGAGCTAAGGCCAAGCAACCTCCTAGCCACCAATGGCACAACCAGGTAAATCGTTTCAGATACGGATACACTACGAATGCAAGCACCGGAATTGGGGAGAGATACAGGCACAGCGGATTCAACATGGCGGCACCGCCTACTAACATGATTAAGAAAATCCCACACAAAGCCCATGCTGTCTGCATAGACATGCTTCCTGATGCAAGATGTCTATTTGCTGTGCGTGGGTTCTCGGCATCGATATCTCTGTCGATTATTCTGTTCAACCCCATCGCTAATCCCCTGGCACCAACAGCAGCAATCAATATCCAGAAGTATTCCAAATAAGTTGGTTCACCCGCCATTAAGGCTCCAATGAATACGAATGGTAAACTAAACAGTGTATGTTCGATTTTCACGAAGGATGCTATTTGTTTCAGATCCATTCACATCACCAAGTTGTCTGGCCAAGGTGGTAAATCGAACCTTTCGATTGCATCTAAAGTTTCAGGGTCATGCATGGTAATTGCAGGCCATCTTCGAACAGGAGTCGGTCCCTCGAGTGAAGGAATTGGTGTAGTTGCATCCCAGAAAATTCTGCCATTTTTCACGATGAAATCTCGCTCCACAGCGAAACGTGAAGTTAACTGCCACAGCAACCTTCTCATTGCACCTTCGCCGTGTAGGTTCATGTCATTATCAGTAACAAATAGCCATCTCAATTCATTTTTAGAATCTAATTGCCAAATTAAATTCCGCAATTGAGAAATTTTACTGCGTTGGGCCTCTGCGGCCTCTTCATTTGGCCATTGCATCCCAGTTCTAGGTTCTGGTTTTCCTTCAATATCAACAGTGACAACTAGCATTGAATTTCTTAGTAGCAGGCAATCCTCGACATCCTCTAAATCAGCAATCTGTTTGAGTAGCGATTCACTAATTCCGGGAGATTCTTCTTCCCCTTTTCTCCATGCAGGGCATTCTTCAATTGGAGAGCCCTCTAATGGGTCTCCGCTTCTAGGATCTGCAGGAACAAGTTTTGTAGCATCGATGATAACTTTTGAATGAACATTTTCGTAAGTCGATGCAGGTTCGAGAGAATCACTAACCATCCCTTCGATTATTGTAATGTCAGTGTTAGGGTCAACTCGGTTGTTTA
>MDSV01136602.1_pt1 | contig 12173 bp, 10 predicted proteins | sample 810851 | NCBI WGS metagenome assembly MDSV01 (sample SAMN05326640, study PRJNA326480) | marine metagenome | isolation source: seawater | place: Atlantic Ocean: North East | collected 2012
ACTGAAAAAATAGGTTTGTTTTTTAATCTAATTCCTTCAATGCAGTTATCAAATAAAGATTTATGTGTTACTTCGACATTTTTTGGTAAACTTTTTCTAATAATTTCAAATCCATGATTTTGAGATGTAATTTCTACATTATTATTAATTAAATTTTTTACAGGATGATTAGCACCTCTGTGGCCAAGTTTCATTTTTTTTGTTTTTGCGCCAACCGCTAAAGCAAGTATTTGATGACCAAGGCAAATTCCAAAAATAGGCATATTTTTTTTGATTAAAGTTTTAATAATTTTAATAGCATATTTTCCTGTAGCAGCCGGATCACCAGGTCCGTTAGATAAAAAAACACCATCTGGTTTCATTTTTAATATTTCTTCTGCACTAGTTTTACAAGAAACTATATTTACGTCACATTTAAAATCAGAAAAATATCTTAAAATATTTTTTTTAATTCCATAGTCAATTGCTACAATCTTTAATGATTTAATCTTATTTTTTAAAAAATGGTTCTCTTTCTTCCAGGTTTTAAATCCAGACCACTTATAATTTTTTTTAGTAGAAACCTGTTCTGCTAAGTCAAAATTTTTTAAACCTTTCCATTTAATTGATAAATTCTTTAATTTATTGATATTAAACTTTCCTTTTTTAGAGAAAGAAATAGTTCCTTTTGGAGCACCTTTATCTCTTATAAAGTTTGTTAAGCTTCTTGTATCTAATCCAGTAATACCAACAATTTTATTTTTTTTTAACCAAATATCTAGATGTTTTAAAGCTCTATAATTTGATGGATTTGAAATTTCAGAATTAAAAATTACACCTCTAGTCCATATTTTATCAGATTCGTGATCATCGTTATTTGTGCCAACATTTCCAATATGTGGGAATGTAAAATTGACTATTTGTCCAGCATAAGAAGGATCTGATATTATTTCCTGATAGCCTGTTATCGAAGTATTAAAGCAAACTTCTCCAGTTGTTGTGCTTTCGTAACCAAAACCACAACCTTCAAAAAAAGTTCCATTTTCTAAAACTAAAACGGCAGTGGCGTTAATCTTTTTAAGATTATATTTTGATAAATGGGTTAAATTTGTTTTTACTGCCAAATGCAACTCATGAGTTAAAGGCTTTTACAATAAAACATCATTTTGCGCAAGATAAGAAAAGTATTTTATCCCCTGCTAATAACTTTTTCTTTTGAAGAAATTAAACTATTACATTAAATTGATATTTTTATAAATCATGTCACTGCGAGAAAAAATAAATGAGCAACTCAATACAGCTTTAAAGAGCAAAAATAAAAATTTAATTTCTACTTTAAGGTTAATTTTAGCTGGCATAAAGGATAGGGATATAGCTAATAGAACAAGTTCTAATAAAGATGAGGCTAAAGACTCTGATATTTTAAATTTGCTCAAAAAAATGAGGAAGCAAAGACAAGATTCCATTGAGTTGTATAAAAAAGGAAAAAGACAAGAATTGATAGATATTGAAAGTGAAGAAATAAAAATTATTGACACATTTCTACCCAAACAGTTAGGTGATGAAGAGACCAAAAAAATTTGTGAAGAAACTATTAAAGAAGTAGGGGCTAGCAGCATTAAAGATATGGGTAAAATCATGGGTGAATTAAAAAAGAAATATTCTGATGTAATAGATTTTTCTAAAGTTGGAATAATTGTCAAAAAAATATTAGAAAAATGAAATACCCCAAAGAATACTTAGAAGAGATTAAGGTAAGACTAAAAGTTTCGCAGGTTGTTGGCCAGACAGTAAAATTAAAAAAAAGAGGTAAGGAATTTGTTGGTTTATCACCTTTTTCAAATGAAAAGACACCTTCTTTCACTGTTAATGATGAAAAAGGTTTTTATCATTGTTTTAGCTCTTCCGAACATGGAAATATTTTTGATTTTATAATGAAAACAAAAAATTTAAGGTTTGGGGAAGCAGTTAAAACTTTAGCAATAAATGCTGGAATGCAACCTTATAGATTTAGTAAACTTGATGAAGAAAAAGAAAATAGGTGGAAGATTTATAATGATATTTTAGAAAAATATGTAAATTTTTGTCATTTAGAATTAATATCTAACAAATATCCGGAAGCTCAAAAATACTTGGAAAAAAGAAAAATATCAAAAAAAGAAATTACTTTTTTTAAAATTGGTTATGCATCAGTAAATAATAATTTTTTTGAGGAATTAAAAAAAAATTATAAAGATGAACAAATTAGCTCCTCGGGTGTTTACTACCTTGATGAAAATAAAAAAAAATTTGTAGACAGATTCAGAAACAGAATAATTTTTCCAGTAAAAAATTTAAATAACCAAACAATTGCTCTGGGTGGTAGAACTATATCTAAAACATCTTTTGCCAAATATATTAATTCTCCTGAAACTGAATTTTATAAAAAAGGAAATAATTTATATAATATTAATAGCGCTAAAGAAAATAGAAATAAAAAAAATCAAGTTTATATAGTTGAAGGCTACATGGATGTAGTAAATTTAAGTAAGTTTGGAATTCAAAATGTTGTAGCAAATCTTGGTACAGCTATGACAGAAAGACAAATCGAATTAGCCTGGAGATTTTTTAGTAATATAATAATTTGTTTGGATGGAGACTCTAGTGGACAAAAAGCAGCTTTAAGAGCCGCTGAAAGAATATTTCCTTTAATGAAACCAGATTATAATATATTTTTTTTGAAATTACCTGAAAACTTAGATCCAGACTCTTATATAAATAAGTATGGACAAGAATCTTTTTTAAAACTAGCTGATAAAAAAATTGATATCTTAAATTTTATTTGGGATTCATACTACGATGATATTGACATCAATAACCCATATTCACTATCTTTATTTGAAAAGAAAATAAGGCAAATTTGTGCTGAAGTTAAAGATAGAACATTGGCAAAATATTTTTTAGAAAATTTTATTCAACGATTAAACGAACTTACTCCCAATCTTAGTGCTAAGAAAAATAATTTTATAAATTATAAAAAAAAATATAATCCACTAAAAAAAACCAGAGAAATATACCAACAGAGAAATAAGTTTAAAGAAAAAGAATTGAAAGAATTTTCTATATTTTATTTAATTATAAATAATTTAGAAATCTTTAAAAAAAATATTGAATTAGTATCTGAAATAAATTTTTCCTCTGAATTAATGGAAGACTTAAAGCAAGAACTAATAAATTACTTGTTGTCAGAAGATTCTGATTCTAAAAATAAAATTGATTTAAATCAGTTTAATAGAAAATATACTGAATTAATAAATATAATTAATTTGAATGCACCTATTAAAATTATAAGCATTAATAAAAAAGAAGAAGAGATCATGGTGCTATTTAATGAAGTTATTAATGAGGTTAAGAAGATAGATCTTAAAACTAAGATCGAGTCTTTAGAGGATGAAGTATCTTTAAATTTAGACGAAAAGTTATATTCACAACTTTTATCTCTTAGAAACCAATTAAAAGGTGGGTAAATAAACTATAGATTTTATTTTTTTAATTACTATATATATCTCTCCACTAATGCTTATTAAAAAATGACAAATACAATGGAAAAATTAATTACTAAGTCTTTTAAAAGATTACTAGATAAGGGGAATCATAGAGGTTTTATTACTCATGAAGAATTAGGAAAATCTTTAGGCAAAAGAAATTATAGTCAAGAAAATATAGAAAAAGCTTTTTTATATATTTTTGATAATAAAATTAGTTTAGTTAAAGAAAAAAAAGATTACCGTTCTTTTAAAAAAAAGGAGTCATCAACTTCTGACGGAAGCAAAAGTACAGAAAGTGATAAAAGTGATGATCCAATAAGAATGTATTTAAGGGAAATGGGTGGAGTCGATCTTCTTTCAAGAGAAGGAGAAATTGCCATAGCAAAAAGAATTGAAGCAGGCAAAGATGTAATGATAGGAGCTCTTGCAAAAAGTCCCTTAACTGCAAAAAAAATATTTGAATGGAGAAGTAAACTAGAAAGCAATGAGCTTTTAGTTCGAGAAATAATCGATATAGACTCAAGCTATGTTGATATAGATTCAGACGAAACAGAGTCTGCAGAAAAAAACAAAAAAAAATCTTCCGACAAGACAGAAAAATCAAATGTAGAGTTAAAAGATAAAGATAAAGATAAGAGCAATGAGAAAGAAAACGAATATTCTGACTCTGATGAGGATGAGTTTAACCCATCATTAGCAGTAATGGAGGAAGAAATAAAACCTCAAGTTATTTCTGTAATGAATTTTTTGTATAAAAATTATAATAAACTTATTAAATATCAAAAAGAAAAATTAGACTGCGCTTTGAATGCACAAGAATTTTCAAAATCTAAAGAAAAAGGTTATCAAAAAATTCTTAGTGAAATAGTGGTAAAGATAAAAAGTCTTCAATTAAGCCAACCTATAATAGAAGATTTAGTTCAATCGCATTATGATGAAAATAAAAAAATTTTATCTCTCGAAGGTCTTTTGATGAGAACAGCACTTAATAATAAAATTACAAGAAATGAGTTTTTAAAATATTATTTAGGTAATGAAATTAATCCTAACTTTGAGTCATTTCTTAGTGGAAATGATAAGTGGAAAAGTTTCTTTAAAAAGAAAAAGAAAGAGTTTAATGAAATTAGAGAAAGATTAGTTGAGTTTAGTAAAAAAATTGAACTTCCAGTTGGTGACTACAAACAAGTAGTTAGCAAAATTCAAAAAGGTGATAGAGAATCTAGAGTAGCTAAAAAGGAAATGGTAGAAGCTAATTTAAGATTAGTTATATCAATTGCAAAAAAATATACTAACAGAGGATTGCAATTTCTTGATTTAATCCAAGAAGGGAATATTGGTTTGATGAAAGCCGTGGATAAATTTGAATATCAAAGAGGATACAAATTTTCTACATATGCAACATGGTGGATAAGACAAGCCATAACTAGATCAATAGCTGATCAAGCCAGAACAATAAGAATACCTGTGCACATGATTGAAACAATAAACAAGCTTGTAAGAACATCTAGACAAATTTTGAGTGAACGTGGAAGAGAACCAACACCGGAAGAATTAGCTAAAAAACTTGCTATGCCATTAGAGAGAGTAAGAAAAGTTCTAAAAATATCTAAAGAACCTATATCTTTGGAAACTCCAGTAGGAGATGAAGAAGATAGTAGCCTTGGAGATTTTATTGAAGATCAGAATGCGTTACAACCTCTTGATGCTTCTATTAGATCTAATTTAGGAGAATCAACTACTAAGATTTTAGCAACGTTAACACCTAGAGAAGAAAGAGTTCTTAGAATGAGATTTGGAATTGGTATGAATACTGATCATACTTTGGAAGAGGTTGGCTTACAGTTCTCAGTTACAAGGGAAAGAATAAGACAAATTGAAGCAAAAGCTTTAAGAAAACTTAAACATCCAAGTAGATCGAAACACTTAAAAAGTTTTTTAGAGAAATAAAAAATTTTAATCTTTAATGATTAAATTATTCTGGAACACTCATAATCAAGAAAGTAGTCAAAAAGATATAGATATAGTTTGGGGTTTGTATCACAAAAATAACTCAAATAAATGGATCAATGAAATTTTGAGTGGGATACAATTTGAAACCATTGATAGTGAGAAAAATATAGAAAAAAACGACGTTTTAATAGTTGTAGATTCAAATATTGAAAGCAAAATTGATTATTATTCAAAATTAAGACTTTTATGTTCAAAAATATTTTTAATTCATTTAGGAGACGAGTCTGGAGCTTACAATTTTATTCCCATTTATGACTCCCTTGATTATACTTGGCGAACATTTTGCTCAAATAGGTACTTTAAAAATAGCAAAGTGAGTTGCATACCTATAGGATATAAATCTGGTGTAGCACTAAATAAAAAATTTCACGAAAGAAAATTTAAATGGGCATTTACTGGCACAGCACATAAATCAAGCAGACACGACTTATTATTTCAACTTTCAAGTATACAACCTTGTTTTTTGCATAAAACAGAAAAATTCAATAAAAAAATATTAGATGTAAAAGATATGTCAGAAGTATTATCACAAACAGATTTTATTCCATGTCCAAATGGTTTTGTTCACCCAGAAACTTATAGAGTATATGAGGCTTTAGAATGTGACTGTATTCCGATTGTAGAAAATACATATCAATATTACGCACGTCTATTTCCTAATAATCCTTTTATAAAAATTGATAAATGGATGGAAGCAAAAGATATAATAAAGAACTACACAAAAAAACAAATTATAGATAAGCGAGAAATATGTAAATTGTGGTGGGATACATATAAAAAAAATTTACAACAGAGCATAAAATCAAAAATAATTTTATGAATACCAATTTACTTCATATAATTAGCGATTTAATAGATAAAAAAAAAATTAATGAAGCTCAAATTAAAATTTCAGAATTAGGTTCTGAATACCATAATAATCCAGAATATTTGTATTTAAGAAGTAAGATATTTTATTCAAACAAATTATACTATCTAGCTATCGACACTTTATTGACAGCCTTAGAATTTGAAAAAAAGGATAAAATATACTTACTGATTGCTGAAATTTATAAAAATATTGGCAACAAAGAGCTAAGCGATAAAATTTTAAATTTAAATATAAGAGACTCGATTATAGATTCGCTTAAAGGTGAACTGTCGGGTATTTTTAGAAAAAAAAATAAAAATTAATGACACAAAATAGTTTTAGCTTTAAAAAATTCGAAGGTATTAATTTTGCTAAATTAAGCGAAGATTATAATGCAATTCATTTAGATGAAATGACTGGATATAATTCAATTTATGGTGAAAATATAGTTCATGGAGTTTTTGTAATATTTAAATTTTTTAAAAAAATTAAACTCAGAAATAACTTTTCGTATTTAAAAATATTATTTATTGATGCAACAAAATACAATTATAAAGTCAATATAAAAAAAATTAAATCTCATAAAAATAAAAATATTTATAATCTTATTCAACTTAATAATATTGTAGCAAGAGTTGAAGTAGGTTTTTTTCCTGAAGAAAATAAAATAGATAAAATTAGAAGTATATCTTCACGTAAAAAATACTTCATAAATAAAAAAAAATTAAATAAATTTAATTTTAAAAGCAGTCATATATATTTAAATATTGCTCTTTGCAATTTATCAAAATATGTAGGAATGTTTTTTCCTGGAGAGAACTCACTTATTGCAGAAATTAATATATCCAAAGTCAATTTTAATTATGGAAATAAAGTATTAATATGTTCAGATAACTCTCTAATAAAAAAGGGATTTCCCACTATTTATAATAATCTTCAGTATGAGAATTATGATATACAATTCAAATCTTTAATTAGACCTAAATTAAGAATTAAACTAAAAGAACCAAAAAAAAAAATCCTTAGACAAGTTAAATTAATAAAAGATAATATATTAATAATAGGAGCTAGCTCTGGAATAGGAAATGACTTATTTCAACTTTTTTCTAAAAATAAAAATGTTAAAGTTATAGGAACATATTATAAAAATAAAATTTTAAAAAATAATAAAAATTTAATTATTAAAAAAATTAATATAGAAAAAAATTTATCTTCAATCTATTCTATTATTAAAAAATATAACCCTATTACAATCTATTACTTCCCAACTCCAAAAATTTTATTTAAAAAATTCAGTAACAAAATTTTTTTTAATCTATATAAAAAATATTTCATTGAAATTCCGATAAAAATTATAAAATTTTCGAATAATTATAAATGTCGTTTTTTTTATCCATCAACTACATATAGTAATTCATCATCACCATATTCGTTAATCAAACTAAAAGCAGAAAAAGAAATAAGGAAAATTAAAAATAATAAAGGAAGAGTAAATATAGCTAGAATTCCAGGTGTAAATACAAGACAAACTCTGTCACTTATTAATAAAAATTTACCTAGCTTTAGAAATTTAATGTCTGTAAATAGGGAAATTTTTAAAAAGGTTTTTTTTATAGATTGATAGGTCCATCTCCATCACCACGTGTGATGTGCATAAAACTTTTATTTTTTATTTTATTATTTAAATTTTTTGAAGAAGCAAAAATAAAATTTGAAACACCTCTTATAAAGATATTTTTTTTAAAAGCATTTTGCCAAAGATAGTGTGATTGGTTTGATACAATTAAGTTAGAACCCCTTTTTTTAAGAATTTCACTAGTCTTATTTATAATTTCTATCTCATAATTTTTTAGAGATAAGCAATCAACAATCGATCCTAATACCATATTTCCAAACTGTTTATGATTATTTAATTTAGTACATAATGAAATTGACCAACCAATAATTTCTTTGTTATGAGTGAATTTCAATTTAATAAATCGTTTCTCGGAGTACAATATGTTTAAATATTTAGAATTACGTACAGCTATAAAAGAATTATATTTTTTTGTTTTTTCCCAAAGTTTATCATAATCTTCATCAACTATCTTTATTTCCTCAGCACTAAGTTCATCATTTTTTTTTTTTAAATAAAAAATGTAGTGAAAAAAATTTATAAATTTAATTCCCAACCAACCTAAACCTGAAATTGTAATAAGATCAACAAAAGCAGATTTTAATTTTGTATTTCTGAAGTATTTAATATTTTTTAGGAATATATATGGATTAACAACTTTGAAAAAAAATGGAATTTTTTCAAGTTCCCACTTCATTCCTTTTAACAGTTTTGGAAGAGGTTCTGAGTATCCCCCCATACCTAAGCTAAATAAATAATTTTTTTTTTTATTTGCATCATTTAACAATAATATTCCACAAATATTATATTTTTTATTAAAAAGACCTGCGGTGATTGGATTATAATAATAACCTAACTGCACCAAATCATCATTAACTTGAAACCATTGATATTTTAAATTATATCCCGCTCTAATTGTATTATTTTCAGTTAGCACATATCTTCGTTCAAATATAAAGTTTTTTTCGTTTGATAATTCTTTATTATGTTGTGGTAAGTTAAAATTAAAACCGTGGTTACTTAATTCTTCATTAAATCTTTTAATTAGTTCTTTATCTTCAGAATTATTTTCTCTTATTGAATAATCCATTTTAAGTTGAACCCAAAATTAATTTATCAAAAAGCCATTTCCATTCAAGTTTACTTCTTTGTTTTGGATTTATTTCAATATTTCTATTTTCTTTTTTTAAAAATTCTAACAATATGGATACGGGAACAAACCAACCATCTCTTTTGCTTAGCTTCATCATTTGTTCTTTAAATTTATTTGATATTTTCCCATTTTTAGAAAATCCGTCTGCAAAATGTGTATACATAATACATGCACCACCTTCATTTTCTAATCTGTCTTGGTTTTTATCAGAAATACACCTGGTAAAACTTTCAACATTATTTCCTTCTGAAGAAGCAAACCAATAATTAACAAAAGGCTTTGTTGTATCTTTGTAAGGCATAAATGGGCAGTTTTTTAATGTATTGATATCAGAAAAAACAAAGTTTCTTACATAAGATATATTTTCTTTACATAAATCTCCCCAAAAAAATTTAGAAGTTTTATCATGACCTAAATAATATTTATTACGTTTAAAGAGTGTTAAAATATTATAAGCTAACCGTCTTGAACCTGACAATCTATCCGAACCCCAATAAATATTTTCAATATTTTCTGAATGGTTTGCCATCACGATTGGAGATTCTCCAAAAGTTTTTTTAAATTTAACTAAACCTTTTTCAATTTCTTTACGTTCGGAGCTATTAAAAGTTGTATTATGGTATCCTATTTCAAAGCCTTTATTTTTAATTTTTAGCAACCATTCGAGATAAGATTTATCATCACAAGTTACACCTTCAGTACCATTTTTCGAGTTATTTTTATTTATCCAAATAGATCTAGTTGTTTTGAAACCAAGATCATCTAAATAATTATAAATTAATTTGCTATCTTCTAGGTTTGAACGATCTGTATCATCAAATATTGTAAATGCGAATTTTTTGTTATTTGGCCAAATTATCTTACGATACATTAGCTTTTTCCATAATTTTAGGTTTTACAATTTTGATATTAGGTACATTTATTTTTTCTTTATTAGGAATAAGTATAAAGGATTTTTTATCTTTATTTAAAATTTTTAATTTTTGTAGAAATTTATAGCAAAGAGAGTTTTTTTGAGTTTTGATATATGTCCCATTTATTTTTTTAATATTTTTTTTGTGACAAAAATCCTTTAGAAATTGAATAATTGTTTCTTCAATAAATCTTCCCACCACTCTACAACTAAGCACAAAATCAATTAAAAATGCATTTTTTTCTTTAATCGACATACTCAATATTCCAATTATACCATAATCGCCAAATTTATCTTTTGCTCTTACTGTCCATAAATAATTAGTTTTCTTTTGTATCCATTTTTTAAATTCATTTTCTGTCATTCTACGAGTTGATAAATTCATTTGATTAGTTTTATTTAATAACTGTAATGCTCTAGGGGAATTTTTATTATTTATATTTTCAATTATTAGTTCTAATCCAAGTGTTTCAATCCATTTTGATAAAGATTTATTATTTTGTTTAAGTTTTTTTCTTTTAAATTCAGATCTGTATAAATCGCTTCTTATTTTATCTTCTTCGGTTACATGTGCAGTATCGAAGCATCTTAATTTTGATAAAAAATTTGAATATTCAGTTGGATCCTTTGGTAAATCAGGCACATACACCTCAGGTAACATTTCTCTTACTCTTTCTCTTTCAAATGGACTATCATCAAAAAATACAACTGATTGTAAACCTAAATTTAATTCTTTGACCATTTCAGCAATATTATTTGCTTTATCATTCCAATTAATTTTGTATGTAACAAAATCATCAATAGTTAAATTCATTTCAGGGTGTTTTTTAATAGCTTCAATTGCATTTGACTCTTCATTTTTACTTGCAATAGCTAACAAGATTCCGTGATTTTTTAGTGATTTTATTTTTGATTGAAAATCTTGGAATGCCTCACCAATATAATCATGACCTCCAATTCTTAATTTTTTCCATCCAACTTCACCTACTATTCCTCCCCAAATTGTATCGTCCAAATCTAAAATTAATAATTTTTTAACAAGTCCTAAACTAGAATTATAAAAATTTAAAATGTCAGATATTGCCTCTTTAAAAAAATCATTTGTAAATGGACATTTCATCAAATACCAAAGTTTTGAATTGTAGGAATTTTTAACACCACAATTTGAAAGCCATTTGCTAGAATTAAGTAGATAAAAGTTTTTTTCATCTAATTGTTCTGACAAAATATGATTAATAAGAGAAAGATTATAATCCAACCCTCTATTCTTTGAATAACCTAAGGCAATATTACTTTCGATTGGTTGTTTTAAAATTAGATTTGGAATTAAAATAAAGTCGCTATTTTTTTTAATTGATTTTAAATGAGAACAGAAAGAAATAACTTGTTCTTTTAAAATATTATTATCAATTTTTTCATTGAAAATTAATTTTTTAAATTCAGGAAACACATCTTCTGGAGTAACCCACACTAGAGATATATTGCTTTTCTTTTTCCATATTTTTTCTTTGGGATTTGATAATACTTGAAAAACTTGATTATAATCAGTTTCATTAACTTCAAAATTATAATTTTTATTATTTTTTAATAACCCAACAAGATTTGAATGATTAAAGCTTGAAATAATATTTATTGATATTTTATTTTTTTTCATTTTTCTTTTTATTTATAAATTTTTCAAGCGATCCAATTGTTTTCAATTTATCTGAATTATTAAGAATTTCATCAAAAGTTAATATAATATTATCTTCTTTTTTTAAATTCTTTTCCAAATTAACAAATAAATTAACTATATCGATTGACTCTAAATTTGACTTTTCGTCAATTAATGGGGTAGTGCTTTTTATCACTAGTTTTTTATCCTTTGTTAACACTTCATTTAGTTGTTCAATTGATTTTTTAATTACATCTTGCATTAGAATTAGATTTTTTTGAATTAATTTTTTGATACTACCTTAGAGTTGAAATTGTTTCAAATTAACTGTAGTTAAAGATGTAAAATAAATTTTTATGTAGATTTTATTTTGAAAAGTTATAAAAAGTGTGACAATACTTAAAAAAGGGCCTGTAGCTCAGCTGGTTAGAGCAGTACACTCATAATGTATTGGTCCCAGGTTCGAATCCTG
>MDSV01144049.1_pt1 | contig 12173 bp, 10 predicted proteins | sample 810851 | NCBI WGS metagenome assembly MDSV01 (sample SAMN05326640, study PRJNA326480) | marine metagenome | isolation source: seawater | place: Atlantic Ocean: North East | collected 2012
AAACCAATATACTTTACCCAATTTCCAAGAGATCTAAATAACCTTGAGAGTGTTAAAATAAAAAAAGAGACATTTATTCAAATTGTGCTGCCTCTAGTAGTAGCTGAAAATGCAAAGATATTTGCCGACAGGGAAAAATTAAAAATCTTGTCATCAAAAAAATTTACCACAGATTTAGAAAAACAGTGGTTAAGACAAAAACTTTTAGAGTACAAAGTAAAAAAAGGAAATTTTGTTGAGCTAATGTATAGAATGGACATGATACCTGTTTCGATTGCTCTTGCTCAAGCAGCAAAGGAAAGCGGGTGGGGGACATCTAGATTTGCTTTAGAAGGAAATGCAATTTTTGGTCAATGGACTTGGAGCGGACAGGGTATTGCGCCACTAAATAGAGAAAGCGATAAGAATCATAAAATTTTAAAATTTCCTATTTTGAGAGCTTCAGTTAAAGCATACAAAAATAATTTAAATACTCATAAAAGTTACGCAAAATTTAGAGAAAAAAGAAAACAACTTAGAGATAAAAATAAAAGAATTACTGGTTTAGCATTAACAGGAACACTAAAGAGCTATGCACAAACTGGTTCAGAGTACACAAAAATATTGAACCAAATTATAACCCAAAATAGATTATCTGACTTTGAGCCTGTTAGATTAGTAAATTCAGTGAAGCAAGTTGAGTTAAAATCGTAATTATTTTTCACTTACAACATATTGAATTCCAAGCCATCTCCAAAAACCATCTTTTTCTTTTAAAGAGCAATTTATTCTACCTCGTTCACCAATAAATTTTTCAGCTATATCAATTTCTAAAATGTTTTTTTCTTTGAAAATAATTTTTGAATTTCTCCAGTTATTTCCTTCATTTGAAAAACAATTAATATTTTTTAAATTTTCAATATTTTCGTCAAATTCGATATTAACTTTTGGGGGATTTTTTGATTGAAGAAGATATTTATCCTCTGGTAAAATTTTTTTATACTTAAATGGAAGAGTTTTCATAAGCGTTTTAAATCTATTTATTTCACCATATTTTTCGTTAATTGGAAATCTGGGTAATTCCCATAAATCCTTTGTTTCGTCTATAACTCCAGAATGTTGTCCAAAAGCATATTTAAATCCTAAATCTTTGATAATTTTTTTAAATTCATTACTATATTCACCGAAGGGATATGAAAAAAACTCTGAATTTTTTCCTAATTTATTTTCAAAAATTTGAATTGATTTAAGTATATCTTTTTTTATTATTTCAGGAGTTTCTTCTACAAGATATTCATGCGAATGACTGTGATTACCTATTTCAACATTATCAGAATTATAAATTTCAATAATTTGATCCCAATTCATATAATTAAAGGCTCCAACTTCTCTTGTATTTATAAATAAAATAAAAGGAATTTTTTTTTCTTTTAAAATCGGCCAAGCATTTTCGTAAAAAGATAATAAACCATCATCTACAGTAAATAAAATTTTTCTATTTTTTTTCCCTTGGGATAGGCTATTTTGAAAATCATTTGGATGAATAAATTTTATACCAGCATCTTCAATGATCTCTAATTGTTTTTTGAAGACATCTAATTGAATATTTGTTGAAGGATATTTGCCCTCTCCAAATCTGTGATACATTATTGAGATTAAGCCAAAATCATTAAAATCAAAATTATTTGAGCTAAATACCTTTGATTGATTAGACTCAAAAGTTATAATAAAAAAAATTATGATTAAAAATTTTTTAATAATACACTGCATCGGTAATAATGATAGATTAGGATTACGAATAAATAAAGATTTTTTTATATATAATTTTCAAAGTGAAAATAATGTTAATGAAACACTTGTTTTGGAAGTATCTAATTTTTTGAATAAACATAATGTTAAATTAGATGAAACGTATAGTATTATCGTAAACCAAGGTCCAGGCAGTTTTTCAAGAACAAGAATCTCATTAGCGGTAGCTAAGGGTTTAAAAATCTCTAAAAAGATCCCTATTTATGGTTATAAGGACACTGATTTAAAGGAATTTAATCAAGAAAATATTGAAAAATTAATAAATAAAAAATTAATTGAAAAAAAATTGATTAAACCTATCTATTTAAGTTAAATTAAAAATATATGAGCATTATAGAGGAAAAATGTAAGCAAAAAGGTGTCAGATTAACTGATCAAAGAAAAGTCATTGCCAAAGTGCTTTCCGAGTCCAAAGAGGTTTATGGATCTAAAGACCACCCAGATGTAGATGAGCTGCATAAAAGAGTTTCGACAATAGATGACAAAATTAGTATAGCAACAGTATATAGAACGGTAAAATTGTTTGAAGAAGCTGGAATTTTAGTAAAACATGATTTTAAAGCAGGTAAAGCGCGATATGAGATTAATGATGACCATAACCATTTGATTGATATTAATAGTGGAGAAATCGTAGAATTTGTAGATAAAGATATAGAAGAACTGCAGAAAAAAATTGCAAAAAAACTTGGATATAAACTCGTAGATCATAAACTAGAATTATACGGATCAAAAATCAAAAAATAATTTGAATAAAAAAATTTTCATAAAAACATTTGGATGTCAGATGAATGAATACGATAGTAATCGTATTTACGACCTTGCAAAAAAAATTCATTACATAAAAACCAAAAGCTTAAAAGATGCCGATTGTTATATTTTAAACACTTGCCATATAAGAGAAAAAGCTACTGAAAAAGTTTATCATGATATTGGCCGTGTGAAAAAAGAGTTTAGAAATAAAAAAAAACCAATTGTAATAATAACAGGGTGTGTTGCTCAAGCAGAAGGTGAAATTTTAATTGAGAAAGAAAAATATATTGATGCTGTTTTAGGCCCTCAATCTTACCAAAATTTAAATGATACAATTCGAAAAATTGAATCAGGGTCAAAAAGAATAAATTCAACAGAGTTTAATACAGTTGAAAAGTTTGATACTCTTAATCTTTTAAAAAATTCAAACAATGAAATATCAACTTTTTTAACTATACAAGAAGGTTGCGACAAATTTTGTAAATTCTGTGTTGTCCCTTATACAAGAGGAGAAGAATTTTCACGATCTATAGATGAAATATTAAAAGAAGCAAACGAATTAGTTGCTAACGGGGCAAGAGAAATTACTCTGATAGGTCAAAATGTAAATTCTTATAATTTTAAGGGAAAAAAATTATCAAATTTAATCAATGAAATTTCAAATATAGAAAATCTTTTTAGAATTAGATACACAACTTCTCATCCCGTAGACTTTAGTGAAGATTTAATAAAAGCTCACAAAGAGTGTAGAAAATTAATGCCTTTAATACACTTGCCCGTTCAGAGTGGTTCAAATGATATTTTAAAAAATATGAATAGAAAACATACAGTAGAAGACTATTTTAATATTGTAAAAAAGCTTAAAAAAATAAATCCTATGATTAAGTTCTCTAGTGACTTTATTATTGGTTATCCAGGTGAAACAGAAAAAGATTTTGATGAAACATTAAGATTAATTCAAAAGATGGAATATATAAATATCTATTCTTTTATTTTTAGCCCAAGGCCTGGTACACCAGCCGCAAACCTTAAGTATATAAGTGAAGAAATTACAAAACAAAGACTAAAGGTATTTCAGAAAAAAGCAGCAGAAATAAAAATGGAGTACAGAGAAAACCTTTTTAACAAAACATCCATGGTATTATTTGAAAATAGAATAGCAAACTCTGATAAGTATTTTGGAAGAGACGAATATTTAAATTCAGTGGTAGTAAAAAGCGATAAAAATTTAAAAGGTAAGATACTAGGAGTAAAAATATTAAATGGAAATCAGAGTACTTTATTTGGAATAATTGAAAAAAAAAATAAAAGAAGCTACGCCGCATAATTATGTCAGAAATTAGTAAACTGGATCAAAATTTAATTGTAAAAAAAATAGATGGTGAAACGGTTAATGTTCAAATCACAGATAATGAGATGCTAATGTCCATTGTAGGGCAGTTTGACCAAAATTTAAAAAATTTAGCTAAAGAAACTAAAACAAATATTTTTTTTAGAGGCAATTCAATTACCTGTAAAGGCAATAAAGCAAGCACAGACATGTTTTGTGAGGCAGTTAGGTTTTTAATTAACAAGTATTTATTAACCAAAATTATTGAAAAAGAGGATATAATATCGTCGGTGAAAAAAAATATTGAATTCGAAACATCAAACGTAAAGTCTTTTAATCAATTAATTAAAACTCCTAGGAAATCAGTAATAGCTAGATCAGAAAAGCAATCTGATTATATAAAAGCTCTAAGAGAAAACGAAATCGTAATGTCGTTAGGACCTGCAGGTACTGGAAAAAGTTTTTTAGCAGTTTCTGTAGCTGTAACAATGCTCATGGAAAAAAAAATTGATAGAGTCATTTTATCAAGACCGGCAGTAGAAGCAGGAGAAAAATTAGGATTTTTACCTGGAGATATGAAAGAAAAAGTCGATCCATATCTAAGACCTCTCTACGATGCTCTATACGAACTGTTTGGTGCCGATAAAATTGATAAAAAAATTGAGTCAGGTGAAATAGAAATTGCTCCATTAGCCTTTATGAGAGGAAGAACTTTAAAAAATTGCTTTGCAATTTTAGACGAAGCACAAAACGCAACTGAGACACAAATAAAAATGTTTCTAACAAGAATAGGTGAAAATTCAAAATTAGTAGTAAATGGAGATCCTTCCCAAATTGATTTAATTAATAAATCTCAATCTGGGTTGATTAAATCAAAAAAAATATTGAAACATTTAGAGGAAATTAAGATTATTGAATTTGATCACAATGATGTGGTTAGACATCCATTAGTTTCTAAAATTATTAGGGCTTATCAAAAGAAAAGCACTGATGATCAAAATTAATGTTATCTCTAATAATGCTGGTTGGACAAAATATTTAAAGAGACCTGACATATATATTGAAAAAAGAATAAAAAACCTTAATGAAAAAAATGGAAAATACAAAAAAAAAAATATTCACTGTACTTTATTACTTTCAGGAAGTTTTGAAATAAAAAAGCTTAATAAAAAATTTCGTAATAAAAACAAATCAACTGATGTTTTATCGTTTCCTTTTTATAGTAAAAAAAAATTAGAAGAAAAGCTGAGAAATGAAAGGGAAATTTACTTAGGAGACATTATTATAAATTTAAATAAGATTAAGAACAAAAAAAACATTAAAGATTTTAAATTAGAATTTAATAAATTATGGATACATGGATTGATTCATTTATTTGGTCATGATCATAAAAAGATAAAAGATTTTGATGAAATGGTAAAAATAGAGAAAAAATTTCTATCCTACTTAAATTAAATGTTTGATAAAATTTTAAATAATCGATTTTTTATACTATACATAATACCATTTATCTTAGGAAGTTTGACCGTTTTATCATTTCAGCCATTTAATTTTTTTTTTTTAAACTTTATAACCTTACCATTATTTTTTTATTTAATAATATTTATTAAGAAGAAATCAAAAAGTATTTATAGAAAAAAACCTTTCAAAAAAAATTTATTTATTTTTGGTACAGCTTTTGGCTTTGGTTATTTTTTAAGCGGTATACATTGGATAACAAATTCTCTAACATTTGATGAAAATTTTAAAATATTAATTCCTTTTGGTATAATTTTTATTCCATTATTTTTAAGTTTATTTTTTTCACTAACAATTTTAATTTTGGGTCCACTACTTAATTTAAATTTTAGTTCAATTTTAATTCTTTCTGGTGGATTATCTGTTTCAGACTTTATACGAGCAAAAATATTAAGTGGTTTTCCTTGGAATTTGTGGGCATATAGCTTTTCTTGGGCAACAGAAATATTACAAATTTTAAATAAAATTGGTCTTTTTGCATTTAATTTAATATCAATTACAATTTTTATGCTACCAGCAATAATTTTTTTTAATCTAAAAATAAGTAAAAAATTTATTTTATTACTAAGTATACCTTTATTCTTCCTTTTTTTCTTTATTTATGGGAATTATTCAATAAACCAAAATAAAATTTTTGTAAAATCTATTAAAGAAAAAATTAATATTAAAGTCATTGCTCCAAATTTTGAACTTAAATATAATTTATCAATTGTAAATATTCAAAAAAGACTAGATAAATTAATTAGATACAGTGAACCAAATAAAAATATCAAAACTTTATTTGTATGGCCAGAAGGAGTTTTTAGCGGGTACAATTATGAAGAATTATCAATTTTAAAAGAAAAATTTTCAGACAACTTTAGTGAAAATCATTTCGTTCTCCTTGGTATTAATAGATTAAGCAAGAATGAAAATGGATTATATAATAGTTTGATTATTGTGAATAAAGATTTTGAAATAGTTCAAGAATACAATAAACAAAAACTTGTTCCTTTTGGTGAGTTTTTACCTTTGGAAAAGATATTAAATAAATTTGGCCTTAAAAAAATTACTGAAGGTTATGGTTCTTTTCTAAAAGGAGAAAGTCAAAATAATTTAATTCTAGATAATTTAAATATTTTACCATTAATTTGTTATGAAGTAATTTTTACTAATTTGATACAAAAGTCTAATAATGATACTAATTTGATAATTAATATCTCAGAAGATGGTTGGTTTGGGAATTCAATTGGGCCTCACCAACACTTTGCTAAAGGAGTATTTAGAGCCATTGAGCACAATTCTTATTTAATTAGATCAGCTAATAAAGGTATAACTGCAATTATAGATAATAAAGGTGAAATTATAAAAGAACTAAATTCTAGAGAATCCGGAAATATTGAGCTCGAGATACCCTTAATAAAAAGCAAAAATAAAAATAAAAATGATTTGATATTTTTTGTACTTTTAATTACATATATTTTTATCTTTAATTTTTACAAAAAAAATAATGGCACAAAATAAATATTTATTTACGAGTGAGTCCGTTTCAGAAGGTCATCCAGATAAAGTTTGTGATAGAATTTCGGATATGGTTGTAGACTCTTATCTATCTAAAGATCCTGTTGCAAGAGTAGCGTGTGAAACCCTAACAACCACAAATAAAGTAATTTTAGCTGGTGAAACTCGTGGACCTAAGATTGAAAAAGACGAATTAATTACTAAAGTAAGAAATTGCATTAAAGATATTGGTTATGATCAAGAAGGGTTTAGTTGGAAAACTGCTAACATAGAAACATTTTTACATGAGCAATCGACAGATATTGCCATGGGCGTGGACTCAAAAGATAACAAAGATGAAGGTGCAGGCGATCAAGGGATCATGTTTGGTTTTGCTTGCAAAGAAACAGAAGACTTAATGCCAGCTCCGATACATTACTCTCATAAGATTTTAAGATTAATGGCTCAAGATAGAAAAAAAGGAACCTTGATTGGAATTGAGCCTGATTCCAAAAGCCAAGTTACAATGTTATATGAAAACGAAAAGCCAATTAAAGTTACCTCTGTTGTTATTTCTACTCAGCATTCAAAAGACTTAAATCAGGAAAAAGTAAGAGAATTAATAATTCCTTACATAAAAAAATCGATACCAGATAACTATCTAGAAGGATTAAATAGTAAAGAGATTTATATAAACCCAACTGGTCAGTTTATTATTGGTGGTCCTGACGGAGATACAGGATTAACTGGTAGAAAAATTATTGTTGATACATACGGTGGAGCAGCACCACATGGAGGAGGTGCTTTTTCAGGAAAGGATCCAACAAAGGTTGATAGATCTGCCGCATATGCATCTAGATATTTAGCAAAAAATATCGTTGCATCAGGTGTTTCAAGTAAATGTTTAATTCAATTAGCATATGCAATTGGTGTGTCAAAACCATTATCCATTTTTATAAAACTGTCTGATAAAGATGAGTCAAAAGTAGAAAAAATAAAAAAAATTATAAATGAAAATTTTGACTTATCACCTAGAGGTATAAGAGAAATGTTAAAATTAAATAATCCTATTTACGAAGTTACATCTGCCTATGGACACTTTGGTAGAAAACCAACAAATAAGGGAGAATTTACCTGGGAAAAAACAGATAAAATGGATTTATTTAAACTGTAATCTTGAAAAAACCATAATTTTCTTTTAAATAACATTAAAATAATTGAATAATTCAAAATGGGCAGTAGCCCATTTTTTTTTAGGAGAGATGAAAATGTTAAATAGGGGATTAGACAAACTTGAACTTTTAAGAATAGTCGATGCTGTGGCTAATGAAAAGTCCATAGATAAAGAGCTAGTAATCGGTTCCATGGAAAGCGCTATTCAGAAAGCAGCATTAACTAAGTTTGGAAACGATAATGACATTGAAGTCACTATAGACAGAGAAAGTGGAGAGATAAAAATTCAAAAAGTTTTACAGATTGTAGAAAAAATTGAAGACGCTGCTAGGGAAATTACTTTAGATCAAGCAGTTAAAATAGATACAAAAAATAAAGGTTTACAACTAGGTGATAAAATTTTTGAAGAATTACCTCAGATTGACTTTGGCAGGATCGCTGCACAAAGTGCAAAACAAGTAATAAGTACAAAAGTAAGAGAGGCAGAAAAAAATAGACAATATGAAGACTTTATAGATAAACAAAGTCAGATTTTAAGTGGAATTATAAAAAGACTTGAATACGGAAATGTTATTGTAGATTTAGGTAAAGCAGAGGGAGTCATAAAAAAGGATGAGCTTATACCTAGAGAAATTTTAAAAACTGGAGATAGAGTTAAGGCATATTGTTACGAAGTTAAAAAAGAATTAAAAGGCCACCAAATATTTTTATCAAGAGCTCACCCTCAATTTTTGGCAAGACTATTTTTCCAAGAAGTTCCAGAGATTTATGAAGGCACAATAGAAATAAAATCGGTTGCAAGAGACCCTGGTAGTAGAGCAAAAATTTGTGTTCATTCCCAAGACTCTTCTATTGATCCAGTTGGAGCATGTGTAGGAATGCGAGGAAGCAGAGTTCAAACTATAGTAAATGAATTGCATGGTGAAAAAATAGATATTATTAAATGGACAGAGGATCTTCCTACTTTAATTTCAGAGTCCCTATCACCTGCAGAAATTCAAAAAGTTTTAATCGATCAAGATAATAAAAGAATCGACGTTATTCTTACAGAGGAAAACCTAAGTAAAGCTATTGGTAGAAGAGGGCAAAATGTAAGGTTAGCTTCAAAGTTAACTAATTTTGAAATTGATATTTTAACAGATAAAGAAGACTCTGAAAGAAGACAGGCAGAATTCAAAGAGAGAACTGAAACTTTAATTAAAAATCTAGAAGTAGATGAAACTTTGGGCCAGCTTTTGGTTTCAGAAGGATTTATATCAATTGATGAAATTGCACAGTCTAAACCCGAGGATATCTCAAAAATTGACGCAATTGATGAAGAGACAGCAAAAGAATTAATTAATAGATCAAAAGAAACAATTGAAAAAGAGAAAGAGGCTGTCGCCTTGAAACTTAAAGAACTTGGAGTAGACGATAAGCTAATAAATCTTAAAGGAATGACCCAAGGAATGTTAGTAATTCTTGGACAGAAAAATATCAAAAAAATTGATGACTTTGCTGATTTATCATCAGATGAATTAATTGGTGGTTTTGATGAAATTAAAGGAAAAAAAATAAGAATAGACGGGTATCTAGAAGAGTTTTCTTTATCAAGAAAAGAAGCTGATGATTTAATTATGGCAGCCAGAGAGATTGCGTACAAATAATGTTATGGAAAAAGATAAAAAAAAGACACTTACAATTTCATCAAATCTAAAAAAAAAAATTGACACAACTTCTATTTCAGCTACTGGGAAAAAATCTTTTTCAATAGATAAAAAAAAACCCCACAGATTTAACAAACCAACAAACAAGGGAAGTTTAACCTTAAATAAAAAACCAACCAATGATAATAAAGGAAAAAATTTTGCACGAAAGTTTGTTGAACAACAAGCGACAAAAGATTTTATAAAAAAAGATAATAACCCCGCCGGCAAAAGCAAATTAAGACTCAAAGCTCCTTTAGATAAAAGAGATTTTAAATTAACAGTTTCTAGAGCTTTAAATGTGGAAGAGATTGAAATTAAACAGAGAAGTCTGGCTTCTGTAAAACGTGCAAGACTAAAAGAAAAGAAAAACAAGCCAGAAGGAGAAGAAAAAAAAGAGTTTAAGAAAGTTATCAGAGAAGTAAAAATTCCTGAACAAATTACAATTCAAGAGCTTTCTAATAGAATGGCTGAAAAGTCTAGCGAAATTATTAAATTTTTATTTAATATGAAAGTTGTAGCTACAATCAATCATAGTATCGACAAAGATACTGCAGAATATATAGTTAAAGAATTTGGACATAAACCAATTCTTGAAGAAAAACCGACAATAGAAGCAACTAAAGTAAAAGAAAAGTTTGAAGGTGAAGTGAAGACTAGGCCTCCAGTGGTTACTATAATGGGGCACGTAGATCACGGTAAAACGTCTTTGCTTGACGCTTTGAGGGACACAAATGTTGTTTCGGGCGAGCATGGCGGTATTACTCAGCACATTGGAGCTTATCAAGTCAAAACAAATAATAACAAAATTATAACTTTTATAGACACACCGGGACACGCTGCTTTTACAGAAATGCGTGCACGAGGTTCAAAAATTACAGACATAGTAGTTTTAGTTGTAGCTGCAGACGATGGCATTAAACCACAAACAATTGAAGCAATTAAGCATGCTAAAGCTGCAAAAGTACCAATAATTGTTGCAATTAACAAATGTGACTTGCCAGAAAAAAATATTAGCAAAATTAAAAATGAAATGATGCAGTATGAATTAATCGCAGAAGATTTGAGCGGAGATACTTTGTTTGTTGAAGTCTCGGCCTTGAAAAAACTAAATTTAGACAAACTCAAAGAAAGTATATTGTTACAATCTGAAATTCTTGACTTAAAAGCATCTTATACAGAAAAAGCAAGAGGTGTAGTAATAGAATCAAAAATAGATAAAGGCAAAGGACCTGTATCCACAATATTGATAAGTAATGGAAAATTAAAAAGAGGTGACTTTTTTGTTTGCGGAAACACTTGGGGAAAGATTAGGGCAATGATTAGCTATGAAGGTAAAATTATGAACGATGCTTTTCCATCAACACCGGTAGAGATTTTAGGGATGAACAATTCTGCATACGCTGGAGCTGAATTTTTGGTAACAAAAAGCGAAGACGAAGCCAAAAAATTAGCTGAGTTTAGAAAAAATAATTCTACTCAAAATAAAGTTCTTGCAAAAGATAAAACTACTTTATTTGATGATAGTAGCAATAAAGAAGAGTTAAACATAATTATAAAGTCAGATGTTCATGGTTCAAGTGAAGCGTTAAAAACTGCAATAAGTAAAATTGAACATAAAGAAGTTGAGGCAAAAATTATTTTATCAGATATAGGAATGATTAATGAGACTGATGTATCTCTTGCCAAGGCTTCAAATGCAAAATTAATTGGTTTCAATGTCAAGCCTAACAGAGAAGCAAAAAAATTAGCTGAAGAGCAAAATATAGAAATAAAATTTTTTAATATTATCTATGAGGCTTTAGATTTTATTGAAAAATCTTTATCGGGTCTCTTAGAGCCAGATATAAAAGAAACTGTTCTAGGAAGTGCAGAAATTAAAAAAGTTTTCAAAGTTTCTAATGCTGGAAAAGTAGCTGGTTCTAAAGTTATTAGTGGAGAAATTAAAAGTAAATCTAAGGCTAGAATTATTAGAGATGGTGTTGTCGTATTTAATGGAGAAATCTTAACAATTTTTAGGGAAAAGAATCAAGTTAAAGAAGTTGGAACAGGTTTAGAATGTGGTATTAGTATTAAAGATTTTATAGATTTTAAAGAGAAAGATGTAATCGAGTCATACCTTTCAGAGAAAATAAGTAGGTCAATATAATTATGAATAATCAAATTTCTCAAAAAGCATTTAGTCAAAGACAATTAAGGGTTGGAGAATTAGTTAAGCAAAATCTAGGTGAATTATTTATAAGAAATGAAGCTAAAATACCTTCAGTTAACTCCAAATACATCACAGTTACTGAAGTGAGAATGACACCTGACCTCAAAACGGCTAGAGTTTACGTTATTCCTTTAGGTGGTACAGACGCTAAAGAAACAGTAAAAATCTTGACGGAATACTCTCATCTTGTTAGAAAAGCCCTGTCTAAAAGGCTAGATATTAAGTTTCTTCCTAAACT
>MDSV01125767.1_pt1 | contig 12172 bp, 9 predicted proteins | sample 810851 | NCBI WGS metagenome assembly MDSV01 (sample SAMN05326640, study PRJNA326480) | marine metagenome | isolation source: seawater | place: Atlantic Ocean: North East | collected 2012
AATTATAGGACCTAAAAAAGTAGGGCCTCAGAAAAGGGCAGAGCGCTGCCAAACGGCTGAGCCTGAAGCTATGCAGTACCGATAGAGACGTCGCCCGTAAAATCCCTGAGTTCAGTGATGGGTAGCATACCCACGTCACGGAACTTACTGTTATTGCGGTCCGTGTCGTCAAGCAGACTGCCGAGACTGGCGTAGGTATCAGTCACAAACAAAAACTCGTTATGCTGAATTTGACGAGTGATTCCAAAATTTATCTGCTTGCGTTTTTCTGTGGGGATTTGGTTCAGCATGGATTTACTTGCCCACACTGAGCCATTACGAGCGAAGTCCGACACACGTGAGGCGGAATTGATTGTTTCTCCAAGCACCGTGAACTCGACGTGCCCGCCGGCGTGAAAACTGCCAAACCATTCCTGACCTTCATTGAGTCCTATATTTAACAGCAAGTCACTGAACCAGCCCTTGCGGCTCTGCCACTGCTGGGTGATTCTCCTCATCATGGCCTTTATCTCCAACGAGCATTGGATGGCATTCAGACGGTAATCGCAGTCAGGTTGGGGGAAAAAATAGTACACCATGCCGTCACCAGCGTGCTTGCCGTAAGTGCCGTGGTATTTGCGGAATATAGGTTCACTCTGTTGCCAAATATCGTTGATGAGCTCAAAGTATTCTTCGGCCGGCAGCTCAGAGCAGATTTTTGCAGAGCTCTGCAGGTCTGCCACCATGACTGTCACATTAGTGAGATAAGGCTGTCGCTTTTTGAGTAGTTGATTGATGACCTGGTTTCGCTTACTGAGGAACTCGAGGAGAAAATCGTCTTCTAGTGAGACAGGACTGTAAGTAAAGAGAATCCCTTCTCGGTAGAAGCAGACGTACAGATCAAAGAGTTCTGCGCTGCCGTCTTTGGCAGGTAGTAAGGAAGGGTAGTGCGCCATCGGCGCCTTAAGGACAGGCTCTACATCATCATAAATTGATTTCAGAAGGGTGAGTTGTTGGGCTCCCAGGGCAGAATAGATTTTAATCAGTCCAGACTGTGACAGGCGCTTCTTGGCAGCAGCAATATGCGGCGCCAAGATTTCTTTTAACGTAGCTTCATCCGAGGCTGGCTGCACTTCAAACAGAAGTTTGAGCAAATTTCGGGATTCCAGTTCGCCTAGCATATCTCTATTATCGCCGAAAAACGACTCCACAGCGCTGTCATTCCACCAGATCAACTCAAAGTTGTTATTGACCATATAGGCTGGCCCAGGAAAGGACTCAATGCTTGATTCCAAACAAAGTGAGGTGAGCGATTCGTGCTCACCCAACGAGGGTTCAGATTGATGCACGGCCGCAAGGGCTGTTTCTTGTACTGACGATTTTCGGCGTCGGCCGCCAAATTCCTCAGCAATGCCCGCCATTGAGAGGCCTTGCTTCTTCAAGATCTGGACACGCTTGATGACATCAACTGCTGATTCATCGAAATAACCCAGCCGGGTTGCCTTGCCTTCATTCTCGGGAGGCGATTTAACCACCGGGTTAGGCAGTATGCCCAGTGCCACGTAGTTGTTAAGTGTGGCCCGGGAAATTTTAGTTATTTCAATGAGTTGCTTGCTATTTAGCATTGCTTTTATGACTCTAGCGGCATTGATTTTTTAGCAGTATAATTAGGCTGTCTAACCATAGCAACTGTCTATTTATACAGTCTATCTAAAAACACCGTTCACTAGACAGTTAAACCTGGCTGTCTAAACCGGGTCTCCCGGTTACAGATTTGATGCTCGCAGCGAGTCTATTAAAGTACGTCCCGCGGAGCCAAGGGGGTCAAACAGAGTGAATTTCAAGCGCATTTCAGTTGAGCGAGCTGTGAAGATGATGTCCGAGCAGGACCTAGTTCAGATTGTTGATATCCGTGACGACCAATCTTTTATAGCCGGACACATCCCTGACAGCTTCCAGCTACATGGGGCGAATATTGACGAATTCATGGCCAGCGCTAATCCGGAGGCTCCGCTGCTCGTGGTCTGCTACCACGGCATATCCAGCCAAAGCGCTGCAGCATATCTAGCTGAACAGGGATTTAGTGATACGTACAGCCTGGATGGCGGATTTGAGGCCTGGATGAGCGCGCAAAAGTCATCTGCAAGTAGTTGACCCTAGGTCTAAGCAGCAGCGGACAAAGCGATACTGGTCAGCGCACAAGAATAATCCTTATCAAAGCCACTTGCCCGGGATTTACTCTGCGTCGACATTTGTCTGACGGGCTTCGGCATCTGCCTTGTCCAGTTTACGCTTACCCGTCATGATAATGACCATGTAAATCATGTTAAACATTGCCCAGGCGAATAGCTCGAATGGCCATAGTCGATGAGAGTTATGGTCTCCCAGGCGCGCCGTCAATATCAGTCCAACCCAGACCGCCAACACGGCGAGTGGAAATGCAGCGAAATATCGCCAGCGACCCTGCCATTGTCGCAAAGCCGCCACCGGCAGCGCGGCGCTGGCCAGCAGGGTGCCAAGCACAATTATAGCAATCACCATATTCCAGAAGACAGCCTCTGCCTCCTGCTCGGCGTTGATATTTGCGCTGGCGGCAAAAGCGAGTGGAGTTTGTAGCAATATCAGCAGACCGGCCGTCAGTCTGTTGAATTTTGAATATGACTTGTAAAATAGATCTGACACATGCACCTCTTGGCAACCCGCATTAAATCACTACGACGCCAGCACTTAAAGTTCATTCACTGCTATGAACTTAATACATTAAAAACGCTTGGTAGGCTCTGGTAGTCTGCAAGGGCGGGCTTTCAAGGTAGAATGGGACTCAACGCTGCATAAAATTCTAATTAGCAGACGCTGTTTATTGCTGCTATTACTGCACCGACGCAAGTATCTAAAAACAAACCAACATCAGGACAGGGAATGGTTGATCTTCAAGCGACAAGAGAAAGTTACGAAAAAGAAGTTGAGCTCAAATACCAGCTATACAACAGCCTTTTTCTAACCTTACCGCTGGATGCTGTGGAGCAAACCGGCCTGTTGCTGCCTTTACTCGAGGATGCCTGTCATCAGGGACAGGATCAGGGGCTCAGCCCGGTCGCAATCATCCAGCAGTTTTTTGCCACGCATAAGCCAGACTTTAGTAAAACACAGCAGCTTAATTTCCTGTTTAAGATTATTCAGTATGTTGAACGTCAGGTGGTATTAATAGATGCGCTTGAAGATGCAGCTTATGCGGGCATTCATCGCACCGAGGAACACAACCGATTGCGCCTGTTGACAGAACAAGTTTCAGTAGAAGGCAAGCAGGAGCAATTGCGGTCTTTGCTTGAGCACTTCGGTGCTCGTGTTATTCTCACTGCCCACCCAACCCAATTCTATCCGGGTCAAGTGCTGGCCATAATCACCGATCTGACTAGCGCAATAGAGCAAAGCGACGTGGATCGAGTGCGTGACTTGTTGCAGCAACTCGGTAATACCCCGTTTTTTAAGAAAACCAAACCATCCCCATTCGAAGAAGCGACGCAGCTCAGCTGGTACCTTGGCAACATATTTTATCCAGCCTTTGCCAAGATCAGTGACTTTCTCTTGCAGTACACCGCTGGCGCTGCACCAGACAACAATCAACTGTTGAGTATCGGTTTTTGGCCCGGTGGAGATCGCGATGGAAATCCTTTCGTAACCTGCAGCGAAACGCGACAGGTCGCGGCGAAGCTGCGATTCATCATCGTTGAGTGTTATCGCAATGAACTCAGACACCTAAAGCGGCGCTTGAGTTTTGAGGGCGTCTACGATGAGTTGGAGAATCTGGAAAAATTGTGCCATGCCGAATTAACGGGCTTAATTGATCGGGCTTTCAGTTCAGTGGAAGAGTTTATAGAACGCCTTAGTGCTATCAGCGCGGTCGTTGAAGAAAAACACCAGGGTCTTTACTTGGATCGACTGAATTCGTTCCAGCGGAAAGTGCGGATGTTTGGTTTTCATTTTGCCAGCCTGGATATACGACAGGACTCTCGAGTCATCGAAAGGACCTTAAACAATGCACTTTCACTGGTACCTGATGCTCTGGGAGTAGACTTTGAATCGCTGTCAGAGACTGCGCAAATAAACAGGTTGCTCAACGTGGATGCCAGGGTGACGCCGGAGCAGCTGCAGGACGAGACCGAGTCTGACACTTTGGCATCCATGCAGCTTATTAAAGAAATTCAACAGGCAAATGGGGCGCTAAGCATCCATCGCTATATCATAAGCAACTGTCGCGGCGCACGGGATATTGCTAACGTCATTGCCCTGTTTCGGCTTTCAGGTTGGCTGGAGAAGCTGACTGTGGACATTGTCCCATTGTTCGAGACCATTAGTGATCTGGAAGGCGCCGATGCAGCCATGATAGAGCTATACCAGAACCAACTCTACCGTAGTCACTTACGCAACCGGCTTGATCAACAGACAGTGATGCTTGGATTCTCCGATGGCACCAAGGACGGCGGCTATTTGATGGCAAACTGGGGTATTTATAAGGCTAAAGAAGCCATAACATCAGTGTCACGGGAAAACAGTATCCAGGTGACATTCTTTGACGGAAGAGGCGGACCACCTGCACGCGGTGGCGGTAGCACCTATAAGTTTTATGCTGCCTTGGGTAAGAATATCTCAAACGATAAAATACATCTCACTGTGCAGGGCCAGACCATTAGCTCATATTATGGGACCGAAACGGCTGCTCTGCACAACCTCAATCAATTATTGGCGGCGGGACTGGAAAGCAATTTATTTGACAGGCCCGAACGCGAACTATCTCCCACGCAACGAAGTCAGATAGATCGACTCGCGGAAATTAGCCATGACAAGTATCTGAAGTTCAAGGCCCATCCACTATTCCTGCCCTATCTTGAAGAGATGAGCACCTTGCACTATTACGCGCAATCAAATATTGGCAGCCGTCCCGCTAAGCGAGGACAATCCGAAGGCCTGAAATTTGAGGACTTACGGGCGATCCCATTCGTTGGCGCATGGGGCCAGCTGAAACAGAATGTGCCGGGATACTTTGGGCTTGGCTCAGCATTGAAGGAAATGGAGGAGCAGGGGCAGTTGGACGATTATCGGGCGCTATATAACGAATCCAAGTTTTTTGAAGCGATGATAAGCAATAGCATGCAGAGTATGTGTAAAAGCATCTTTAAGCTTACGGCTTATATGGAACAGAACGAAAAGTATGGGCAGTTTTGGCGTCTCATTAAAGATGAGTTTGAATTAAGCCGAGAGATGGCCCTTCGAGTTTCCGGACAGCAGGAATTGCTTGAAGACAATCCTATCAGCCAGGCCAGTATCAAATTGAGAATGAATATCGTATTGCCGCTATTGGTTATCCAGCAGTATGCGCTCACCCAAGTGCATTCTTTGTCGAAGCAGGATGACCCTAAAAGTGTTAAGCAATTGCAAACATTTGAGAAGATGATCGTCAGAAGCCTGTTCGGCAACATCAACGCATCGCGAAACTCAGCTTAGGCTTTCACCGCCGATAGCTGAATTGATTTATCAGATTCAGCATTCTAATAGCTACTGCATACTGAATTCCACTGGCGCACCTGGCCCCAGAGGCAGTCCCAGTGTCACCCATACCATGGTAATCGCGATTCCCGCGATCAACAGCAGAATCGAGTAAGGCAGCATGGTCGCAGCCAAACTGCCAAGACCAAACTCTTTTTGCCAACGCTGACAAAACACCAGGATCAGCGGAAAGTAAGGCATTAATGGTGTGATGATATTTGTCGCGCCATCACCAACACGGTAGGCTGCCGTGCTCATTTCCGGGCTAAGACCTAATAACATCAACATAGGAACCAGGACGGGTGCTAACAGGGCCCATTTCGCGCTGGCCGAGCCAATGAATAAATTGATTGAGGCGCCAAACAAAATGATGAGTGCAAGCAGTATCGAATCTGGCAGACTGGAACCCTCGAGTACCGCTGCACCTTTAATCGCAAATATGAGCCCAAGGTTTGACCAGTTAAACATGGCAACAAAGTGAGCTGCAGCAAAAGCCAGCACCAGGTAATAGGACAAGTCACTCATGGACTCGCTCATCATTCGCACGACATCACGATGATTGTTAATCGAACCGGAAGCAGAACCGTAAGCCCAGCCAGCGGCTAAGAACAAGATTAAGAATCCAGCAACCAAAGACTGATATAGGGGATTTAAACGCGCCTCCGGGTTTGCATCTTCGTTGATCAGAGGCGTGCCAGGTCCCACACACAAGAATACCCATAGCGCCACTATGCCAAGACAGGCCATGCCAGCGCCCTTTAAGCCCTGAATTTCACCCTGGGTCAGGCTAGTGTCCGGACCTTTAATGATGCCCGCCGTGCTGCTTTCGGCTTCGCCGGGAATAATGGGCGCCAGGCGTGGCTCGATGATCTTGTCAGTGACATACCAGATCACAGGTAGAAACACGAAGGTCATGGCGATGATGAAGTAGGCGTTGCCGGCAATATTGGCGTCCCATGTGGGCAGAATCGTTTCTGCTGCCGCTTCGGTAATTCCAAACAACAGCGCATCCAATTGGCCGGGCAGGATGTTGGCGGAAAATCCACCAGAAACACCCGCAAAAGCCGCAGCGATTCCTGCGATAGGGTGTCTGCCTGCTGTTGCAAAAATAACCCCTGCAAGGGGAATTAGTACCACATAGGCGGCATCAGCTGCGAGATTACCGACCATGCCTATGAAGGCAACTGCGGGGGTCAATAAAAGACTGGGAGCTCGAGAAACGGCGCTGCTCATGGCGGAAGCGAATAATCCCGAGCGCTCAGCCACCCCGGCTCCGAGCATCACCACCAGCACGTAGCCAAGGGGGTGAAAGCCCGCAAAGGTAGCCGGCATCTCCACCAACAGTTTCTGTACATTGGCCGCTGATAGCAGGCTTTCGGCGCTAACTACCAGTGCATTTCCGGCCGCATCCACCTGGGTCGGGTGCAGTGCGGAGACTCCGGCCAAGGCCGCGATTACACTGATCGCCACGACACCGGCAATACAATATAGAAAGATGAATACCGGATCTGGCAGTCTGTTCCCCGAGCGCTCTATCCACGCCAGGACGCCTGTCATTTCCGAGGGTTGAGGGTGGCTGGTATCAGTCATGGAGTGCTTCTGCCTTGTGTTTTAACTAAATTTATATGAACGGAATCAGCGCAGTAAACGGTAAAATTCGCGTAAGTCCTGTAGATAGCTCTGGGGTTGCTCGAGGGCTGCGAAATGCCCCCCTTCGGGCATCACCGTCCACTGTCGCAGATCATAGGCAGCCTCGACCCATGCACGCGGCAGAATATAGATTTCTGCAGGAAAGATTGCCGCGCCGGTCGGCACGTTAATATAGGACATGGGTTTGAGGCGACGCGAATTTCGGTTCTCGTAATAAATACGGGCTGAAGAGGTAATGCTGCCGGTGAACCAGTAAATCGAAATATTGGTCAGGATTTCATCTTTGCTGAAGTTGTTGTCCAGATTGCCAGCCTCATCTTGCGGCAAATCGCTCCAACCGTGAAATTTTTCTACGATCCAGCCCGCCAAACCGGCCGGTGAGTCATTTAATCCATAGCCTAAAGTCTGTGGTTTAGTACCCTGTATTTGTTGATATCCCACTTCATTAAGCATGTAGTTACGGCGCGCTTCGACAACAGCAGCTTCAGATTCAGACACTGCGTCTCGCTGCTCTGGATCAGCGGGAGGGTTGGCCAGTACCATGTTGGAATGCAGTCCGATCAATCGCTCGGGATAATGGTTCGCGAGATGCCGATTGATAATCGCCCCCCAGTCTCCGCCTGCAAGTGCATATTGTTCATAACCCAATCTTTCCATTAGGTCAGCCAAAGCCACTGCCATTTGCTCTGGCCCAAAGCCAGGTTCTGTTGGCGCTGAAGAAAAGCCAAAGCCTGGCAGTGAGGGCGCAATCACATGGAATGCGTCTTCTGCACTACCTCCGTGCGAAGTAGGATCAGTAAGTGGGCCGATGATCTTACTAAACTCGCTCACTGAACCTGGCCAGCCATGCACCAGCAATAGCGGAATCGCGCTTTCGTGGCTGGATCGCTGATGGACAAAATGTAAATCTATATTATCAATTGTCGTCTTGAACTGACTGAATTGATTCAGTAACTCTTCCTGTGCACGCCAATTGAATTCAGTGCGCCAGTAATCCAGCAATGCTTTTAGATACTCAAGATCGGTCCCATATTCCCAACTGACCCCATCCAATTGATCAGGCAGGCGTGTGAGTGACAAGCGCTGACGCAAATCCGCGATCGCACTATCAGGCACGTTTATGCGAAAAGGGGTAATTGCAGTTGAGCTTGCTGCCAAGTGCTGTTGAGCCTGTGTTGGGGAAAACTGGGTATCGGGTTGAGACAATGTCTGTTTACCGGAAGTTGCTATGATATCCACAGCTCCTGCAGAATGACATGCAAGGCTGCCTAAAAATAACAGTCCGACACTAAGTGCTCTGACAGGGATCTCAAATCTAGCTCGTATTGAAATTTCTTTATGCATATCAGTCCACTGCGCTTGGTAATTATTAAAGCATTGAAGCTTTTCCTACCCATTGACCAGACTCTATGCAGACTGGTGCGGGGCGCGAAAGCCGACGTTGGGCGCTATGAAACACTACACGGTGCCTGCCAATCAAGTCATGATGGCGGCTGCGCCAGAGAAGCAACTGATAATGACTTGAATCTAGAGTTATTAGCATCGAAGATTCGAAACTGATTCGAAGGGCCAAGCGTGAGCAAACTAACTGGCAATCTGGCTGAGCCCATACATCCAACTATAGGAATTACCGTATGTTATTTGGATTAAGTAAGAAACCTGTGGAACTTCCTGATGACAGCAGCGCGCTTCCCGATCGCGCTTATCCGAACCAATACAATTCCACGCATTTCGTTAACGGCAACCCGATTGTCGAACCTGTACCAGATCACCTTGAGCGGGCCGTCTTTGGTCTAGGCTGTTTTTGGGGAGCGGAACGACTGTTCTGGGAGCTACCGGGCGTCTTTAGCACTGCCGTGGGTTACGCTGGTGGCATAACCAATAATCCAAGCTATGAAGATGTGTGCAGCGGCAAGACCGGTCATACCGAGGTAGTCACGGTGTTCTTTGACCCTGAAAAAATCAGCTATGAAGCGCTTTTGGCTGCCTTTTGGGAAGCCCACGACCCAACCCAGGGAATGCGGCAGGGCAATGACATAGGCACCCAGTATCGCTCAGCAATCTACACTGTGAATTCCATGCAGGAGCGTGTCGCCGAGGCCAGTCGGGCCCGCTTTCAGTCTGCACTGCAAGAGGTAGGGAAGGGCAGTATTACGACCGAGATCAGTGAGTTAGGTCCATTTCATTATGCTGAAGATTATCACCAACAGTATCTGGCCAAAAATCCTGGAGGTTACTGTGGTTTGGCGGGGACCGGTGCCTGCTATCGACCTGCGCCTGAGACAAATGAGTCCTAAGGCCAGGGAGAGCGGGTCAAGTGACAAACGGGCCGTGAGGGCGGGGTCTGGCGAGCAACAGACTTAGTGACCCAGATCCAAACAGCTAGCTAAGGTGGAAAAACCTGCGGATGTCGTCGGCCTTTGCCATCGCGTCATAATAGCCGAGCTGATGCAGAGCAGAACAGAATCCCTGCTCAAACAGCACCAGACTGAGCAGGGTGCCTGCTCAAACAGCACCAGACTGAGCAGGGTGCCTGCGCCCACGGGTTTAATGTAGCTCGAAAGGGCTTTTGGTAATTCCGCGTAGTGCTCTTGAGCGAGTTGATTCAATTCACGGGATGGTGAAATCTCAAGCTGTTCAACTTCATGAACAGCATATCCAATTTGCCGGCGGGCGCGACGGTTCAAAACAGGGATAACGTCATTCATGTGTCGCAGAGAGTCCAGGTCATATTCGAGAATATCAACAAACGCGCTGTTCATTAAATGGCCAAGAATATGCATTAGTCCCGGTGGCTCGTGATATGCTCTAAGCTAATTGTTGCCGCTGCGACTTCAACAGCTGTCGCTCCCTCTTAAGGAGTATTGCAATAGTTCGTTATAGCGCCTTTCCGTGAACTTAGAATTAATTCAAATAATTGACAAAACGAATATACTCTGACCTATCGCATTGCATATTTCTTGCAATCACTTTTTAGCCTGCACGGCTGGTCCTAAAGAGGGTTTGCAATTTTTTGGTAGATTTGCTGATGTAGGCGGCTCCGACTCATCCCTATAGCCAAACTGCAGTGTAAGCAAATTACTCACCTGCCGGCGCTAGATTTCCAGTTGGCCCTGTCCCACTCAGATCCATCCAGCGCTTTTGCCTGCTCCGTAGCTCCTTAAGACACTGTCTGACGACGCCGCCCTGGAATTGACCAAGAATCAGGGATTTAGAGTCAGGGTTTTCACCAACACAGTCGGCTATCAGTTTGGTAGACTAAGTATTAAGACAAAGTCACATCCGGACTCTACTTTGACACAAATAACACCTGGCACTGCCGCAAACATTGATCCTCTGGTTATCGCTATCTCGTCCCGGGCGTTATTTGACCTCGGAGATAGCCATTCTGTCTATGAGCAAGAAGGATTGGATGCCTATCAGGCTTATCAAATAGAGAGGGAAGATGAGCCGCTTGAGCCGGGAGTTGCATTTCATCTCGTGGAAAAACTGCTTAATCTCAATAATCTATTGGATCAATCACCGGTAGAGGTGATTCTGCTTTCTCGCAATAGTGCGGATACTGGCCTGCGCATATTTAACTCCATCAAGCATTATAACCTGAGCATCACGCGCGCCGCGTTTTGCAGCGGAGATAGCCCCTATCGCTATATCTCGGCCTTTAACAGTCACCTCTTTCTCTCCACCGATGGTGCCGATGTCAGGCAGGCGCTTGAGCTAGGCGTTGCAGCGGCTACCATTCTGCCTTCCCAGAAGTCTAATGTGGATGAGGACATACTCAAGATTGCCTTCGACGGTGACGCAGTACTGTTCTCCGATGAGTCTGAAAAAATATTTAAAGACAAAGGCTTGGAGGCTTTTACAATGAATGAACTTGAAGCTGCTAACGAACCTCTGGCAGGGGGGCCCTTCAAACCATTTCTCGGTGCTCTGCAAAAATTTCAGCAGGCGTTTCCAGCTGGGGCCTCCCCAATTCGCACTTGCCTCGTAACGGCACGTGCTGCCCCAGCCCATGAGCGTGTGGTGCGAACCTTACGGGCCTGGAATATTCGTATCGACGAGTCTTTATTCCTAGGCGGCCTTCCAAAGGGAGAGTTCTTGCAAGCCTTTTATGCAGATGTATTTTTTGATGACCAGCAGGGGCACTGTGAGTCGGCTTGCAATCATGTTGCCACAGGACACGTGCCGCATGGTGTGGCTAATTCCTGACCCCTAGGTTTATGGCGCAATCGAGAAAACGCGGCAGAAAATCCTCATAACCACTCGCGCAAGGCGCATAGGTTAACGTTCATCAGGATCGGCAGTCCGGCCGCAGGGTTTGAACCTGGTAATGCGCTAGCCCTTACCATGCAAGGGGATGTCGGAAACGAGTGGGATTTCGAGATTTTTGAGAACCCGCAGAAAGTCCCAGCCCAAATCTGGTCTTTCGCAGTGACCCGATCCCGGCTGTGTCAATGTTCCACGGCGACACAGACCATGTTCCACGTGGAAAACTTGTTAAAAATTAGAGAGTTAGACAGTCTAAAACCAGTGACCCCGGCGCTGCTATTGGATAAGGCGCCAGAATTCAATGACTTGTGACTCTAGCATCGAAATATTATGTCGTGGGTGTTTCGGGCGGCAATATTTGCTAAATTCACAGCTGTCTAAATGCACTTAAGCCTCGCTCAGCATCGCATCAATTGCGGGCGCCACGCGCCACGCGCCACCCGCAAGGAGTTATCACTGCATGGAATTAGCCTGTCTCGATCTGGAAGGAGTTCTGATCCCGGAAATATGGATTGGTTTTGCGGAAAAAACCGGCATTGATGAACTCAAAGCCACCACAAGAGATATTCCTGACTATGATGAGTTGATGAAGCAGCGACTCGCTATCCTCGATCAGCACAATCTGGGCTTGCCGGATATACAGAAGGTTATAGCTACAATGGCTCCTTTGCCCGGCGCCAATGACTTCGTTGAGTGGCTCAAGGAGCGCTTCCAACTCATTATTTTATCT
>MDSV01181787.1_pt1 | contig 12172 bp, 12 predicted proteins | sample 810851 | NCBI WGS metagenome assembly MDSV01 (sample SAMN05326640, study PRJNA326480) | marine metagenome | isolation source: seawater | place: Atlantic Ocean: North East | collected 2012
CCACCACGTTGATAGGCTGGATGTGGAAGCACAGCAATGTGTGTAGCTGACCAGTACTAATAGCTCAATTGGCTTGATTTATGCACTGAAAAAAATTTTAATAATAAAGTAGGTATATTTTCTTTTAATTATTAATTATTATTCTTGGACCAATAATCAAATAATCCAAATTCTTATTATTAATTAATAATTTGGTGTATAAAAATCTTTTGGAGTTTTCCAATCAGGACCATAAAGAATTCCTAAGTATTCCTCATATTCATTGGGATATTTTATATTAGTTTTTTCAAGGTATTTTGAACTATTAGTAAAGTGACGATTTATTAGACTTGGATTTTTTTTAAACCACGGATTTGACATTGGCCCTCTTAGATCTATAACTGCAGGTTCCAATTTTTCTTCAAGTTCTGAGCTCATAACTATAATTTCTGACTCATTTAAATTTTCAGTTTTAAAGTGGTTTTTTACTATCCAATCTGGACGCGCGCTAACTAATTCTTTTAATAAAATTGATGCTTTTTGTTCTCCCTTAATAATAAGATCAAAATCAGAAAGAACACCAAATTCTTGTTTTCTTGCAGCCAATAAAAGACCTGATGCGTCTAACCACATCTCAATATTAAGGGAAACACATATTTCTGAAATAGTTTTTAGATAAATTTTAGTTAATTTATTCCTGTTCAATAAAGAATTGCCACCTAATGCTATATCTTTTCGAGGAACATTGAACATATTATTTTTTGAATATCCAAGCTGAAATAATTGTTTTTTTTGTTCTTCAACATATCGACCAATTAAAAAAATATTTTTTATGCCAATTTCAGTTGCTTTTTCTGGAAGAATGATTGGAACTCCACAAAATTTTGTTCCATCTTTTTTTCTATCATTGTCTAATATTCCATCTACTTTTAAATTATTCTCAATGCATTTTCGAATAAATTGACGTCCACCAAAAGAAAGACCAAAAATTGCAAAATTTTTTGTATCTTTTAGACTCATAATTTTCTCTTAATCAATCTTAAATTGTATTATATATTTTGGACGAAAGTTTTTTTAGTTAATAATTGCATAAAAAAAATAACTAACATATTCAATTTTTATTTGCAATTGAAATACAATGAAAAGTAAAAATATAAATTTAGATCCTGTAAAATATACATTAGAAAATTTAGATCTTGAAAGTAAAAATATTTATCTAGGGATTGATTTTTTTTCTTTAGCAAAATATTTAAAAATCAAAAATTTTAATTATTTAGAGGCAACTGAGTATATTTTGAATTATATTAAAAAAACTCTAGGTAATGATGGAAATATAATTATACCAGTATTTAATTTTGATTGTGTATCACAAAAAATATTTAGTATTATAAATTCGGAAGGGCAAAGTGGAGCTTTTGGTAATATCTTGTTAAAAAAATTCTATAACCATAGAACATATCATCCACTATATTCTTTTTTATGTTTAGGAAAAAAGTTTAAAGATTATAAAAAAAAAAGAAATCAGAATGCAACAGGAAAAAACTCTTTGTGGAAAAATTTTATTGATGAAGATTATGAGCTTATTACTTTAGGACATCATTGGAATAGATCATTTGCTCACGTTCATTATATAGAAAATTTATTAGGCGTTGATTATCGATTTAATTTAAATTTTTCAGTAAAATACTTCGAAAATAAAAAAAAATTTATAAATAAAAATTTTTCTTTTTTTGCAAGAAAAAGAGAAATTTGTGAATTTTCTGGTGTTACATTTGATTGTGATAAATTATTTATGAAGGAAAAAGTTTCAAAATTTTATAGATATAAAAATTTAATCTCATTTAAACTTAATATCAGGCGAGCCTCTGATATATTAATAGAAGATTTAAGTAGGAATTCAGAAAAACTGATTTCATACATTAGACCGAATAAAATAAACAAGAATGTTCTACACTCTGGAGATGGAACTATGCTGTCTTTAGAAAAAAAATATCTAAAATATATATAATTTGATATTAAAATGTATTTTTTAATATACATTATAAAAACTATGAAAGAAAAATTAATAGATAAGTATGACAAAGTTTTTATTAAATCTTTTAAAATAAAAAAAGACAAATTAAAAAAATTAAAATACCAATCTATTCCTCAATGGGATTCTGTTGGACATATGTCTATGATAGGCACGTTAGAAGATGTTTTTAAAATTACTTTTGAAATGGATGATATAATAGATTTTAGCTCCTATGAATTTGGAAAAAAAATTTTAAAAAAATATAAGGTAAAAATATAATATTTTGAAAAAAAAATTTTTAAATAGTATTGAATTATTAGAATATCAGCCAAACAGATATCCTTTTTTAATGATCGATTATGTTACGAAAGTAGTTCCTGGCAAAATAGCTAATGGATATAAAAATTTTACAAATAATGAATGGTTTTTTCCAATTCATTTTCCAGGTCATCCAAATGTCCCTGGAGCATTACAACTTGAAGCTATGGCACAAATGCTAACTGTTGCTATCACAACTTTGCCTGGAAATAAGGGTAAAGTTACTCATGCAATTTCACACAGCGTCAGATTTAGAAGAGAAATAGTTCCTGGTGAAAAATTGATAATAGAAACAAAAGTTTTGTCATGGAAAAGGGGACTTTGTAAAGGCTTAGGCAAAGGTATAGTTTCTGGAGAGATCGCTTGTGAAGCAGAGATGACTATTACAATCCCAGAAATATTAGATAAATATATTCCAAAGAAGTAAACTTGGATGAAGAGAGAAAAAACGGATATCCTTATTATAGGAACAGGTGCCTCTGGGGCTGCTTCAGCATGGAATTTAAGTAAATTGAATTTAAAAATAACCTGTTTAGATCAAGGACCTTATATTAAAAAAGATGAATATTCATTTAATAATATTTTCAGAGAAATAAATAAATTTAACAAATTTAATATTGATCCAAATGTAAGAAACTTCGACGCTGACTACCCAATAGATTGTAAAAATTCACCTATCTCTATTGCAAATTATAATGCTATTGGAGGAGCAACTCTTATTTATTCTGGTCACTATCCAAGGTTTCATCCGTCTGATTTTAAGACAAAAAAATTAGATAACGTTGGATCAAATTGGCTATTTGATTATTATGATTTAGAAAAATATTATAATTTAAATGATAGAATGGTTGGAGTTTCTGGAATTTCAGGAGATCCTGCATACCCAAAAATTAAAAATTTACTACCTCCACTTGATATAGGTTATTCTGGAAGTTTACTAGCCAAAGCATTTAACAAACTAGGGTGGCATTGGTGGCCTTCATATTCAGCAGTAAAAAAATCAAAAAAATTTTCAAAGGGTATTAGACCAACATCTGTAGAAATGTATTTAAATAAAGCAGTCAAAAATGGTGTTGAGATAAAATCTAATTCTAGAGTATTAAAGATCAAGACTTCATCAAAAAATCTTGCAACAGGTGTTATCTATTCGAATAAAAACAAAAAAAAAATATTTTTAGAGGCATCAATAATATTATTAGCTGCAAATGGAATTGGTACACCTAGAATATTATTTAACTCCTCAAATGAAAGGTTTCCAAATGGGCTTGCAAATACTTCCGGTCAATTAGGTAAAAATTTAATGCTTCATCCCCTAGGATATGTAGAAGGTTATTTTAATAAGTTTCTCGCAACTAATGAAGGAGCAGAGGGTTGTGCATTGTATAGCCAAGAATTTTATGAAACAAAACAATATACTGGTTTTAAAAGAGGATATACTATACAACTTTTAAAATCACCAGGACCTATCGAGTCTTTTCATTATCTTAAAAAATTTAACAAGATTAAATTTGGTAAATCCTTTTTCAAAGACTTATTTAATTATTATGGTCAAACAATCCCTTTAGCAATAATCTGTGAAGATTTACCGAATAAAAATAATTATGTTAAACTAGATATCAAAAGCAAAGATGCTAGTGGAATGCCTGGTATAAAAGTTAATTACAAACTTTCGAAAAATACCAAAAAAATGCTTTCTCATGGAATTAAGCAATGTAATAAACTTTTTAAAGCAGCGGGTGCAAAAAAAACTATTGCTTTTGGACCAGTTAGAAATACAGGATGGCACCTTGTTGGAACAGCAAAAATGGGAACATCAAAAAAAAACTCAGTAGTAAACAAATTTGGTAATTGTCATGATGTCAAAAATTTATTTATTATTGATAGTAGTATTTTTCCTTCATCCTCTGGTGTCAATATTGCATCAACAGTTCAAGCAGTATCACTAATGATATCTGATCATGTGAAAAAAAATATATCAAAATTTATAAAAAAATGAATTCAAAATCAAAAAACAATTTATTAATTAAAAATAATTTAAAATTAATCCTAAATACCATGATTCCAGGTGATAACTATATGCCTTGTTTTACAAAAGCAGTGAAAGTCGAGACAATTTTAAATAGATTGAATAAAGACAAGTTTTTAATTGAGTTAAAAGGAAATCCAATAAATTTAAATGAAAAAAATAATTGGAATAAATATATAAAAATATTAGGTAATTGCGCTTTAGAGACATATTTTACGTCAAATTTAGTTATAAGAGCCTTAAACTTAAGAAAAAAAGATTATTTAAAAAATCTTAAAAAAGAAAATTTGGTTAAATTGTTAGAAAAAGTTAAATATAAAAAAAAAATTTTTAGAAAGTGAGACATTTATGTTTAAAGGCAAAACAGCTTTAATAACAGGAGCCAATGGTGGTATTGGTAAATCAATAGTGAGTTTGTTTTTGAAGAATAATGCAAATGTTGTTTGCCTTATAAGAAAATCAGATCAAAAATTTAAAAAGTATATTAAAAAATTTTCCAAAAATGTCATCATCATAGAGTCTGATTTAACTGATGAAACTAATTTAAAATCACAAGTTGAAAAGATATTTTCTAAAAATAAAAAATTAGATATTTTAGTCAATAATGCTGGAACAGCCTCTGGATCAATTATAGAAATGACTTCTCAAAAAAATTTAAAAGAAATTTTTAATGTAAATTTTTTTTCTCAAATTAGATTAACTCAGTTGGTTCTCAAATATTTAAAAAATTCAAAACAATCCTCTATTGTCAATATTGGTTCTATATCAGCCAAAATAGCAGATAGAGGGACTCTTGCTTATGGATGCAGTAAAATAGCATTGATGCATGCTACGAAAATTATGGCAAATGAATTTTCAAACTATAAAATTAGAGTTAATGGTATTTGCCCTAATGCTACAAATACAAAAATGTTAAAAAAGATGGACCCAAAATCTAGAGAATTACTAATTTCAAGATCTTTTATGAAAAAAGCATGCGAGCCTATAGATGTTGCAAATCTGATACTCCACTTATGTTCGAAAAATTCAGAATATATAAATGGCCAAATAATTTTTATGGATGGTGGTATGAATTGTTAGATAAAATAAGTAAAATTAAAGAATTAAGTTCCAAAATTAGAAAAACTATTTTAGATGTAAGTTATAATAGCGGAGAGCCATCACACATTGGCGGAGCTTTATCATTGGCTGAAATTATAGCAGTGATATATTCAAATTTTAATATCAAGGTATCTAAGCCTTTAGATAGATTTGTATTAAGTAAAGGTCACGGTTTTTTAGCACTATTATCAGTCCTTTATTGTAAAAAATTTATAAAAAATAAAAAAGAAATCTTTCAGTTTCAAAAGAATGGAAGCGATTTTATTGCCCACCCAATTATGAATAAATCTATAGGAATAGAAACATCCAATGGCAGTTTAGGTCAAGGTTTATCTTTTGGTGTGGGTTTAGCAATATCATATAAAAAAAAAAATAATAAAAATTCAATTATTGTAGTTATGGGAGATGGAGAATGTTATGAGGGCTCTGTTTGGGAAGCAGCAATTACTGCTACAGAAAATAATTTGAATAATCTATTTATAGTCGTTGATTGTAATGGTCATCAAAATGATGGAGCAATAAATAAAATGATGAATTTTGAAGAAATGAAAAAAAAATGGTCAGGTTTTGGCTGGAATGTTAATAGTTGTGATGGTCATAATATCTCAGCTTTGATTGAAGCATTTAAAAAAAATTCAACAAATAAACCTACTGCAATAATAGCGAAAACAGTAAAAGGTAAAGGTGTAGATTTTATGGAAAACAATAATGATTGGCACCATGGAAGACTAACAAAAAACCTCTATCTTGATTCAATTAAAATTATAAACAAAAATTAGAGCTTATGAATTTCAACTCAACTGATGCAAAGCAATGGTCAAGAATGGGACCTAGAGCTATGTTTGGTCAGTTTATGATTAATATAGCTAAGAAAAATAAAAAATTAATAGTTCTGAGTGCAGATTTAGGAAGATCGTCTGGCTTAGCTAGATTTAAAACTGAATTTCCAAACCAATATATTTCTATAGGTATTAGTGAACAAAATTTAGTTGGAGTTGCAGCGGGTCTTGCTGACGAAGGTTTTAAAGTTTTTATCACTTCTTTCGCTCCCTTTCTTTCTATGAGAGCAAGTGAACAAATAAGAATGAATTTAGGCTATATGAAACATAATGTAAATCTTGTTGCTTTGGGGAGTGGGCTAGCAATGGGTTTTTTAGGTAATAGTCATTTCGGATTAGAGGACATCGCTATCATGAGAACAATCCCAAATCTAAATGTTACATGTCCTGCCGATTGTTCCGAACTAGGAAAGGTTTTAGATGATTATGCATCTAATGATAGAGGTCCAAGTTATATAAGGTTAACAGGGGTACCTGGATCTAAAAATGTATATGATAAAAATTATAAATATAAATTCGGTAAAAATATCACCATAACTAAAGGTAAGGATATTTTAATACTTTCCCATGGTTCGATACTAGGTCAAGTGAAAACTTCAGTTGAATCTTTAAAAAAAATAAACATAAGTGTTCAGCTTGTTAATGTCATTTCTTTAAAACCAATGGACAAAAGTGTAATCACTTTGTTAAAAAAATATAAAAAAATTATTACAATTGAGGAACATACGTCTGTTGGAGGTTTGGGCAGTATTATTTCTGAGAAAATATTAAAAAATAATTTTAAATCTAAGCTATTCTCATTTTCATTACCAGATAAATTTGGTCCAACTGGAACATATGATTATTTATTAAATTATCATGGTTTAAATTCTGATAGCATAACAAAAAAAATAATTAAGTTAGTTAAGAAGAAATAAAATTCTTTTACATGAGATTATTTAGATCTTTCAATAAATATAAAAATAATATTGCAATTATTGATAAAACAAATTTCAATTTATCTTACAAACAGGTTTTTTCAAAAACTGAAGAGATTCAAAAAAAAATAAAAATCAGATCCCTAATACTAATTGTTGCAGACAATACGCTTGGTTCTCTAATTGCTTATATATTTTGTATTCTTAATGATCATGTAGGAATAATTATAGATTCTAAAACTAACAGAAAAGATATTTTTAAAATTTTCAAAAAATATCAACCAAGCTTTATTTTTTCTTCCAAAGAAAAAAATTTTATTTTCAAAAAAATTTGTTCAGAAGAGCTTCATTTTTTTGATTATAGTTTAATGAAAAATAAAAAAGGTAAAAAAAAAGAGCTAAATAAGAATTTATCTCTTTTATTATCCACATCAGGATCGATGGGCACAATTAAATTTGTAAAATTATCTAAAAAAAACCTTAAATATAATTCAGACTCTATAATAAAATATTTGAAAATTAATAAAGATGATTCTACTATTACAAATCTTCCAATTAGCTATAGCTATATGCTTTCAATTATTAATACGCATTTAGAAGTTGGGGCATCTATAGTAATTTCAAAACATTCAATAATAGAAAGAAAATTTTGGGAAACTTTTAGAAATAATAAAATTACATCTTTTAATGGTGTTCCTTATACATATGAAATGCTTTTAAAAATTGGACTAAGAAATATAAAAACCAATTCTTTAAAGTATTTAACTCATGCCGGAGGAAAGATTGAAAAAAAAGAATTGAAAGAAATAATAAAATTTTGCAAAAAAAATGATTTAAAATTTTTTTCTATGTATGGACAAACAGAAGCATCGCCAAGAATATCCTATTTAAAATCAGAATTTTCTGAAAAAAAGATAGGAAGTATTGGAAAAGGAATACCAGGAAACAAAATATACTTAATCGACAAATATGGAAAAAAAATACTTAAACCTTTTTTAGAAGGTGAAATTGTTTGTGAGGGTAAAAATGTTTTTATGGGATATTCAAATAATTATAAAGATTTAAAAAAAGATAATGAAAAAAATTATAAATTAAAAACCGGAGATCTTGGATTTTTCGATAATGATAAATTTTTCTATATTTCAGGTAGAATTAACAAAATAGCAAAAATATTTGGCAATAGAATTGATCTAAGTGCTTTAGAAAGTTTGATGAATAAAAAAGGTTTCAAGGTTGCTTGCGTCAGCAATAACAAAAAAATTTTTATTTTTATTGAAAAAAAATATGATAGAAAAAATGTAATTAACACCATCTCTAATATAACAAAACTTAATATTAGCTTTTTTGAATTGATAAAGTTAAAACATTTACCAAGAACATCTAATAATAAGATAAGTTATAATGAACTAAAAAAAAATGCTAGACTATAAGACATTATATAATTCAGATCCATTTGGTTTAACAATAAAAAAAAAAGACGCTTGGTATCTTTCAAATCAAAAAAAACTTTCTTTGTATCACTATAAATATTCAAAAGATTATAGATTAATTTCAGATAATATTTTTAATTCGATTTCAAACTTAAAAAAAATATCAGACCTACCCTATGTTCACACCTCATTATTTAAAAATTTTAATTTAACTTCTAAAAAAAATCAAATCATTTCAACATTTAAATCTTCAGGAACAACTGGCTCAAAGAAATCTAGAATTAATTTAGATCCAAAAACTTCATTACTTCAATCAAAAGCACTTAAAAATATTTTTTCAGAAATAATTAATAAAGACACAGATATTTTTTTTATTGAAAAAAAAAATTTTTTAAATACCAAAGAATCTATGTCTGCGAAAGGAGCAGCCATCAAAGGTTTTAGTCAACTTGCTAAAAATAAATATTTTCTTTTAGATAATAATAACAAAGTAAAGATATCAATTTTAAAAAATTATATAAAAAAAAATAAGAATAAAAAATTTATAATTTTTGGTTTTACTAGTTCAGTGTGGTTTAATTTAATTAAAGAAATAAAAAAAAAGAAAATTAAACTAAAAAAAAATCAAGGTATATTAGTGCATGGAGGTGGATGGAAAAAAATGCATAAGTTAAGAGTAAATAACAATAAATTCAAAAAAAAAATTAAAAGTTTACTCGGCTTAAAGCAGGTTTATAATTATTATGGAATGATGGAGCAAACAGGTTCTGTTTTTTTAGAGTGTGAAAAAGGATATTTTCATTGTTCGATTTTTTCAGATATTTTTATAAGAAATCCAAAACTAGAACTTAGCAAAATTAAAGAAACTGGATTAATACAAATACTTTCCTTATTGCCTTTAAGTTATCCTGGGCACAATATATTAACTGAGGATATTGGAATAATTAAGGGCATTGATAATTGCAAGTGTGGAAAAAAAGGTAAGTATTTTAAAGTATTAGGTAGAGTGCCTGATGCAGAGCTCAGAGGATGTAGTGATGTCACTTAAAATAAATAAAAAAATCAAGATTATAGTGGGCAATTTTAATTTGAAAGATGGGCCAAATGATATTTTTAACAATAATATAATTTCATTTTTGAATGAAATTTCAAAAGAAGTTTTGAACAATAGCAAATGCAAAAAGTTTCCAGATTTAGTTTCATTTGGTTTTTGGTGTAGGGAAAATAATATTAAAAAATTATTTAGTAATTATAGTTTTTTTAGAAATAGGATGGGGCGAGGTACTGTATTACATATAACACCATCAAATGTTCCAACAAATTTTGCATACTCTATGGCGTTTGGTTTATTGTCTGGTAATAATAATATAGTTCGACTTCCTAGTAAAAATTTTCTCCAGGTAGAGGCGTTGTGTAGTATATTAAAAAAAATATCAAAAAAAAAAACTTATGAAAAAAGTTTTAAAAGATTTTTACTTATCAAGTATGAAAACTCAGACTTAATATCCTCTGAACTTTCTAAAAATGTGGAGGCAAGAGTTATTTGGGGTGGTGATAGTACAATTGATAAATTTAAAACTTTTAAAACAAAACCTAGATGTATAGATCTTGCATTTGCTAATAGATATTCAATATCATTAATAGACTCTAATAATTTAGCAAAATTAAATTCTAAAAACTTAGCAATATTAGCCAAAAAATTCTATACTGACACTTATACTATGGACCAATTTGGTTGTTCTTCTCCAAACAGTGTATTTTGGCTGGGTAAAAATAATATAATTAAAAAAAATTTTTGGTTTCAATTACGTAAAATAGTTAATAGAGAATATAATTTGGATTTATCAGGAGCTAATAAAAAAATTTCAAACTTGATGAATTATACACTGGATTATAATGAAAAATTTAAAACCGATATGCAAAATTTTAATTTAGTTACAATCAAAAGTAATAAATTAAATTTTGATAATTTTGCAAATTTAAATTTTGGAACTTTTTTGGAAATTAATCTTAAAGACATAAATCATTTGCAAAAGTATACTTCAGAAAAATTACAAACAATTACTTATTATGGAATAGATTATAAAAATATAAAGAAATTTATAATAAGAAATAAAATAAAAGGAATTGACAGAATAGTACCAATTGGACGAGCATTCGACATAACTCCAGAGTGGGATGGTATTGATATTATCTCATCTCTGTCAAGAACCATATATGTTTAAATCTAAAGGTAAAACATTATTATTTTTAAAAGAAAAAAAATTTAATGTTCCCGAATTATTTGTTGTTAATTCTAATTTTTTTTTAAAAAATAAAAATTCTATTTTTGAAAAAATCAAAAAAAAATTTAGAAATGGAAAAATTACTCTGAGATCATCATCTGTAAACGAAGACACATCAAAATCATCTAATGCTGGTAAATTTCAAAGCTTTTTGAACGTATCACCTACCAATAAAAAAGAAATAGACTCTAAGATTTTAAGAATAATTAAAAGTTATAAATATAATAACAATAATAATGAGGTCATTATTCAAAAAATGTTAAAAAAAGTAAAGATCTCTGGTGTTTGTACTACCGTAGATATTTATAATTATCTACCTATCACAACAATAAATTATCATAAGGGAAATAACACTGAAATTGTTACTTCAGGTAAGGAAAATTCATTCTCAGTTTCTATTGCAAGTAAAAAACATCTTAATAGAAATGATAGATTTTATAAATTAATTACAGAGTCAGAAAAATTAAAAAAAGTTTTTAAAACAGACTTATTAGATATTGAATTTGCAATTGATTATCAAAATAAACTACACATCCTTCAAGTCAGAAGATTAATTTTACCAAAAAATAAAAGAACTGTAGGTAAAAATTTTTATTTTAAGAATTTAAAAAGATTAGAAAAAAAAATTAATAAATTACAAGAAAAGAATTATGATCTCTTTGGAGATAAAAATTACTTTGGAGTCATGCCTGATTGGAATCCAGCTGAAATAATAGGCACAAAACCAAGACCTCTCGCACTATCAATGTATAAGGAGCTAATTACAGATCATATTTGGTCTCAACATAGAAATAATTATGGTTATAAAGATTTAGGATCACATCACCTTATGACAAATTTTTTTGGCACTCCATTTATAGATGTTAGAGTAGATTTTAATTCATGGATACCTAAGGACTTAGACCCTAAATTTTCTGAAAAATTAGTAAATTTCTATCTTAAAAAATTTAGGAAAAATAGGGATCTTCATGACAAAATTGAGTTTAAAATTCTTTTTACTTGTTTTACTCCAAATACAAATAGCAGGTTAATAAATGAATTAGATAAATCATTTAGTAAAAAAGAAATTTCAAAGTTGAGAAATAGTTTAAAAAAAATTACAGAAATAACTTTTAAAGAAATGAAAAACGACTTTGAAAAAATTGAAACATTATCTAAAACAATTGATAAAATCTCAAAACTTAAAATTAACAATATTAGCAAGATATATAATTTAATTGAGCAATGTAAAAAAAATGGAACCGTAGCTTTTGCTGGTTTAGC
>MDSV01041200.1_pt1 | contig 12171 bp, 5 predicted proteins | sample 810851 | NCBI WGS metagenome assembly MDSV01 (sample SAMN05326640, study PRJNA326480) | marine metagenome | isolation source: seawater | place: Atlantic Ocean: North East | collected 2012
TAGTTTAGTTCTGCCACTCGATGGTTTAGATTCTGAATCTGGTCGTAAATTACTGAGTAGTTATGAGGACTTGGGTGAAGAACAGTGGTTGTATATCCATGGAATTTCTCGTGGGCACCCACTGGTTCTAGAATTGATTAACCGAGGGGCTTCTGCTGGAGCATTCCACGAAACATTGGAAAATTATGTCACAGTTGAAATATTTTCAAAATTGAGTGCCGAACAGAAGAGACTTCTTTCTGCTCTATCGATTTATCGCGAACCTGTACCTCTGGGCGCTCTTGCTGAGCAGGACTTAGATACAGATGAGTTGGATTCTCTAGTAGAGCAAGGGTTAGCTCGTCAAGTTGAGGCAGACATTTATGATGTCCACGATCTAATTAGAGAATTTTTACTCAGAAGTTTAGATGAAAAGATGAAAAAAGAATCGCACTCAAAATGTGCTGATTGGTATTCAAAAGCTAAGCAGACGCCTGGATTTACTATCGAATTAATCTATCATTTGATAAATTCAAATTCTAATGAGGAGGCTGCAAAGATAATCGTTGAAGATGGTAGAGGTCTAGTTGCACTTGGACATATGGAACTATTAGGTTTGATGGAACATATTCAACTTTCTGAAATAAAACTAGAATCGAAGACAAGGATCAATCAACTACAAGGGGAAATTATGGCTTTACTTGGCCGCTTCGAAGATGCTAAAGAAGTATTCACTGAGGCACAGAATGGAGCGCTTGAACTAAAGAATGTTCCAATACAGGCCGAAGTCCTCTCAGCATTAGCAGATATTGCCCTAAAGCAGGGTAATTTAGAGGACGCTCTTTCAATGCACAATGAAGCACTGAAAAATTTCATTGAACTTGGAGATGCCATGGGTGCAGCCAGAACTTACAATAATATGGGGTATCTACTTAGAAGAAAAAAGGATCGTACTAAGGCTTTAGAATCATACGGTGAAGTGGAAGCAATTCTTGAACAGAACGACGATGTTGAATTGATTTCTTCGCAACTGATTCTAGCTCGCTCATTCCTCGATTTAGGAGAAACTGAACGTGCAAGAAAGCACGCATTAGATGCATTTGAAAAATCGGATAATTCAGAAAATCAACAAATTCATGCCCGTGCACAGGCAGTTCTAGGACGCTATCACGCCAAAATTGGAGATCTGGATGTTGCGTCCCACCACTATTCCAATGCCTTAGAAGCAATGGGTGAGGAAGGAGATATTCTTTCAATGGTCGATATTACAATTCTACTAGGTGAAGTTTTACAAGATGCAGGTAGGGTTGAAGAAGCCATGGAACATTTCCGTGAAGCGTTAATTATTGCCGAAGCAAATGATTTACGTATGCAGATTGGAGAGTTATTGACTCGATTAGGAACAGTTGCATCCGATAAATCGCGTAGAATGGAATATCTTCAAAGAGCACTTTCTGTATTTAGAGAGTTAGGGGCAAAATCAAGGATGAAAGATGTTCAAACTCAAGTTCATAATGCAGTAATGGGTAGATAATTACTGTGGTCTTTCAAGCTGAACGCTAGTTATTCCATCAGAGTGAACTACCCAAATTGTGCTTACACCCGATAGTTGAACCTCTCCGGAATGTTGGCCGCTTCCTGTGCCTGAGATTGAAACTTCCAAATCAAGTTCACCCGAGCCATCTTCCAAAATCAATAAATTATTGGTTAAACTAAGTGTGAATTGATTTTCATCTGCTTCAGTGGCTCGCCAATAGATTGATTCCGAATATTGAATATCCCCCATACGACTTGCCTCATCAGCACGTTCAACTGCTGCGGCAATATCGTCCAAATTTGCTTGAATTGCTTGTTCATTCCATCTTTCCCTAGTGGCAGTTTCAATGTCCCATGCCCACAAACTGAACATCGAGAGTAGTAGGACGCCAAGTAAAAATGTGAAAATATATCCAAGTTCAGTAGCAGCTGCGCTTGTATCCTTTCGAAGGTTTGAATTATTCATTAAATCACCTCCCTTACCATCACATCTAGTGATGATATTTGTAATGAGAATTGAATTGGCTCACCGGCAGTATGCCATACTGCTTCAGAAGTGCCTATGCTTGGATCGGGTACCCATCCTACATAGTCTGTTAATAGGTCCAATCTTCCGGGATACACTGCCCAGTCTTCACTAAGTTCCAAGCCATCAGATGCATCATTTGCAATTGCAGAGCCGTAGGGTTCAGACCATCCTCTTCTAACTTCATACGCAATATCAGATGCAAGTGACTCTCGAGATGACAACTCAATGTCTAAGGTTAAACTTCCTCCCCCGATTACTCCATCACTAGTTGGATGTAAGGAAGGAATGGTAGCGGCAAATCTAGGGCCTGGTCCTGAGCGATCGACAGGTTCTCGAATTATTGTAGGGTTAAATTCTGGATGGTTGGTAACTATTGCACCTCCAGAGTACGCAACTTCCATCCCAGTAATTGATGAAGAGAATGAATAAGCAAGCCTTGAGAGGTGAAATACCCAAGATGTAGCAAGATTAGAATGACTCGATCCACCTTCTTGCCCAATCAATGTAATTTTGAGACTAGCGGGGAAATCACCTTCTCTCCATGCTTCCATAATCTTAGAATCTTCTTGACCACTCATCGAGCTCCATGGTAAATCTACAGTAATCCAACCACTTGCCATCATATTGACGCTAGTACATCTATCTGCCCCATCGTGTGAGGCTTGTACAAGTCCACTATTTCCTGATAAATGATGAACTTTGAGTGGATGGCCATCAATCACTTCCATTTGATAAGTTCCTGCTGAAATTGCTTGTTCAATATTTTGAACTGGATTTTCTATAGTTCCTTCAATTTCCGAGTCTCCAGAGATATTCCAATCACTTGAAATTCCAGCGCGAGAAATGGACAATGAATGCGAATAAGAATCAGTTGGGATGATGATGTCATGTATAATTCCTGATGATGCCCCAGTATCCGATGCAGGAATTATGTGAGTACCTTCTCCTAAGTTTCCTTGATTTGAAACCTTCCACGTAGCAAAGATATCGCCATCTGCATCTAGCATTGGTGCGCCATTGATTCCTGCAGGAGGCCAGGCCACAATCGTTGAGCCTTGAGATGCGATCGAAGTACCTCCTCCGCGCCATGTCACAGTTACACTGTCATCTCCAGGATTGGTGAATTCCATTTTACCTTCCAATGAAGGTGATATGAAAGCGTGACCTAGGTGGTTTCCATCTTGACTTATCAGAGTGGTTGCTCCGCTCAAATTATTTACTTCTGTTTGCAGAATCAATTGTGAATTAGTACTAGTGGTTATCCTCATGACATCAGGTTGCAGCAGTGTGAATTGGTAAGTGAAAGATACTCCGGTCCTAAATTCTTCATTATTAATTGCATAATGAGTTTCAGAGAGAGTTGAAGATTCTATTTGTATTTGATTTGAGTCTTCGCTAATAATATGAATTCTATTAACTCCTGACTCTACTGGTATATTCCAAGTTTTACCGGTATTATCGGTAGGGTTCGGTTGCGTTGATGTGATTAGGGAAGTACCTCCTTCTCCATTGGAATAAATTACTACTAATTCATGCGAAGAAGTGATTTTTGGATCATTATTTGAGGTTAAGTCGACAAGAGTCGACTCGTATATCTGTAGGTCAGCGGTTTGAACAACATTTCCAGAATCAGTAATTCTTACTTCTACTGGTCCAAGTGGAATTGCCAAACCTGTTGATATGGCTATATGAGCACTATCAGCCCAGGTAGGTGGCGTGTAGATGAATGGTCGAGAAGGTCCTAATCTAAGGTCATCAAAGCAAACTGCTGAGGTAAATGATTCTGGATGTTTAATCTGTAATGAATTATCGAAGTCTAATACATCTTTCATCCTGAAACTAGATTCATTTTGCCATGTGGATGAGTACCACATTCCTCCTCGACTTACATCCCATTCTAGCGAACCGTCTAGGGGGATGAGGTCAACTTGTGTTGAATCTCCTGGCATTCCACTTTCACTCAATGATTCTGTTTGTTCAGCTAAAATCATCATTTGCGCCGACATATCTCCTCTTTCGATAGAGCCTTCTAATTCTTCGATAATTGGTACCATAGAAACTAACATCAAGCCAATAATAGAAACAACTCCTCCGAACAAGAGAACAGTAGCAACTGCAGCGGAAACTGCTTCTTCATCCCTGGTGAAGTTTAATTTCATTTCTGAACCACCACTTGTTGTATGTTAACTTCCAGATAAAGCGGAATTCCTTGAGTTTCAACTGAGATCCCATCAAAGCCACTGGAGCGCTCATAGGGGACTAGTCCTGTGAATGTATCCAATGTTCCTGAAGCACGGTTTAGATAGTAATCAGAAAGCCATAATTCATTGTATTGTGGAGTAATAACAGCGGCTATTTCGTTGGTCATTGTAAACCTAAGATTATATCCAAATCCTGAGAATGGCGTCAAAGTTCCTGAAGATAAAATATCTATGCCAAGTGTAGAAGATATCCCCAGAGTTCCATTTACTTCGATATTTGTCAGTAGTATTGAGAGTCTAAATTCGCCTGACGCCAATTCATCAAACTGAATATTTGGGTACTTACTGATTTCCCATGGGGCGTTGGCAAAGTGCTCAATTCTAGCATTATTTGCAATATTTATTTCATGTTCACCTGATTCAAGTGTAGTGATTATCTTCAGCCCTGATATTGGATAACTAATACTTCGATGTATAGGCATATCTTCGCTATCATAAACAGTTATCATTTTCCAACCCGAACTAACGGTATCGTAGTTCACTATAGACTCAGTTTGCGATGAAACAAAAGTCTCTGCGAAATATGAATCACTAGTAGTAATTGACACCTTACGTGCAGTTTCATTCATAGAACTAATTCCAATGGAACTATCAGATACACTCCGAATCGAAATTTGGTCAGTGGAAACTAGATCAGCAGATATAGTCCATAGTTCTACATTGCTAACTGCTTGTAGTAAGGAATTTTGCATAGATAATTTATGGCGAACACCGGTTCCATTAGGTGAATCGCCTACGACATCGATTCTGTCCTCTAGTCTATCAGCAATTCCAGTTGCTTTATTCCAATTGGTATTGTCCTCGAAATCTGATAGATATGGGTTCAAAAATACCCACACTCCTCCCATGATACTTACGACCATTGCAAGCATCATTATTACTCCTAGAACTTCGCTAACTCCTCTTTCATCTCGAGTAATATTATTGTCAAGTTTGCATCGGCGAATACTTGACATGATACTCTCATGCTTCGGTATCATTTAGGCATTGACCTTGTCAATGGTATATTTTCATTGAATTCTAAGATTTATTCATTTCTCAGACTTGCTTTTTATCGTAACAACATTCTGATGCAAATCACCTTTTCCATTAACAAAATGTGTTTTCTCAGGTCCGTCTTGTAAAGAAATATCGATATCTCCACTAAAGAAGTCTCCGATATGATATAGTATTGTAGATTCAGCCAAATGTGGTGAATTGTTTTTTTCGCTTAAGTGAGTTAGCACAATGCTGCGGGTATTTTCTGTACAAACTTCAGCAAGAAATTCACCTGTTTGTTTATTTGAAAGGTGGCCGCCTCTACTTCTTATTCTTTCTTTTAGAGAAAATGGATATGGTCCGTTATTTAGTAAATCTTCATCGTAATTCGCTTCAATAGAAATATGTTGGCAATTGTGAACATGTTTAACTAATTCATCAGTCCATGACCCTAAATCAGTAATCACTGCAGCCCTTTCACCACGATAGTTTGCTACAAATGCGACATTATCTGCACCGCTATGCGGCACAGGGACGGTTAGGATTGACAAATCATCTCCAATTTTGATTAAATCAAGAGAACCAAAATATGTTGTTTTCATCGGATCTAAATTTAGTTCCATCGCTGTTCTTTCATTTGCTAGAATTTGAATTCCCCATTTCTTTTGGGCGATAGCGGCGCCGCCACCATGGTCGCCATGATGATGACTTATCATTATACAATCGATATCTGTTGGTAGAAGATTCATTCTACCAAGCCTTTTTTCCAATTGTCTGCCGCTGAAGCCTTGGTCAAGTAGTACACAGACCCCCCCTGCTTCCACTAGTGTAGAGTTGCCTCTACTACCAGTTCCAAGGTGAGTAATACTCATTGCCATGCCTATCAAACCATGCGCATCGCGTAAGGGTCTTGAATAAATCTGTATCTTATCGACGAATAGTGCTATTTTGGGATAAATTATCATTATCGAGGGGCGATTCATCGCAAATATCTGATATATTGTATGAACATCGCTCCATCATGCTCATAAGTGTAGAATGAGACAATCGATTTAGCGAAGCGTATGCTTTGTAGTGTGGAATGTGAATGCGTCGAAGCCAATCTACTTTGTTGACTACAGTTGCCGTTGTTGTAAGTTTACTTTTCATGTCTCAATTTCCTGTAATTTCTCCTGTTTCTAACGTACACCCAGAAACCACTAATTTCGAGGAGCCGCCCACTACTGATGCCGATGGAGATGGAATTCCAGATGTGCATGAAAATTTATTTTCCGAGTGGATAAACTTCACTGCTATCGATGGCCGTTCTGTTTCGATGCCAGGAATGGATAAAGACGATGCTTCTGATGCTTTAGTAGATAATGACAAAGATGGTTTGAATGCCACTGAAGAATATTGCTGGCCGTATCCTGCCACATGTACTGATCCTGGTTTTTCACGTGGGTTGACTGGAGTGGTTGACCGCGAAGGGGTTAGAAGTTATTTGGACCCTAGAAGTTCAGATACTGATGGTGATGGGATGCCAGATGGATATGAAGCCTATATGTGTTTGAGAATCGGGGGTTATGACTCAGCCTCACAGCGTTATGATTGTGATAGTTTTGACCCACTCAATGCCAGCGATATGCTAGAAGATCCCGACTATGATGGATTTGATGTAAACCGAGATGGTATTCTTTCTCCAACTGAGTGGTATACCTCGTCTGAGGAATATAGCTTTGGTTCTCCAGAAAATCACACAACAGAACTAGATGGTCTTTGGTGCATTGCAACCTTACCTGAAGGTTCAGTGCTAACCAATTGGCCTTACATCCCTACCGGAGCAAATGCGACATTCCAGAATCTGCTTTCTGCTTGCGCCACAGATTCAACAACTCAGATTGGCGAAGATATGTGGTTGGGTACTGACCCGTTGCTCGAAGATTCAGACCGATATAACTGGGATGGTTATCTTCTAAGAAATATCTACCCGTCTTTCGGTGATGGAATACCCGATGGATGGGAAGTTCACTTTGGTTTGGACCCACTAAATCGAAGCAGTGCATTATTTGATGGAGATGATGATGGGTGGGATTCTAATAGAGATGGTGTACTGTCACCTGATGTTAGTAGAACTCCTACAGCATTGAAATTAGGTGAACAACTTTCTAATCTTGAAGAGTATCTTATTTACGAGGATGACGGAAATAATGTAATGTCAGGACTGAAGTCAGTAATTTATGATTCCCATGAAGACCTATCATTGTATAGCTATCCAATTACTTTTGGAGCACAAGGTGAACCATATAGTATTCTTAATCATGATGTTAGAGAAATAGAGGTAGTAGAAGATATTGTCTACATTACAACAAAATATGGACTTACAATTTTCGATTATGAAACAACTACTAGCGTTGATGTATGGATGCCTCAAGGTGTAGAATTATTTGACTCTGAGTTGGTATATGATGATGATGAACTATATGCAATAGCGTTTGCATCAAGTGTCGGTTTAGGAGTGGCTAGGATACAGGTAGATGGTTTTACTAACTCCCTTAGCACTTGGGAATGGTCTATGTCCGAAACTATTAGTTCGATAGCAACACTACAAATTTCCAGTTCTAATACTCACATAATTGGATTAGGATATAATGGTTCAGGAAACGTCTTCGAGGTTAGTAGTAGTGGTTTGATTGAAATCACTCATTCAGTCGGCGACGGTATTTCTAATGCTTTATCTCAGGTAAATACATCGGTCAACGATATTGAACACGGTTTGATGGATGGAGATCTAACATTATTTGTAGCAACCGATGTGGGTCTTATGTTGGTAAAAACCGACTCAGCTAGAGATTCATCAATTCCTGAATGGCGCGTTTACTTCTCCGAGGAAGATTTTGGAATTGATACATCAATCAATGAATTACGACTATTGGCCTCCGGTTCGAATGCAAATCCTGCAGAGATAAGAGACATAATGCTTGATGGGCCATCGCCATCAAATCCACAGGTGCTATGGTTTGGAACTCCTTCAGGACTTCACCAACTAAAATTAGTTGATAATGTGATTATTCATAGTGGACTTTTGGAAAACCCAGGTACAGATATTTCTCCTTCAAGAGAATTGAATGATATTTACTCAATCCACTCTACAGGACAGGAGATAATACTTGGTTCAAATCGTGGAACTTGGACTCTTTCGGGAGATTATACCAATGTTTATCAAATTCTTCAAGAAGAAACAATACCTGGTTCAATTGTTGAATTAGCCACTATTAACCTAGATGGTAATATGACAGTCTTTGGAGCTTCATCTCCCGGAAAATACTCAAATCTAGAATTGATAGACCCGGGCTCAAACGATTCAGACAGTGATGGAATCCCTGATGGATGGGAATTAGGTAATGGTTTAGACCCTACAGACCCATGGGATGGTTTACTTGATTTTGACTTTGATGGGATCGATCTTGACCAATCCGGTGATGGTGTTATTGAACGTCTGTGGACAAATATAGATGAATATCGCTATGAGGCTAGAACTCCTGAAGGTTATAATTCCACCAATCCGCAAGTAGGAGACACCGATGGCGATGGCTTGAGTGATGGCGAAGAGTACTTCGGATTCTTTTATGAAAGTTCTAATTTATGGTGCCACTATAGTATCCAAATGGAATATATTTGTGATGATGCAGCTGGACAATCTGCAAATGCTACATATCTTGCATTTTCCAATGTCGATTACGGGACAGACCCAACTAATCATGACTCTGATGGTGATGGAATGCCTGATGGTTGGGAGATTGAGAATAGAAGATGGGTTGGCTCAACATTCACTGGAGGGAATAATTGGAGTCTAGACCCAAATAGGGCAGAAGATGCTACATGGGATGCTGACCAAGATGGTTTGGTAAATCTATGTGAATACAAGTGGTCATTGATTAGATTACAAGCGATTGATGGGCTATTATTGGAATCGCATGGTGAATCTCCTTCTGCCGCCTTAAATTGGTCCATTTCAGATCCAAATAATGTTGATTCTGATGGAGATACATTACCCGATGGCTGGGAGGCTGTTTATGCATGTTCTTGGGATTCCTCGAGAGTTGGTATCAATCCACTCAATGGCTCAGATGCTTTCAAGAATCCTGATGGCGATGGATACGATATTAATCATGACGGTGTATTACAACCGAATGAACAATTTGTTAATTGGCTTGAATTCCATATCAGAACAGACCTGTTTGATTCTACTCAAACTTTGGATGGAGTCCCTATTCCTGATGGCTTTTCCACAGATCTATTTGCTAATGTTAGCCTATTAGGAATGCCACAAGCTAATTTTGCTGAAAGAGCAGCAGGCTCCATTTTAGCCTCTCAATTAGAAATTAGTGCTGGATCTTGCGACCCATTAGATACGGATACTGATGATGATGGCATGCCAGATGGCTGGGAGATTTGGTTTGCTAGATGGAATCTTCTAGAAGATAAGTGGACATTAAATCCATTAGATCCTATTGATAGATGGGGCGATGCAGATGAAGATGGCATGACAAATTGGGAAGAATATAATTCAATAGATCCTGTATATTCTGAAACAGATCAGAACCGAACCTCACCAAAATGGTTTGTCACCACTATTGGTAGCGCATATGCTTTCCAAGCATGGGCAGGAATTCTAACCGATACTTCTTTTGGTTCTTTCATAGATGAATCACAAGTGAATTTGACCGGAAAAACAGCAGATCCAAATAATCCAGATACAGATGGAGATGGTATCATTGATGGCTTAGAATTACTTTTTACCACTTGGAATATTTCTTCTCAGAAGTGGACTCTTAATCCACTTGATCCAAATGATGGTCTATTTGATTCTGATGAAGATGGAATCAATGACCTTCAAGAATTTGCATTGGCTAATTCCAATCCAGATAACGGTATTGACCACCCTGAAGATGCTCCTTTGATGCACATAGATGGAGACCTACTTCAACCAACTGAGAAGGCTCAGAGAATTTTCAATATGCTGATCACTAAGGAGACGCGAGGGAAAAGATTGCTCAATGATTTCAACGATTGGCAAAACGGAGAACCTGCAAATATCTTCATATCTGTATTGATGGGAATTACAGATCCAACAAATCCAGATACCGATGGAGACGGTATGTATGACGGATTCGAATATTGGTTTGCTGAGTGGAATCTCGAAGAGAATCTTTGGGGCATCAATCCATTGATTGACGGAGACGTTCTGCTAGATTCAGATGGAGATAGTTTCGATTGCGATGGAGATGGGAATATTTCTCTAGATGAACGATTCTCCAACTTACGTGAATGGGAATCACGCTCATGGGGTAAATACAGTGAGCGAAATAATGTCCCTCAAGAAGTAGGAATTTTGAGTTTTGGAACAGATGCTATCAATGCTTACATGGAAGAAATGGGCTACACTTACCTTCAGGCGAGAAATGGTGTCTACAATGATTTCATCGATAAAGGTCAAAAGAGTGCAGACCGGATGGCGAAAATTAATGAGTTAGACTCAGATAATTTCAATCGAACTTTGATAGGAGTCGCTGACCCTACAAGTTCAGATTCGGATGGAGACTCAATTCCTGATGGTTGGGAATATTGCTACGCAATCTATGGAATGCCAGATGTCACTACTGAAAATCATTGGGCTGCAAACCCAGTAAATCCTTTCGATGTTAATTATGATGGAGACCATGACGGATGGTATGACCGCAACTCATTCGATGTACCTGCAATTCAGGGTGAATGGGATGATAGAGATTTCATTCCATATCAGTTCATTATACAGTCTGGTCCGGGAAGTTTACCTTTCACCAACCTAATGGAGTGGAATAATCAGACTAGACCTGATTTGAATGATTCGGATGGCGATTCTGTAACCTTCAATACTGAATTATCAGGTTCACAAGTAGTATCTCACGACATAGACTACAATTTATCAGATGGTCGAGAAGTGTTCAAGTATGGAACTAATCCAATGGATAATGATTCAGACGGTGATATGTTACCTGATTGGTATGAGTATTCCATGGCTTGGAATGAGTCTAATGATAATTTCAGTTCTTACTTACAGATTATGGTTCAATGGATAGATGGTGAAACTGGTGGCGAATGTGTAACTACTACTACGTCTTGTTTGCCGCTTTCATTAAATGGAGCAATTTTATCAAGGCCTGAGCTTGAATTTACTTGGTTTACACTTGACCCAGCAGATCCAGTCGATGCTAATTATGACCCTGATATGGATGGTAATTGGGATTGTTCAGGAGCAGGCTGTTCCTACACTCCTTATACCAACTTCCAAGAATTTTTCATGATTTCAGATATTGATTTAACTTCGCCAAATGCAGTCAGATTAAGTCCACTAATTTACCAAGGACAACCAGTTGATGAGTGGTGGCAGTTTAGGGGATTCTTACTTGGTTTAGGGACTAGTGAAGAAGCAACAAAGAATTATTTGAAAATGGACCAACAATCATCAATTGATTTCAGATATGTACTGATTGTGGATGACAAAGATTCAGATTTCTTGATTTTGAATACTGCTGATGATGTTGTATTAACATCGGGTGAATGGACCGATCAGTGGGATATCTACTATGCGAGTTCCCCACTTACCGCTCCAGTCCGTATTGTGGGTGAACATGAATTTGGTTGGTATAATTTGGATTTTGATGATGACCACATAGCCGAAGGTTCGAACCCTATGAATTGGGATACAGATGGTGATTGGATTGTTGATTGGTTCGAAGTTTTTGATGATGAGGAGGATGGAATACGTGGAGATTCATCACCACTACGTTATGATTCTAGACAAACCGGTTAGAAAATTTATTCTAACAGTTAGAAAATAAGCAAACAGAGGAGGTGAGAATTTGA
>MDSV01159727.1_pt1 | contig 12171 bp, 13 predicted proteins | sample 810851 | NCBI WGS metagenome assembly MDSV01 (sample SAMN05326640, study PRJNA326480) | marine metagenome | isolation source: seawater | place: Atlantic Ocean: North East | collected 2012
CCAAAAATTAAAATTTTCATTTAATTTCTACATTAGTACTTGAAAATTTCAATTCTTATTTTTTGATAAACTTTTAAAACACTCTATTAAAAAAATAATAGGCTTTTCTATTCTTAATAATTTAAAAGTAATTAGTCCAATAAATAAGTGAAATAGGCTACTTAATCTCCAAGTATGCACTATGTGATATTCACCAAAACCTAACTCATTAAAATGGGAATGATAAAATTTAGCATTTTCTGTAAAAGCTCCCCTTATAGACCAAGGCTTCCAGCTCCCTTGATAATGTATCAGTATTGAATTTTTCTTAGTCTCTTTATATTTTTGACTTGAATTATCTAAGCCAACTCTGTAGTTAAATTTTTCTTCGAGTTCTAAATAATTACCATCAAAAAATGAATTTAAAATATCTTGATCCCAAAAATATAATTTATCTTTGATCTCAATTTGCCTTTTTTGAAGTCTGTTAAATATATCATTTGATAACCATTCTTTATAATTGATGAACAATACTCCAGCGTTGAAATATTTATTTCCTTTCATCAATATACCCTCCCAATCAATATCTTTATTTTCCTCTAATCTATGCTCATCAGTTTTTGCTGCTAAGTTATATTTTTCATTTTTCATTAAATTAAAAATATTATTAAATTCGATATCAGGTTCATTTGTACAAATAACATCACCATCAATATAAATAATATTTTCTAAGTTATCGGGGAGATACTTGTCTAAATATAATCTGTAATACGTAGCTTCAGAAATGTGCGTATTTTCAATTCGCGGGAACTCGATATTTGTATTATCAAATTGATATACATTTATTGAATTTAGTTTTACATCATCAGATAAATTAGACGCAAAACTATCAAAAGTCATTTTATTTTTATGAATAATATAAACATTTATGGAGTTTTTAGCTTTATTTAAAAAACTTTTAATTGAAATGCTAGTTTGTATATTGTATTTTTCATCAATTGCATAAACTAAATTTATCATTTTTTACTAGAATTCATTCTATTACTTTTCCTGCTTTTTAGGATTATAATGTTGACGTGAAAAATTTAATGCCACATTTAGTTAATTTACCCCCCTTCATGTATAAGGCTCAAGATGTTAGTAAATTTAATTTTTTACAAAAATTAATTTTTGTTGTAAAAGGAAAGATTGCTAGCTTAATCATTAATAAAACTAATAAAAATTTTTTTTGTCTATGCATAAATTTATTATTTAACAGAGACGGTCTTGTAAAGTTTAATTCAAATAATTATTACAGTTTTAATGTCGGTGAAAAAAAAATATTTTTCCCAAATAAAAGAGTTGTTAGGTTTGTAAACAATTATCCAAACCAATTAGATATTCTTTATGATTCATATTGCTTAAATAAAATCAAATTTAATGAAGAAGATATTGTTTTAGATTGTGGAGCAAATATTGGGGAACTGTATATTTCTCTTATTGAAAAAAACCATAAAGTAAGATATGTGGGTTTTGAGCCTGATTATGAAACTTATGAGTGTTTAAAGTTAAATGTTGATAATAAAAAATCAGTTATTAATAATTTTGCACTTCATGAGAAAACAGGAAATTATAAATTTTATTTAGACAACCATGGAGGTAATTCTTCATTGGTAGACTTTGGCTCTTCAGAATTTGTAAATATAGAATGTAAATCACTAGATGACTTGAAAATAGAGGATACAATAAAATTATTTAAAATTGATGCTGAAGGAAATGAGCCTGAAGTGTTAAAAGGAAGCAAAAATACATTAAATAAAATCGAATATGTCTCAATTGATTTCGGAGACGAAAGAGGAGTAAATCAGGAAACAACAATTATTGAAGTTAACGATTATTTGTATGCAAATAATTTTCAATTGGTAGAATTTAGCGAGTATCGTCTGATTGGTCTTTATCAAAATAAAAGCTATATAGGAAAAAATTGAAAAATTTTGATAAGTCATGGCTTAAAAATATAGATTTAGAAGTTTTAAGCTTTTTAGATAATTTAAAAAAAAGCAATCAATATGAGTACAGGCCATCTTTAAGAGGGACAACTGAACAAGGACATAATATAAAATTAGGTTTTAGTTGCTATGCGCTTAAAATTTTATATATTTTAGATAATAAAACTATTGAAGATGGTGTATTTGAGCCTTGGACAAAATATTTAAACTCTTTTCAAAAAAAATATAAAGATTTTCCTCAGAATTCCTATATTGATGAAGAATTTTTAAAATACTCTAGGCAGAACAATATAAATAAGTTTCTAAAAGATTTTATAAAAAAAACTCTTCACGCAACAGGACTAAGGAATTATCAAACAAGTCAAGAAAAATTAGTGGATTTTATAAAGGCTGAGAGCAAACAGGCTATTTCAACAATTTATCAAGTAAAAGGGGTAAACGGACTTCCTTATTTAGACTTTCCAAGTGACGAAGATTCAATTAAGAAATACTTAAATAATTTAAATTGGTCATACCCATGGAATGCAGGTGCTCAATATTCTTCTATATGTTTATTTTCAAGCACGCAAATAGACAACAATATAAAAAAAGAAAAAATCAAAAAAGACTTAAATCAATATTCTGATGATTTAGTTAATTATGAATCAGGGTTGTACCATAAAGGAAAACAAACAAATAGGCACGAACTTATTAACGGAGCAATGAAAGTTTTATCTGGCTTTAGTTGGATTAATAAAGAAATCCATTATCCAGAGAAGTTAATAGATTTCTGTTTAGATACTGAATTTAAAAATGAAGGTTGTGATTTAGTAGATATTGTTTATGTTTTATATCGATGTCATGAAGAAAGCAATTATAGAAGAAAAGACATAGTTGATTACTTTAACAAGTTATTGCCAGCAATAAAGCTTCACTATTACTCAGAATTAGGTGGTTTTTCATATTTTCTTAGGAAAAGTCAAACTCACTACTATGGTGTCAAAATTACAAAGGGTGAAGATACCCCAGATATACATGGTACTCTTTTGCTTACTTGGGCAATATCTATGATTTTAGAAATTATTGAATTCGATGGCTTACAATTGAAAATATTGAAACCCTAATTACTTATAACCAATAATTATTGAATGGTTTATTTTATATCCATATTTTTCAATTTTTATTTTATAATTTTTTAATATATCAACGTTTTTGAAACCAATTGTCTTCATCATTAAGATTATTGATTCAGGGGTGTAGTGATAGAAATTACCGCCAGCTCCTGTATATTCAAGATAAGGTCTTTTCTTTAAAAATCTGAAACTATTAAAAGTATTTGAAATATCAATAATACAGAATTTGTCTGTTTTAAAGTAGAGCTGCTCGATAGCTGTAATAGGGTCTCTTAGATGTTCCAAAAGTGACCCACAGAAAGTTACATCGCTATCATTAAATTTTGATAAATCATAAATTGAACCATTATAAAAGTCCATATTTAGATTATTTATTTTTTTTAATAGCAAAAATTTGTTTGAATCTTTAAGGCCGAGTTTTTCATAGTCCTCTTTTAGTTCTGTATAGTCATTATGTGAATCATATTTTTCTTCATAATCATTCTTTTTTGAAGACAATACTTCAAATGCTACTGATCCATCATAGTTATTAAAGTCAACTCCAGTTACGTGTTGTGCTCCAAGTTTTTCTAAAAAATATTGTGAAAAGAAACCATCAGAGCATCCGACATCAAGTATGTTGAGATTATTCATATGTGGAAAATTCAAGTCATATATTAACCTTGTGTAATCAAAAGTACCCTTTGATTTTACATCTCCATATTCAACGCTATGGTACCAAGTTCCATTGTTGAATATGTTATTAACGCTTTGTCGATTTTCCATCATATTAAATTTAAATTACTTAAAATTTTTTTTAAGTATTCCTTTTTATTTAGTTTTGTATTATTTTTTAACCCAAAACAATCATAACCAAATAGATCAGGAGTAATTTGATATAACCTTTCTTTTATATATTTAGGATGTTTTTCCATTTTTATTTTATAAACATGTTTTGGATATCTTTCTTTGATCAGTTCGAACCAAGCATTATATGCCTCCTCTTTAGTCCCTCCTCCAAAAATTCCCCAATTATCAAAATAATTAAACCATGCTTTTGCATATCGTACTCTATCATCAAATATTATATCTTTAGTTTTAAACATCATTTCATAATTCCATATAGGTGCTTTAGAAGTAGGCATTTTTTTTGGATTTATTAATTCACCATTCAATGTTGGAAGGCAGAGGTCACCACCTCCATTTAGTTTAATATTTGGATATTTTCTTTTATTTACAGCAACGCATACATATGAAATAATTTGATATCTGTCTGGTGTAAAAAACTGATGTCTAGGGAAAGCAATAGCTGGAGCATCACTATTTTTATCAAGAAGCTCTTTAATATAAGGTAGATCGTTTTCATGAAAGAAGTAATCCAGATCCATCCTAAAGACCCAATCTCCTGTAGATTTTTCATAGCCCTCGTGATATTTTTTACCTATATAATCCCAGCTAAATTCATATGGCCAATCTTCTCCAACTACGATAACTTCATCAGCTAAATCTTCATAACAATTTATAGCTTCCTTCCATGCATCCATTCTTTCATCGGGATTAGTCATGGTCGTTGAAATTGAGATTTTACTCATTTTCAATCCCTATTAATTTTGATAAATTTTTATTAAATATAGTAATGTCAAAACCTTCTTTCACATTTTTTTTGGCTTCTTCAGCAATATTTAAAAGAGTATTTTCATTTTTATAAAGTAGATCAATTGTGTTTACCCAGTTATCTAAATCGTTATTTTCCACAAGTATAATGTTTTTCATATTTGAAAATTTATTAGAATCCCAAAATCCCCGAGTTTTAGATATAAAAACAGGAGTACCGACTGACATTGACTGTAGTGCAACACTTTGTCCTGAGGGTTGCAAGCTTTCAACTAAAGGAATAATTGTTATTCTAGATTTTTGATAAAGATTTTTTAATTCAGTATCAGACATTAAATTATAATTCCAATGGCCTTTAATTAAAGTAACATTTTCACTCAATAAATCATCATCGTTTATCTTTGAGCTAACAAAGGTAAAATTATATTGAGGAAGGGCCTTAGAAATTTTTATTAATTTATCAAAATCTCTTTTTCCATCGTTTCCTACAAAAAGAACCCCTTCTTTTTTTGACATGTCTATTTGATCAGACGACCAAAATTCATTGTCTACACAGAAAGGAAAAAAATTGAATTTATTATTATGTTTTATAAATTTTTCTTTAGTGTCTTTATACTCCCCTTCCCCAAGAAAAACTATATTATCAATTACAGATATTAAAATTTTTAAGAGAATTCGTTTGAAAAACAATACAAATTTATTATTTGAATTTTCATTAAAAGCCCCTAAAGCAAAAAAAGTTGTATTTATGTTTTTTTTAGAAATTTTATAATAAATTAAAACTGGAATAAGGGAGCATGCTATTCGGTCATTTGAAAAAATAATATGAGTAGATTTTTTAAATTTATTTAGACTTTCTTTATTAATTATTTCATGCATAAAAATCGGAAGTCTAGTCATCTTTCTTAATGTCTTATCGAATAGATTGAGTATCCATTTTATTGGCTTACTGTTTAGATTCTCGTTGAACTCTACAATTTCAATATTTTCAACTATTTCTTTTAGATAATGATATGAATAAAAGAATTCCTTTGACATAGGATCTTTTGAGGAAAGCCTATCTTTTCTACCAGAAACAAATACTATAGTGACACAGGACTTGTTTGGTTTCATATCAGTACGATAATATATTCAATTTAATATATATTTAAAATTTTTTTAAATAGGTTTTTTACATACCTAGGTAAAAACATAGATATTAATTTTCTTATTCTTAGAAAATGATAATTAATAGTTAATCTTGGAATTAAATAATACGCTTTTAATAAACCAATTTCTAAAATTGAATTTTTCATTGAAATCAAAAATTCCGAAGGATATTTAATTTTTATATTTTTGAAAAAAAACAACTTGTACTTTGCAATTCTCCATCTTGTAAAGTCGCCTTCATGCGAGACAGTAAATTGAGTACGTTTAAATCTTTTTGCTTTGTCCATGACGCCTGTACTTTCAAGATGCTTTAACCAAACAGATTCACAATTCATTTTTTTTGGGGTCTCGTTAAAAGCTTGTTCAGTATTTATGTAATCACATACGTTTAAAATATTTTTTGAATACTTTCCTGGAAAAGCAAAATGTCTATCATTAATTCCACCATAATCTTCACCCTCTACAAACCAAATACTCTCTTTTGAAAGCCGAGGATGCTTTATGGTATGTAGTTGATCAAATCTTGAAAAAAATATTTGATCATAATTTTCCAATATGTCTATGTAATTTCTCTTTATAATATCTTTTAAAGCAAAAACTACAATTCCTGAATTATATAGTCCAGTATCTTTTCCAAGAGCTAGATAATCAAGAGCAAGCAAAAGTTTGTTTTCAATATAATAATCTTCCCAATCCTCGTAGCCATCAAACAGCCAAAGATATTTTGCTTTTTGCATTAAACCAATATCTAATGTAGAATCTTTTTCTGTACAGAGTGCTAAATCAGCATTTTCAGAAAGAACTAAATTTTTATATATACTTTCCCAAGTCTTCTTACCACCGCGAGGTATTCCAGCAAGTATTACTAAACTTTTTTTCATATTTTTTATTACAATAATGCTGCTATTTACATAGTATGAAGAAAATAAATGTTTAATTATGAATAATCAAAATAGCTCTCATGATATATTAAATAGTAAAAATATTGCTAATAGATGCGATTTTATTTACTCTCAAAAAATTTCAGCAGATGAATATGAAAGATTAGAAAACAGAGAAATTACAACTGTCATTGAGAAAACTTCTCATAAAGATTATAAAACAGTTCTTTATAAAAAAAATAAATTTACATTGAAAGAAAATGATGTAATTTACTGTAATAACGAGCTAATAGAAGATTTGTTTAGTGTCATTAAAGATAATAAAAATATAAAAAATTTATTTTTAATAACGGGCCAATCAGATAGAAGAATAACAAAGAAAATATTCTCACTCAAACCTGATTCAATTTTGAAATGGTATGCAATAAATGTAGACCATACAGACAAAAATTTGATTCCTATCCCTTTAGGAATTGCAGATAGCTTTGCAAAAAAAAATTTAAGTGTTGAAAATATATTTGACAATATGGATTTAAAATACGGTAATAAAGAAAAAAAGTTATATTTAAATTTCAGATTAAATACCAATTTTTTTCACAGAAGAAAATTGTTTAAAATTTTTAGAAATAAAGATTGGGCAAAATTACAAGAAACTGATATTTCAAATACAGATTATCTTAATAGCTTGAACAATTATAATTTTACTCTTTGCCCTTGGGGTAATGGAATCGACACCCACCGTTTATGGGAAGCAATCTATAATGGGTCGATTCCCGTAACAATTAAACATAAAACTTTCTCAAACTTAGTTGGGTTACCAATTTTACAAATTGATTCATATAAGCAACTCAATGAAGAGTATTTGAATAATAGCTTAAATGAAATTATTAAAAGTATTGATCTCAATAAACTAAATGTTGATTCAATTTTTAATTCTATAGATAAACTTAAAACCAACAGCGACACGAAAGACAATTTTTTTTATGAAGATGAAAAGAAAGCAAATGAAAATTTAGATTACTTTAATAAAAGAAATCAAAAAATAAGTAATAAAAAAAAATATCAAACATTATTTAGGAAAATATATTTAAAATTTTTTACTATTTAGATTCTAATTTTTTTGAAAGAATCATATCTTTCCAATAATTAAAATCCTTATAAGAAGCATTTTTAAACTTCTTTTCTTTTTCACTATAAAAAGTGTTATAAAAATTAGTATCAAAATGTGATAAATCTGACCAATCTTCAACAACCAATATTGGGAAGTTATGCGATACTAAATTTTCAATCAAATAATTTGACTTAACAATAGGTATTGTCATTACCATTAGACTTTCCCAGAACCTATGAGTATCTAACCCGGCACCAGATGGACACAGATTAAATTTATATTTAGACAAATTTTCAATATATTCTTTATGATTGTCAAATATATCTATATCAATATTCTTATTTTCCAATGCAATATCATATAAACCTTGCCGCTCTTCTTTATTCGTTTGTGTTGCAAAACTACATAGAACTAACTTATCTTTTTTTATACTTACTCTTTTATAACTATTTGTCTCTCCATTTTTAAGATATTTTTTGTTCTCAAGACCCAGTGGTAAGGCGGAAAATTTTTTATTATTTCGTATAGTTAGATTTTCTGCAAACCAGTGAATTATTTTATTATCAATTAGTTTTTCAAACTCCTGATCAATAGTTTTTGTTGAATTGTGAGTAATAAGAATATACTTTTGTGAGATACGATTATGAAATTTTTCAAAAAAAGTTTCAATTAAATCACCATCAACAAATATTATGTCATTAGTTTTTACATCACTTGTTTTGAATGATTTTCTTTCTTCTAGAACAAAGTTAGCCATTTTTCTAAAAGTATCACCTGAAACATAGGGAAAGCTAGTTGGCCTATAAAACGATGGGAATAATTTGTTGATAAATAAAATTAGATTATTAATTCGAAATAAAAAAAATCTCAATGGTTTTTTAAATATATTTATCAGATTTTTCCTCCATTTTTAATAATAACAATGAAATTCTTTATAATTTTACTACTAAAGTTATTGAATCTACATTTGTTTATTGAAATATAAAAAAGCACAAAATTTATTTAGAATATAATTTTATGCTTATCAAAAAGAACAATTATGAACTATAAGTAAGAAAGATGAATAAGATTTAGGTTAGATTGAATAAATATTTCCTTATAATTGCACGTTATCCTGACTGGCGACAGGAATTTTTTAATGAATATATATATCCTAGATCAGAAGAATATTGCAAAATACATGATTACGAATTTATTTATATATCAGAAGGCATTGAAAAAATAAGAAATAGTTATACATGGAATAAACCATTTATTATTGACGACTTACTACAAAATAAATTGAAAGAAGGAGATGTGTTAACTTCATTTGATGCAGATGCAATTATTGTTGATAAATATAAAGATTTTATTCCTCCCAAGGATAAATCATTTACTTATTCAATAGATACGGCGAACACACACAATATGGGTTTATATAGTTTAAGAAATAATGAATGGACAAGAAATTTATTTAAACTAATAATTGATGAAGAAAGATATCGTTCTTTATCAGACAATATTTCTTATCATGAAGGACTTAATACTTATGATAAATTTTGGGAAAGCTTGCCCCATCAAGCAAGCGTTTATTCGTTGTTTGGTATAAAAAGACATTCTGAGAAATCTTTTTTTGATATTAAAAACTATGGTTGGAATTCTTCATTAGACAAATGGACTGTATACGATATAGATACTTTGAAAGAAAATATAGAAATACTACCAACGAATTGGAATGTTACTGAAGTTAGAGGGGAGTCTTCATGTGTCTTCTATATTAATAAATCAACTTATAATAATGTTATTGTCAGACACTTTGCAGGTCCGCAAAAATGGAGAAAGATATGGTTAGAAAAAGGAAAACTAGGTTTTCACATTAATTTTCTAAACCCTATAAGAATTCTGAAAAACTTAATTAGGAGCTTTCTTTAATTTATGAATATTTATGTTGTTCACTATAAAAAACTCTCAGAAAGAAAAAAGAGTACAAAGAGAGAGTTTGAAAAATATTCATTCAATCTAATTTTTAAAACAGATTTTGACAAAGAGAATCTTTCAAGAGAAGTACTTAGGAGATTTAATTACAGGTACATTGATAGATTTATAAAAAGAAAACCAGGATATAGAAAACTAACAAAATCTATGATATCTGCTTTTTTGAAACATATTGACTTGTTAATAAATCAAGAAGAAGAGAATTATATAGTGATTATTGAAGATGATTTATTACTTTGTAATGATTTTGAAAATAAATTTAATAGGATGCTTCAAGAGTTGCCAGAAGATTTTTCATTTTGCTTTTTTGATTCATTTATGGAAGATTATGGAAAGGTTGAAGACAGGCTATACGATAAGGATAAAATAGTTCACAAAATTGATTACTATGAGCCTCCAAATTTTAAAAAGTCATCTAGTAAAAAAGCTGGTAAAACTCGAGGTGGAGGGGGATATTTATTTAACTTAAAATATAGATCAATATTAAAGGAAGAGTACCTCAGCCAGGATAAGATTTATATAATGAATGACCATTGGCTGAACCATTTCATAAATAAATACAATTTAGATGTGTATTGGGTTGAACCACCTTTATCTAAACAGATGTCTCAAAATAAATTAATTGATAAATCTTATTAATTAATAGCTAATTTTTCTAAAATTCTTGAGCTTTATTTTTTCATCTATCAAAAAATTTTTAATGTCGAAAGTACTTAATATTGCATTCTTATGTTGATTTTGATGTTTGCCAAGCCAACCGTTTATCCAAAATGTGTAGGCATAAATTTGTTTTTGTTTATTTTTTCTTAGATCGGATATTATTTTTTCTAAGGCAGGGTAGGTAGCTGAATTTATATCATCAAAATAGATAATAAAATTTTGAGCAAGATTCTTACTATAAAAATTTTGATATTCTAGAAATATTCCTTCTTCTGAGTGATCAGCATCAGAAAATATAAAATTTGTTTTTTTATTTTGTATCTTTATAAACTTATCAAAATCACTATCAGAATATACGTTCCCTACAAAATATGTAATTTCATTATTATGATAATTGTATTTTTTTGTGTATTCATATTCCTCTACAAGTTCAAAATGTTCTTCAATTTTTTTATAAATTTCATTTCTATCAAACGCATACATTTCTGCATCATCCAAGAAGTTTGCTAGTAAGAAAAAATTTTTCAAGACTGATACACCGATCTCCGTATATATAATTTTTTCATTATATTTTTTTGTTAGTATCTGTATTAAATCAATATGACTTAACCTAAGACCCATGGGTTTATTTATTAAAAATTTATTTCTTCCAACCCCATATTGATCTTCCGATTTATTTAAATATTTATCTTCAACAAAATTACCTAATTTTTTTAGTATTTTTCTATTGTCTAGAACAATTTTTAATGTTCTAAAACTGAAGTAATAGTCTCTTTTTTTTAATCTTTTAAACATTTATCAATTCATTAATTTAGTTTTAATATTATTTTATTTTTTTGCTCAGAGTAGTGGTTTGTAAATACATTATCAAAAATGTTAAACTTTCTTCCATATTTAGATTCATGTTCAATGTTTACTTCAAGTTCATCAATTAAAAAAACACTTTCCTTGTTATTGAAAGCTAAGTAACTTTTAGTTAGCTGCTTAGGGCCAGTTAAGTTTAAAATTGCATCTTTTGGACTATTAAAAAAAATATTTTCATACTCCTTTGATTCATTAACAATATTGTTAATTAGATATTTTATAAATTCTGACTCTTTCTTCCCTGCTATAAACCAATTAGTGAGTCTCCTATTTTTTGTATAAAGAGTGAGTTTTTTTAAATTTTGATTAATTTCACCAGGTTCTAGCTCGTGAGGACTTATTAAAAGAGAACAATCCGATTTTTTATCTTCTATTTCTTTAGGGTTGAAATATAAATTAGATTTTACATCTAGCCAGTAACCTCCATTGTCAAAAATAAAGCAGTACCGAAATATATCAGCTTTCATTTGCTGAAAACAAGATCCTTTATAAATTTTATATATATCAGAATTCGACCACTTATTTTTCATATAATCGTCTCTTTCAGCATGGTTAAAAAAATAAGTTTCAAAATCTGTAATAAAGCCATTGATTTTATTAAATTCTTGAATTCTACTCTGATAACATAAACTATTATTTGAAGACATAAATAGTTTCTTTTCATTTAAAGATATATTTTTTTTATTTCGTTTTTCAAATAGTTTTGACCTATACAAACTATGTAAGGGAATTTCATTATGTCGAATTAAATTTAAAATTTTTCTACTGTTTATGTAGAATTGAATTAACTTTTTGTATAAAAACATTTAAGTTAATAATAATTTAACGTAAGTTATTAAATCTATCTTTTTATAAATATA
>MDSV01117375.1_pt1 | contig 12170 bp, 12 predicted proteins | sample 810851 | NCBI WGS metagenome assembly MDSV01 (sample SAMN05326640, study PRJNA326480) | marine metagenome | isolation source: seawater | place: Atlantic Ocean: North East | collected 2012
AAAGTTCAATTTCTTTTCGGCGATGCCTGTAATATGTATAGTAAAAATGAATCGTATCACAATATATATGCGATTGAATCTGCATTTCATTTTGAGAATAAATTAAAATTTATTAAAGAGGCTCACAGGACGTTAAAACCTGATGGTAAAATAGCAATTGCTGATATCGTATATAAGCCAGAGTTAGCAAAAATAACTGATTTTTACAAGGTTGCAATAGCAAAGCATGGCTTGGCAACAAAAGAGTTTTATTCTGCAGAAAAATGGAAAAATTTATTAAAAGAGCAAAACTTTAAGGATATAACAATAGAAGATATAACCATAAATGTTACCAGCGTATTACCAGAGTGGATCAAGCTAATAAAAGCCAATGAAAATAAATTGGTTACTCTATATCCAAAGATATTCCTTACAATGCTTTGTAAATGTTTACAATATGCAGCAGATAAAAAAGAAAATGGTATTTTTGGTTACGTTATTATCAGAGCAAAAAAGTAGATTATTTATTCTTTCTTGATTGGTATATATAAAATAATGTTATTTTTACAGCCAACACTGAGAAAATAACCAGCACAACATAAAAATCAGAAAATTGCATTTAAAATCAGTTTAGTTTTTTTAAGTCAGGATTTCTTTTCGTAATAATCAAAGATTCCCAATCTCTGATATGTATAACAGAGTGCTCTGTTATATTTATTGAACTCAATTTTTCAGATACCTCTAACCTTTTTTCGACCCCATTTAGGTCTATATCTACAGGCATAGCAAAACCTGAAATAACATTTGACCAGCGATAATAAAACTTTTGACCCTGTTGATGATATTCAAAAGTGGGAGGTCTGTGATCATAAAAATACTGATAAAAGACCAATTGGTAATTTTTTCCGGTTCCTCTTATTATATAATTTAAAAATGTTTCTGTAGATACATGGCCCTTTGCGTTATCAATAGCAAAATTCTTTAAAATTGAAAACCAAAGATCATCATTATCAATCATATTTCTTAACGTGTGAAGTACCCATGCACCTTTATTATAGCTATCACCAAAAGCCCAGTAATTTTCATTAATAGGACCAACTATGGGAAGGTTGTTTTTAATACCCACTCTTTTTTTTAATAGAAAATCTATCATAACATTATATCCAAGCTTATGCTCTATAAATAAAGCCTCACTATAAACAGCAAATCCTTCTTGAATCCACATATGTGCTGGATCAATAGCGGTTATGCTATTGCCCCACCACTCATGAGCAGTTTCATGAAAAAGTAAACCATCAACAATACCGTAGTATTTATTTGTCCAACTTCTTTCGCCACCCCAATTGTTCCAATTATTTCCATATGTAACTGCAGACTGATGTTCCATGCCTAAATAAGATACTTCTACAAGTTTGTAACCATCATCCCACCATTGAAATTCTCCAAAATATTTTTCAAAAAAACGTATGATATCTTTCGATTGTGTAAAATGATTTTTTCCAATTTCCTCATGATAATCCAAAACATAATAGGTTAGAGTATCAATACTACTTTTTCTTACTATAGTATCCTTTATTGAAACATAATGCCCTAGTTGAACAGAAATATTGTAGTTATTTATTGGATTATTTACAGTCCAAGTAAATATTCTTTTTGTTTTATCTTGACTATCTAAAACTTCCAGAAGCCTCCCATTGCTTACGCAATATAGCTCTTTTGGCACTGTAAATGTCATCGTAGCTCCCTCATCAGGCTCATCAGCTATATGATCTTTAAGAGGCCACCATATATTTGCACCTTCCCCTTCACATGCTACAGATATGAACGGACGGCCTTTTTTGTCTTTTTCCCATACAAATCCTCCATCCCAAGGCGGATTTTTTGCTTGTAAAGGCTTTCCCTCATAGTAAACACGAAAGGTAAAATTCTCACCCTTTTTAATTAATGGAAATTCAACAAAGACAGCGTCTTTATTTCTACTGGTTTTCAAGTTTTTATCAAGATACTCTACTCTATTTAATTTCATTTTTCTTGCTAAATCAAACTGTAATTTGGAAAAATCAGTAATTGCTCTAGATTTTATATCAACGAACCCTTTTATATATTTTTTATCTATATCAATATCAACATTGATCATATAATGAAGAACATCATAACATGTTCTCTCAGGCAAAAGTGCTCCCAATAATCTATTTCGTTCACTTAGTTCAGGAAATGATTTTGCCTTATCTGGAGGTTCAATAATTTCATTCTCAGAACGGTTTGAAATGCATTGAATATTGAAAATAATAAAAAGAAGAAAAAAGAATGAATAAGTTATTTTTTTCATACTGATTTACAAGATATTACTTTTTATATGCCAATGTTAAACCATCTCCTATTGGAACCATTGAAATGGAAACTCTATCATCTTGATATAATTTTTCATTAAAAGATCTAATAGCTCTAGTAGCTGGCTCGAAATTAGTCTCGTCTATAACTTGCCCGCTCCATAAAACATTATCAACAGCAATGATACCACCAGGTTTTACTAGAATTAAAGAATTTTCGTAATAAGATTGATAATTTATTTTATCAGCATCAATGAATGAGAAATCATACGTACATTCCTGCCCATCTTCAATCAGATTTTCTAATGTTTCTTTTGCTGGAGCAAGGTGAAGATTCACTTTATTATCAACACCAGCTAATTTCCAATATTTTTTGGCGATACTTGTCCATTCAATGCTGGTATCACAAGCTACTACAAAACCATCATCCGGTAGCTCTCTAGCTACGACCAAAGAACTGTATCCAGTGAAGACTCCAATATCTAATGTTTTTTTTGCATTTAGTATTTTTGTCAATATAGATAAAAAAGCACCTTGTTCTGGTGAAATTTGCATCTGCGCTTCCTTCAATGTTAAAGTCTCCTCTCTAAGCTTTCTCAATATTTCATCATCCCTAAACGAGACATCTAACATATATTTTCTTAGCTCATTGCTAAGTCCAATAGTGCTACTAGACATAAAATTATCTCTGCATTAATTATAAAAGAAAAAGCTATAGAGCAAATTAAGAATCATATATAACCTGGCAAATAGATTGATCATCAAGCATATCCAAATAATTTGAAAGCTCTCCACAATAAAAGGCAATTAAGCTAAAATTTTTTAAATACATCAGAGTCATTCTTGAAGGTTTTAAATTCAAGAACATTACCACTTGGATCTTGAATAAAAAATGTTCCCTGTTCCCCAGATCTATTTTTAAACCTAATCTTAGGTTTAATCAAATAATTAATTTTAAGAATATTCAAATTATTAGATAATTCTTCCCATTCTTTCCAATCTAAAATCACACCAAAATGTCTACAAGAAATTTGCTCTCCATCTACAAAATTAGTTTGAGGCTTTTTACATTCATCTGGGGCCAAATGAGCGACAACTTGATGACCATATAAGTTAAAGTCCATCCAAATTTTTGACTCCCTTCCAACTTTGCATCCAAGTACATTCATATAAAAATATTTTGTAGTATTTAAATCATTAACGGGAAATGCTAAATGGAATCTTTTGTATGTCTGCACGATTTTAATCTAGATTTTTTAGAGGTTAATTTATGATTACTGATTATATCATCTTCATAGAATAATGCTTGGAAAAAGCTATTTAAATGAGCTTTCTATAAAACTAATTATTTCTCCTGCTACATCGGCTCCTGTTAAGAGTTCTATTCCTTGAAGTCCCGGTGATGAATTTACCTCCAATACCAATGGACCACGTTTTGATCTCATTAGATCGACACCTGCAACCGATAGCCCTAGGATTTTAGTAGATTTAATTGCTATTTCTTCCTCCTCCAAAGTCAAATTAATGTGCTTCGTTGCTGCTCCTCTGTGTACATTAGATCTAAACTCTCCCTCCGGTGCTACCCTTTGCATAGCAGCAACCACCTTTTTTCCTACAACTATTGCCCTTATATCTACCCCACTAGACTCTTTAATAAATTCTTGTATTAATATATCTGCATCCACTTGTTTAAACGCATTCATAACTGATTCTGCCGCTTTCATTGTTTCCGCTAGAACCATACCATTACCTTGTGTACCTTGTAATAATTTCATTATGAGAGGTGTTTTCCCAACTTTCTCTATTACATCATGAATATCCATTGTATGACTTGCATATCCAGTTATTGGCATATCTATTCCATGTTTAGCTAATACCTGCAATGAACGCAACTTATCTCTAGAGGATTTAATTGCATCTGATTTATTAATTACAAAATCTCCCATCATCTCAAATTGACGCACAATTGCTGTACCATAAGAAGTCTGTGAAGCACCAATTCTAGGAAGAACAGCATCATAACGACCTAATTTATTACCATTGTAATAGATTGCTGTTTGGTTCTCACCTATGTTTATATAACACCGTAAATAATCAATAACGTCTATATTATGACCACGTTTTGTACCAGCATTAAATAATCTATTTGTTGAATATAAATTCTTATTTCTAGATAAAATGGCGATGTTCATTTATGGATTTAATTAATTTAATTTCCCGGTTAGAAAAGACTTTCTTGGATTTATTCGATAATTATTATCTAAAGTAGATCGCCCTATTAGAACCGGATAGGTCATTCTCGATCTTTTGGCTAATGTAATCAACGTATCAATAGTATTGTTACCAATTTTGATTGATATATTTATAAGCGGCCTAAGTTGCTTCTTACCAAATGAGTTTTTTATCATTTTATAACCAACAATTGGCTTTTTTATCATTTTATATGATTTTGATTGATATAATCTAAATTTTACATACTTAGCACCATTAAAATTAAACTCCTCTATATGTGTAGCATGTAATGCTGAAATAGTTGCACCTGTATCAATTTTAGCTTTTAGATAAAAATCTTTAAAATCAACTATAGAGATCCATTCTCTCCAACCGATATCAATAGTAGAATTATTTATTTTTTTCATTTTTTAGAATGTTTGACAATAGAAACTAAAATTATATTTAATATAGAAATTAATAATATTAGAAAATTAATTTTATGGGAAATTAATAATTTCGTTATGAAAATAATCTGCTATTGTTGATATAATATCTGAAATACTAATGATTCCAACGGGGTACATTTCATCATTTATAACTGGAACGTTTCTAAACCCGCCCACATACATTTTATTTAAAGCATAAGCTAATGGATCTTCTGGAGACACATATTCCGGATTTGGAGTAATAAACTCATCAATAGTTGTTAATTGAAGGTCGTAACCCTTTCCAGTTAATTTGAGTAAAATATCACGTTCGGTTAAAATTCCATTAAGCTTTTCATTAAAAAGAGTTAAGACACAGTTATTATTTGTTTCTTGCATTTTCTCTAAGACATTTTCAAGACTAGTTCCTAATTCAATTATAAGAGGTTTCCTTAAATTAAAGTTTGAAATAGGACTATTTATTTTTACAGCTTCTTTCATATTTATATTTTCAATTTAAAAGAAAAAAATTATACTAAATAATTAAATATAGTTACAATACAAATGTAAATATTTAATAAATGTAAACAGGGTCATAAAAGAATAAAAAGATAAAGTTTTCACTGATCAGAAATGATTATGCAATTAATAATTTAATTATAACAAATCCAGCTATTAAAAGAATGGTAAATAAAATGGCGAGCAAATTAAAGTATTTTTCGATAAAAAAGCGGATTTTCTCACCAAAAATATATAATAATGATGCTAATAAGAAAAACCTTGCGCTTCGACTGATCATGGTTGCCAATACAAAAATAAAAAAATTAATATTAAATGTCCCTGATGATATAGTTATAAGCTTGAATGGTATGGGAGTAAAACCAGCTGTAAATACAATCCAAAAGTTCCAATCATCATATAAACTTTTTATTTTTATAAAACTATCAATAGTCACACCTGGCACATATTCAAAAAAAAGATTAGCTAATGCGGAATATTCAATGTCAGGTATATTCCACCAGAGAACTTTTCCAATGTAATATCCAAATATTCCTCCTATGATAGATGAAATGCTACATAAAAAAGCGAAATAAAATGATTTTCTCCTATTGCCTAAGCATAGGGGAATTAGCAGTACATCGGGAGGAATTGGAAAAAAAAACGATTCAGAAAATGATAATAAAAAAATAGAATAGTCACTATTTTTTTTATTAGAAAGACCTAAAACCCAATTATATATATTCTTAAAAATATTCAATTAGGTATTACCGCAATAAATGACATGACTTCACGTTCAGATTTTAAACCTATGGGATTATTGATTAACTTTCCATTTACAACTAAAGAGCTAGAGCCACCACCATCAAGATTTAGAGCTTCTTCGCAATCAAATTGGCTCATAAGCATAGCCAATTCTTTAAGGTAGGCGCCTCTGCTATCCACTTGCCTACCATCTACGACCATCATAATTATATCACCATTATTTTTATACCCAATTGCAGATCTGGGTTGAACTCCATCAACAGGAGTATTAAAGAATAACTCTTGCTCTGATGTGACATTTATATTTCTGTTTGTAACAAGAACAGGGCCCGCATGAATTGCCTCTTTAACGTTCCAAAATTCAGAAAAAATATAATTTATGGATGCAGGTTTACCTGGGCGATTTTTGAATGGAAAACTCCAAGAAAAAATAGAATCATTTTTAGTAGTAGCCCATGATATTTCAGGAGAGTCATCATAATTAATTGCAAAGGCACCTCTATTTATATGATATCTAAAATTTTCTCTAAAAACTGAATTACTGGCTGGTTCGTACAAACTATCTTTTGATTTTAAAAGACCGATATGACGTACAGGTTTTTGGCCCCTGGTAAAATATCCACCATTTATAATTACAGATGCACCCGATTTTAAGCCTATTTCAGAGGGCTTATTTAAACCATCTATATCTTCAGAAACTAATATTTTAACACTATTATCTTTTGCTGGGATATGAACTACCCAGGCTCTAATTGGTACATCAGGATTATATCCTTCATATAAAATTATATTTTTATCAATTACATAATTTGAAACTTTCCAATTCATGTTAATAGAATCCCTCATAATTGATCTTGAACATGACAAGAAGGTGAAACAGATATATGTAAAAATAAACTTTATTAAGAAACTAAAACGCATCATTCGGAGAAGATATTTGAAATTTTCGACTACCTAAAACTCTATCTTTATTGTCAATAATATCAACTCTCCATTGTCCTGATTGACTAGGTAAGATAGTTTTTTTGCTCCATGATCTATAATTATAAGAAGTTTTAATATTATATGTAACGGATGTAATTAATTTATCTTCATAGTACCATAGATGTTTAATTTCTTGCTTAATACCCTTATTTGATATCTTTGTATAACAAAACAATGAATCAACATTATTTGCAAAAATGAAACCAGGTTTTATAGGGTTTCTTTTATAAACACCTCTACAAATCATAACCTCATTTAGCTTCAGAAAATCAGAAGATTTATCTTTAGCTTCTGATTTATTGGAAGGAATTATTCCTATCGGTTCAGAACCCTCATTAATAGATAATACTTTATCATTTGAAATAATGATATTTGTATCGATGATTATTGGTTTCGGATTAAATGAAACTACAGGCTTAGAAATATCAGATCTTTTAATATCTGGATCATCAATTGTACCAACTTTACTTAAAGGAGTATCTACTTTTTCAGAAAAGTTTTTTAAATCTTCATTATTATTTATTTTATCAAGTTTGAAATCATTATTTTCAATTTTGTCACTATCAATTACATAAGTGAAACAAAATATCAAATAAATAAATATTAGAGGAGTAGATAATCTTATCACATTCAAAGCGTAGGAAATCAAAAGAAAAATAACTAAGGTAAATGTGACTGATAAGAATGTAAAATCCATAAATAATATTAGATAGGTAGTGAAATAGTCGGAGCGACAGGATTTGAACCTGCGACCTCTGCAACCCCATTGCAGTGCGCTACCGGACTACGCCACGCTCCGAATTAATTATTAATAATTTGCAATATTTTTGTAAGCTCACTTTTCAATTGTCTAATGATATCTTTATTAATTTTCTCAGTATGTATTTCAGGAATGTTTTTCCCAGAAATAACTGACCTTGCACCTTCAATAGTAAATTTTCTCCCATGCAATAGGTCTTTAATTTTTAGTATCAAATCAATATCTTTTTGCCTGTATGTCCTATTACCTGCTCTATTTTTGGGGGGAGAGAGTTGTCTGAATTCAGTTTCCCAGTACCTTAACACATAAGACTTTAATCCAACTATCTCACTCACTTCTCCAATTGAGTAGTAAAGTTTTTTAATATCATTTTTCATGTAATTATTTACTTAATCTAGTACATTATATTAATTAAATTAAAATCTTGTATCAACTACAATTAGACTGTTCCATTTTTAAATAATTATCTAAAAGCTGTGAAAGTATTTTTGGAACTATCTTCATTTTTGATTCCGGTTCAACTATTGCAATTCTAGCTTGCTTTTCACCTTTTGATTCATTGTTATAAAACCCTTTCATTGTCGAAAGTAATAACGTGTGATATTTTCCATTTAATTTAATTTTACCATTTAAAGAACAATAATCTATAAATTTTGAAGTGTTAAAATTAGATGGAGTGATATTTTTAAAATCTAACACAATATAAATAGCTGCTCCAGGCGAAGATAAAATTATCCCCGGTAATTCATTTTTTAATCCCATAATTAATTTATTTACTAAATTAGAATAATAATCTCTTTGTCTAGAGTACCAATTAATAATTTCGCTAGAAGGCATGTGCGCAACAGCACCAAAAACATGTTGACCAATAACGTTAGCACATAAATTAGCCGTGTATTCTGATCTTACTTTTTCATACATTATTTTATTATCAGTGACCAAAGCGCCTATACGTAAACCACAAGCATTCCACACCTTCGATACTGACTCTATGCTTATTCTACGCCCCTCAATACCAGGAACATCAGTATTTGGGATTTGCCATATACTACTCGGACCACTATTAGAAAAATAGATGTTCCTATATGCCTCATCGCTTATTAACCAAACATCTTTTTCAACACAAATCCTTGCAATTTCATTGATTAAATTTTGCGACATTTGAAGACCCGTGGGGTTATCTGCTGGGATTATTAAAATTCCATTTGGATTTTCTTCATCCATTTTTTCTCTAATTTTATCAGGGTCTAAATCTCCAAATGAACCATTTATACTTATGTTACGTTCTAATGAGACCATCGGTATTGACAATCTTTTAGAAAACTCAACATAGTTTGTATACAATGGATCAATTACCATGATTGACTTATTACTTTTTGATCCTGATACACCTAGCAACATCAACTCCATAGCCTGAGATCCTCCATCTGTAATGACACAATTAGCATCTTTAGAAATAGTTTGTGATAATTCAGCATTAATAGAATTTATTATTGCAGTTTTACATTCAACTGTACCTTCGCTAGTGGTATATCGAACTACTCCATCTGCAAAAGGAGAGTCTGGATTACCTAAATTTTTCAATCTTGATGCCATGGCTGGATGCATAGGTAGACTAATATTACCAATAGCCAGATTTATGACATTTATAACGGAGCTATCTTGTCTAGATTCAAATAAAATTTGGGCCTTCCTTATTGCGGAAGGCTCTCTTTTTTTATAATGCTCAGATATATTAGGCGACATACATCTTAAGAATATTTAAAAATAGAATCAAATCCAAATTAATATGGCAATAAACCTAATTATTCTACATTTAAAAAGGTAAACACTGGGAATTACCTTCTCTTCCTAAAAGATTTTCTACCCTTGTCTTTTCCACCTTGGTTTCTATCTCTTTTTGGAGGAGGTGTCCAACCTTCAGGCTTTTCAATAAGAGCCTTTCTACTAAAATCAAGTCTACCTTGATCGTCAATTTTCATGAGTTTTATTTTCATTTTATCACCAGGAGAGCACACATCTTCAACCTTGTCAACTCTACGCCATTCAAGTTCAGATATATGAACCAATCCTTCACGACCAGGAGCAAATTCAACAAATGCACCAAAAGCCATCAACCTCGTTACCTTACCTTCAAACTCCATACCGACCTCAGGCTCAAAAGTTATTGCTTCAACAAGTTTTACAGCTTCTTCACACTTTGAGGCATCTTGGCCAGCAACAGTTACAAGACCATCATCATCTACATTTACCTCGCACTCTGTGTCTTCAATGATTTTCTTAATATTCTTTCCACCCGGACCAATCAAGGCGCCAATTTTTTCAGGATTAATTTGCAAGGATATTATTCTAGGGGCGAATTTTGACAGTTCGCCTGGCTCTGGAAGTGCTTCATACATCTTATCAAGAATATGCATTCTACCTTGATTTGCTTGGGATAAAGCCTCAGACAAGAGATCAAAAGATATACCCTCTATTTTTAAATCTAACTGAATAGCAGTCACACCTTCTCTGGTACCAGCAACTTTAAAATCCATATCACCTAGGTGATCTTCAACACCAAGAATATCACTTAAAATAGCATTTCTACTTCCATCTGTGATCAGCCCCATTGCAATGCCAGCAACATGACCTTTTAATGGTGCACCAGCTGACATTAAAGATAGAGAGCCACCACAAACTGATGCCATAGAAGATGATCCATTTGATTCCATAATTTCGGACACAATTCGTATAGTATATGGAAAATCATCGTAGTCAGGTAGAATCGGCTTTAATGCTCTTTGAGCTAAGTTCCCATGCCCTATTTCTCTTCTACTAGTAAAACCAATTCGGCCTACTTCACCAACACAGTACGGAGGGAAATTATAATGCAAATAATAATTTTTCTTATAATCTTCATCCATACTATCAATGATCATCTCATCGCTTTTTGAACCTAAAGTAGTTATTACTAATGCTTGGGTTTCACCTCTGGTAAACAATGCTGAACCATGTACTCTTTTTAATATCGATGGGTCTATGGTAATATCTCTAATATCAGTGGCATTTCTTCCATCACTTCTTACACCTTCTGATAAAATCATCTCTCTCATTGATTCTTTAAAGGCAGCATCTATCAAATTTTTTATATCCTTTTCTTCATCAGGAAATTTTTCCTCTAGTTCTTCAAGAATATTTGTAACAAGAATAGCCTTTTGATCATTACGCTCAACTTTATCTACAATTTTCACAATTTTGTCGACTTGTTCACCAAGGTTATCTTTAACAGATTTTTCTAAATCTATATTTTTAGCTGGGACTGGTTCCTCTAATTTTTCCACACCAAAAGCATCAGCTAATTTCGTTTGAACTTCAATGATACTTAAAATTTGCTCATGAGCAAATTTTAAAGCATCTACGATAACATCTTCTTTTACTTCATTAGCCTCACCCTCAACCATGACTATATTTTCTTTATTTCCAGATACAACCATTTCGAATAAACAATCATCCAACTGTTCTCTGGTTGGATTAAAAATAAAGTCAGTACCAATCATCCCCACGCGAACGGTCGCAATGGGCCCATTCCAAGGAATGTTTGAAACTAATAAAGCTGCTGAAGCACCGACTCCAGCCCAAGTATCAGAAATATTTTCTCCATCACTTTGCAAAACCGTAATAATAACTTGGGTCTCATTTTTAAACGATTTAGGGAATAGAGGTCTTATTGGTCTGTCAGTCAATCTGCTGGTAAGGACCTCTCCCTCTGTTGGCCTAGCCTCTCTTTTAAAAAAACCACCTGGTATTTTACCACTAGCATAATGTTTTTCACGATATTCAACTTGAAGAGGAAAAAAATCTATATCTTCCCTCGCTTCTTTAGCTGCATTTACAGCTATTAACAGTACTGTCTCTCCATAAGTTAGTACTATTGAACCAGCAGATTGTCTGGCAATCTTTCCGGTTTCTAAAGTAAGCATCTTACCGCCAATTTCTTTTTCTACATTTATCATAATATTTATTTACTTCTTTCTATCCACGAATTGATAATTCTTTGATGAGGCTTACATAAGATTCAGAATTTGTTTTTCTTAAATACTTCAACAATTTCTTTCTTTGAGAAACTAGTTGTACTAGACCCCTTCTAGTATGTTTATCCTTTTTGTGTACTTTTAAGTGTTCCGTTAATTCTGAGATTCTATGTGATAAAATAGCCACCTGCACCTCAGTTGC
>MDSV01206875.1_pt1 | contig 12170 bp, 4 predicted proteins | sample 810851 | NCBI WGS metagenome assembly MDSV01 (sample SAMN05326640, study PRJNA326480) | marine metagenome | isolation source: seawater | place: Atlantic Ocean: North East | collected 2012
CTCAGATGATAATTGCTCTGCTAATAGGATACGTGGAGCAACCACAACGATAGTCTTGGCAGTTAAACCTTTGAAGTATGCCGCAGCATCCTCAATCATACACATGGTTTTACCACCACCTGTAGGAACGATAATCTGCCCCTTAGAATGATTTACCATAGCATCCAGAGCATCAAATTGGTGTGGACGTAATGGCATCAATGTTTCTCAGTTGAATATATTATAGCATAAAAAAGACCCCTGTATGGGGTCTTGTGACACTAAAAGAACTGTTCTACTCCAACTGGTTCCCCAAATCCATAATCATAGGTAAGTGCGTCGTGACAGACATAGTGTGGATGATCCACTGGTACACCTAACCGATCACACATTTCTTTATGATTATCCTCCATAAGTTCTACTGCATATAACATCTTACTCACCACATGTTCTTCTGAATGATATTTAATTAGTTTATCTCTTAGAGATATAATAAAATTACCATTACCTGCGGATGGATCTAAAAATGTAGATTCAGGATCTTTAAGTATATCCTCTGAGATCTCATTTACCATCTTAATACACACTTCTAATGGAGTGAATACTTCAGCAGTAGTATCAATACGATCATCAGATCTTTCAATCTTTGATCCTGCTAGTTTATTGTGCTTGTTCTTCATCTTTCTTACTGAAGTTTCTCCACTTACCATTGTTTAGAAATATCATTTCTTCATCAGTAAGATCAAATCCATTAACAGGTATTTTAATACCATTTAACTGTCGTTGAGATAGTTGTCCATCAATTCTTCTAAGATAATCAAACAACCATAATGCTAACTTAGAACTTAAAAATGGATAATCTTTCTTATGAAAATTAATACGTCCTTCACCACCAAGTTGAACTTTAGGATAGCCAAACGTATGAAGTGTGCCATCTAATACTCTCTTCTTATCACTTCTAATAACTTGTAATGGTTCACCATCCTGATTGTTCACAATTTTTCTATAAAGATCATATTCAATTTTCTCTAATGAGTGTGGAAAATAGTAAACATCCTTAATATCATACTCACCATTTACATCTTCAGTAGGATGCTTAATAGTAACCTTTCCCTGTTTCTTACCATCAACATAAGTCCAACTACAAATAGGAGAACCGATTGATGGGAAATAAGATTCGGTAGTATAATCAATATTTTCTACAGAACCATCACGCATTAAATCACTAAGTGTAGGTGAAGGTTGATTTAAAATAGTAGATTTGGTTAAAGCACTAGGTGGATTAATATACTTCATTACTCCACCAGATTTAAGAACACTTTTACCTAATTTGATAAAGGGTATGTACAAAGTATTATTTCCATTCTTACCTTTCTTTGTTTTATTCTTTGGGTTATTGAAAGGTGGATTTGTGATAACAACATCAAATTTCATAGATTCGGAGAGGATGAGTTTCTTGGAAGAGAAGCGAGGATTCTTATTATATTCAATATCAACTACATAGAATCCCTGTTTACACAAATACTCTTTAAAGGTATCATGGTATTCAGCACATACAATATTAGCATCAGGGTATTTATTGCGAATTGCCAGAGGAAAAGATCCACTAAGTGCATTAAGAACTAAAAAATTCCTTTTACCTTCATTATATAACCTATCTACATTCTCGTCAAGAAAACTACATGCTAACTCGTAAGGTGTATAAACTAAACCATTATCTTGTTTCTCAGGAATATTGATAAAAACAGATTCATGCACTTCCTCTAAAGGTCTATTGCTATATGCTTCCTTTTTATCATTAAGGAACCCTTGAAGATTATCATAAAGATTTTTATTTTGTTCAACACCATTAATAACAGATTCAATATGATTATATGGATGAATATCTGATAATTTGGACCATTTTAGTAACTTTAAAAGATCATAATTTTCAGTTGTATGTGAAATCCAATTACAATCATTCATCACACTTTTAATAGTTGATGCGAACTTCTCTTGTTTAGTAGTTACTACTTTATCAGTTTTCTGTCTATCTTTAGTACCAATATCATGTACCCTCGAATCATTATCGTCTGTTAATTTAATTCCAAACCCATATCCAGATAAACCACCTTTCTTCATACCAGTATCATCTAGTTCATCCCAAAAAGAATCACTAAAATCTACAAAGGTATTAATAATAGAACTCGCATGAATACTTTCTCTACTACAAGATTCATAATAGTTCTGAAGATCAGATAATATTTCCTCTACAGAATACGTTACGAGATTCCCTTCGAGATTATATCCACTTAAAGGAATACTATCTAAAATTTCTTTAATATCACTACCATTAATCTTAGCACTTTCAGATACCATACGTGCATAGGTAACTTTAATTTCTACATTAGGGGCACAAATATACATTCCTACATGATTCTTACCATCAAATCTACGAATAACACGCCCCAATAATTGTTCAAAGCTCTTAACATCAGATATTTTACTGAAGAGAACAACATGTCCCAATTCAGGAATATCAGTTCCTACTGTAAATTTACCACAAGTTAGAATAGTAATATCTTCACCACTATAATTACTACGAAGATAATCCTTTATAGTTTGTCCATTACGTTTCGCCTCTTTGGAGATAGTATAACTATCCAAATAAGTTCTATTACTTACACAATTTAATTCTGTAGTAAGTCTAGGAACATAAACTTCAGCACCATTATCACCACTACCACTAGGTAATACCCACAAACCAACCTTACTATTAGATAATCTAGTATCATTAACAATAGAAAGATGATTCTTTTTCTTAGATCTCGTATCCCTATAAAATAAACGATCAATCTCAATCCACTCTGATAGATATGTGAATCTACCATTATTACATTCAACTAACTTACTAGGATTAAATCCTTCTTCAAGAGTATATTGAGATTTAATTCTATCACTTACAGAACTAAAAGAAGTATTAATCCCCTCAATAAAGGGTTGAGGGATTTTAGTTTTATCAATGTTCTTTAATCCCCAGATTAAACTACGATCAATTACACATTCCTTAGGATAATTACCAATAATATTATGAGGTGTAGCAGTTAGAGTTAGAGTAGGAACCTCCTCCAAAAAAGTAAGACGTTTAGATGTTTTCTCTCCTACTACATGCTTATGCCCTTCATCCACTACCATTAGGTCGAGATTACCCTTTAATTCTGGGTATCTCTTATCAATATCATCATAAGTAAGATCTTGAGCAGTCATAATAATATAAACTACTTCACCTTCTTTTCTTTGTAAGTTACCAATATTATCTGAGGTAATATAACTATATTTCTGATCTCTTTTACATCCTAAAAAATACTCTCCATCAATAGCATCTATAAATCCATCAACAGTATCGGACATAGGAGATGTTATCAGAACATTTCCACCATTAGGAAGGTATCTATTAACAGATAGAATACTAAGTTGTGTTTTTCCTAGTCCTGTATGCCCTGCTAATAAACACTTATCATATCCTTTAAGTGCATCTACACACCGTTCTACAATATCTAGTTGTCCCCACCAATATTTGAATGGTTTCTTAGTATTAAAATAGGACGAGATTCCATATCTCTCTTTAATAACCTTATCAAGAATATCATAATACTCATCAGTATCATTAAAGTTAATTAATGCCTCTCTATTCTCATCATCAGTTTGATTTGAACCATATAGAGCTCCAAAAGGAATCTTTCCTTTTTGATTTAGTTCATTAATATATCTTCTGATCCAATTATCATAACCCTTTAACCTACCTTCAATCTTTTTAACAATAAAAATACGTTTAATAATAATATTAGAAGTTCTTGATGAAAGATCACTATACCTATCCTTAACTGCCTGTTTTACAGTCTTACCTGATCCATTCCACACCTCTCCTAATTTTTTACCATACTCAAACAAATATAGAAGAACATGATGATCTAAGAGGATTCCATTAAAATCATCAACCAAAATAACTTGGATAGCATCCTTTGTAATAACTTCGAGTGCCATTACTCAATTAATATATGATAACAGTATAAAACCCCCTTACATAAAATGCAAGAGGGTCTGTGCCAGTTTAATTATTGTCTAGAAACAGTCATTCCAACCACTACCATTATGACATTGTAGTTTGTTGGTAGTAGTATTATACACTAAAGCACCAGCAACAACAACAGCGATAGCATTTCTCTGTGTAGTAGTCACTTTAGGTGGTAGCATAAACCTGTTAGTGGTTGTTATGCCAAGTGTACCTGCGTTAGAAAAATCAACTGCTGCTCTTAAACAGTTAGTTTCACCTACAGCAACACCACCAAAGATAGCACCTCCATCTACGCAGTTGATACCGTTTGTTGTAAATACATCCGTTTTTATACCAACAACACCTGTGTCTGCCACAGTAAATAACCTAGTAGCAGTGTTATTAATTCTTAGTTGGAAATCATTTGTAGCAGTTGTGCCAATACCAACCGTACCTAAAAGATCAGCATCATTATTTACTTCTACATTAGTGAAAGTAGAAACACCTGATGCAGCATTAACATTTCCAGTTAAAGTAGCAGATAAAGAAGGAACAGTTATTGAATTAGCAGTTATTGAACCTATTCTACTTATATCATTGTCACCAAATTCAACATCATTTCCAAAGTATGCTTTGTTAGTAACTGTAGAAGTTCCTACTACATGTAAGGTATTAACAGGTTGAGTAATTCCTATACCTAATGAACCACTATAGGTTAGTGACATCAAACGACTAAAGTTTCCTCTCCTATGCCAATGGAAGTCTCCTGTGCTAACTCCTGTGCTACCTGCTTCGAGATAGAAGTTAACATTTCCTTGACCATAATTAAGAAGATCTAATGATGTTGATCCACTATAAGGGAAAGCTACATCTGTATTTCCAAATGCTACTGCACCATTATTACCTGTAAGTGCCTTTCCTCTTCCTAAAACAATCCTAGACAATCCATCATTAGATGAATCTTTTTCACTTAATATTTGAAGTTGAGCTATAGGATTTGTAGTTCCAATTCCAACTGCTGAGCTTCCATTAGATCCAAAAGATCCTATACCCGAAGACAATGTGTGAGTAACATTTACTAATGAAGTAAATGTAGCACCAGCAGAAACGGTTAGTCCACCAGTTACAGCTAACTTATTAGTACCGTCAAATGTTAGATTAGAACTGTCATCTAAAGATCCAGAAGTACCAGCAACTACAACTCTTCCTGAAGTTAAATCAGAAATAGTAGCAGAACTTAAAGTAGTTTCTCCACCTGATATATCCGCACCACCATTACCATCTATCTGTCCTGTAAAGGTTGATACACCAGTAACAGTTATACTACCAATACCAGCATGTTCACTAACATTGACATCATCACTAAATGTTGATACACCAGTTACATTTAAATAACTTGCAGTTACATTTCCAGACGAATTACCTGTTAGTGGACCAACAAAACTCGTAGCAGTTATAATACCACTAGATTTAATATTACCTGTTTCAGAATTTATTCCTACACCTTTCTTTCCAGAATCATCAGGATTAGAACCAACTTGGAAGGTATGTCTAGGATCGGTGGTTCCCACCCCAACGTTACCTCTATTGTATATACTGGTAAATCCCAGTCCAACATCCATATCTTCCCACTGGGATGTTGGTAAATTACTTAAAGTAGAACCATCACCAAAATATTTCGTAGCAGTTATAACCCCACTTAAGGACGAGATTGTAACTCCTGTTCCTAATCTTACTTCAGCAAAGGTCGAGATTCCAGTTGTTGTAGAATTACTATAATCAATGTCACCAGTTATAGTTACTCTTCCGTGAACATCGAGGACTTGTGCAGGAACAGTAGTTCCAATACCTACTCGTTCTCCTGCAACAACTAGAACGCTGTCATCAACTTTAACGCCTTCTCTAAAATTAAATGTCTTTCTGATATTCGCCATCTATAATCTATGCCATTAGATTTTTAGTTATTTAGGTAACTCCAGAAGCGGATGTTGAACCATAAACAATACCACTATTAGCGATAGTAAGAGTGATACCACCTGACTTACGAATTGCAGCACCAGGAGAACCAGCAGGACCACCACTTGTAGTAGGTTCATTACCACCTCCTCCACCTGCTTGTGCAGCTACAGTAGTTTCTCCACCATCTCCACCAGCACCACCAAAAGCACCAAATTCACCAGTAGCTCCTCCTCCACCGTCACCACCTGCATCAGCAGTACCAGCAGTACCATTTCGACCAGCAGTATATGAAGCACCACCTAATCCAGCAGGGATTCCTTGTCCTCCTCCACCGCCGCCACCATCAACACGATCACTTTCATCTTTCATAAATTCTTCAGTTTCTCCACGACCACCGCCACCGCCGCCGCCTCCTCCGAAGCCACCAGCAACAACACCACCACTGTTAATATTTACTTCAGTATTTCCAGTTCCTTCATACTGAATACCAATAGCACTGGTTCCATCTCCACCAGAACCACCACTATTACCGTGGTTCTGTCCTACACCACCATCTCCACCAGCACCAAATATTTTAGCAGAAGGTCCAACATCTACTGCGAGTTTAGTATCACTATCCCAACTACCAGTTCTTATAGCACAATTAGTAACATTACCTGAAGCAGAACCTATACTTTTATTTACAACTATATGAACTTTCTTTCCCGTTGTACTATTTGGTCTTTCTTTAAACCCACCAACAACATAAACTGCTGACGGATTATTATATCTACTGCTACCAGTTTCTGGTCTAGTTTCATCCTGACCAAAATAATTAACGATCATATTTAATCGACCATTATAAAAATTACTAAACTTTATTTCACCACTCTTAGGAATATCTGTATCCGAGGATGAACCTGCCTTAGTATCTAATGGAAATGAAATTCCACCATAAGTTTCATTAACTCTATAGTTACCTAAACTATATGACCCAGAACCTGAAGTAAATGATCCCTGTATTCCAACATCTAAAGAAGATTTGATTATAGTTCCACCAGTATTTGTAACCGTAAATGCTACGCCACCTGGATTGTGATACCAAGTATTAGATGGTAATGTAGTAGAAGTAATATTTTCTACAGAAACTTCTAACGTATGTGTTCCTGCCTCAACAAATCTTGTTGAAGTTGTTGAACCATTTGAATCACCAACTTGAGATAATATTTGTACACCATCAAGAGAAATACTACCTTCATGGTCTGCTGATATTTCAAATGTTAAATCACCAGAACTTGTAGGTTCAAGTAGATAAGTTGTAGTATGTACTGTATCTAATAATGGAGCAGTAGCAGAAGGATAAACACCGTAAGTATTTAAAAGAGATCCCCATCCTGTACTAGCAACTGAATAATTAAATCCTTGAGTTGATCTAGCAAATACCGATCCAGAAGAATTTTTTATCTCCCATGCTACTCCAGCAGGATTCATATTCCAAGCGGTTTCACCATTATCAGCATTAGTTACTATAGCAGTAATGTAATGTTGATTCTCATTGGTTATATTAAAACTATATGTTGCTGAAGTTTTATAAGGGTCTGTTGCAGCAGTTGTTCCTATAGTACTATCATTAAGTTTCAGTGTTGCATTATTATCTGCCTGAACTTCGATAGTATAACTATCTACAGGAAAAAATATTCTCCATACACCAGTATGAGAACCAATTAAAACATCTGTATTGGAAGGATAGACTCCATAATCCCTCAAAAATGTTGACCAACTATTAGGATCATTAGTGTACCAACCAGCAGCTCCGTCAGTAGATTTAACCCATGCTGCCTGTGGAGTCCATTTTACCCACGGGACAGTATAATTTTCTTGTGTATTAGTATAAGATCTACCAAACTCCGTTTCAATCTCAGAGTATTTTATTGCACCCGACGCTTGTAATGCCATTGATTACTTACCTTTCTTTAGTTCATCAACTTCATTCTTAAGTTCTTTAATCGCCTCAATTAAAAGTGGGACTAATTTTTCATATCTAACTGCATGTGTTCCATCATCTCTAATAGAGGTAACACCAGGAAGTTCAAGTTCTTCAACCTCTTGTGCAATGACACCAGTTTCACTTCCCTTTTTACCAGATGCCTCGTTCCAATCAAATGTATTACCACTAATTGAAACAACCTTATCTAAAGCATTAGGAATAGGTACAATGTTATCCTTTAATCTCTTATCAGAAGTTGAGAAAGCAGTAATGTCACCAGTACATAATAACTCACCAGTAATGGATATACCTGACGCAGTAGTACTTAATTTCTCACTACCATTAAAGTATAATGTAGCCGCAGATACCGCATCACCTACTGCTCTAATAGCAGTAAACCCAGATGTAATAAGATCAATACTCTTACTAGATTTTAAGTGAAGCATACCAGAGTTTAAGGTATGATGTATTACCGAATTAGTACCATTCGCATAAATCTCTAAATCAGGATCAGCTGAGGTATTACCAAAGGTTGCCTCTGCGAAATCATTAAAGTGAAGTGAGTCTGTGGACTTATCCCATAGTGCATTATATGAATCACCAGTTAACTCCAGATCACCAGAGAATGTGGAAATACCAGAGAAAACTAAACCAGAAGGAGCAACTTCTAGTCTGGTAACTCCAGCATCCTTTATCTTTAAATTACCAGTTGCAGTTGCGACCTGCTCAATTACACTCTCACCAGCAGTACCATTGTGTCCAATCTTTAAATCTTTATCATCACCAAATAAAGCATAAACATCATCTTCAAAAGTAACATCAGATTCAAAATTAGCACCTGCTAATGAAATACTTTCAAATTCAGCATTACCTGTGAATTTAATATCTCCGTTAAAAGTAACATCACCATTACACTTAATATCACCATTAAATGTAACAGGACCATCAAACGTTGATAGAATCTTATTAGATTTACCACCTTCTACATTAATTCTTTCTTTAACGATTACTTCATCAAAGACAACACTTAAACGTGCAGGATCTTCACCAGTTACAGTTGGTATTGGAGAATCAAATGTTCTTTCTTGTCCAGTAGAAGAATTAATTTTCTTATTACCAATGAAGAAGTCACCTCTGTTGTTCATACCAGTGTAGACAACAGTACCACAAGATCTTTCTTGAGACTGTGTTAGGAACTCTTCTCTTTCATCCAGTGTCTTAACTTGAACCTGAGGTAAACCAGTTGAATAGTTACCTGGACCATATCCAACATATTCAAATGTATGTCCAGATGCACGTAAGATAGATGGTCTACGGAACTCAACAGGAAGTGGTTTAATCTTTTTAACAACTGCTCCATTAAGATGTTTAGACTTTATAGTTCCTAAAGCACCACGAATTACACTTATCTCATTGTTACTAGATCCAGAAAGAGTAGATGAGGAGACTCTCATTATCTCGTTTCCAATCTGTATGTAAGATCCCAATGGGAATCTGGTCATGGTTCCTATACCAGCAGCAGTTGGAAGTGCGACATTAATAGTAGTAGCAGCAGCTAAACAATCTGCTACAAGTTTCAAGGTTTCTTTATCATAGAATGATAAACCTCTAGTACCAAGATTCTCACCATCTTTATCAGAAAGTGCATTGTTAGCATCCATTGCCAATTTATAGATGACACTAGATCCAGAAATATCTGTAAGACCAACTACTGCTTTAATAGTATCAACATCACTAACTTCACTAACAACAAAGTCACCAAGTCTTTCATTAGAACTGTTTAATACTCTGAAAGAATTTCCAATAACCAATCCATGTGCGGTAGAAGTATTAAGTGTTAAAACTTCATCAGTCCAAGTAGTAGATCCTATACTTACAGAAGGACCATTATCAAAAACATATTGTCCAGCATAAGGAGTTGGATCTCCAATACTCTTTGCGATTGATATTTGAGTATGATTAGGAACTGTTGCGATTTTATAGTATCCATCAGTTTTAGTTCCTATACCAGTTACCTGAACAACATCTCCAACGTTGTTGGCAATACCAATATCGGTTCCTGTGCTAGTGATAGTATATCTCGCAGCACCATTACCAGCACCAATTCTAGTCTGATCAAAGTACAATGCCTCAGAACTATATCCACCACCCTTCGCAATAATTTCAACACTACTTACAGCACCACCAGTAACAATTACTCTTGCAGTTGCACCTGCCCAAGTACCAACTGATGGATCTGAATTATTCTTAAGTAGTTTTACGTTTTGATGTGTACCAGTTATGTAACCAGAACCTGCAGTAATAGATCCTTGTATTATTGCATTATAATTGTGCCCTCTATCAAAAGTAAGAGTAGCACTTGTACCACCATCACTTACAGTTGTAATTACATTACCTAAACCAAAGTCTTTGATAAACTTATCTGTACTTTCTCTAGTTAAACTATCTTTTAAATAATTGGTTGCAACATCACCTAGAGGACTTCTCTTGGTTGTTGAAACAGTAGAAGAAGGATTAGAATTTATATTATCTCTATCAGTTTGTGGATAAAGATCAGCCACGTTCTGACTATACTTAAGATCAGTAAACTCCTCTGGCATTACATTACCAGCATTTAAAACAAATACATGGTAGATACCATCTTGTATTCCTTCAATATAAGGAGTTATAGTTTCATTTTTATAGATGTAATAATTCTGACCAACATCACTTATTTCAAATCTTGGAAGATCTGTAGTTCTATTTGTTACATCATTTGTAAATGTACCTACAGTGTGTAATAATCCATCAACATCAGTGGTTGGATATTTAAATGACTTACTATCAACAATTTCATTAACAGAAAAGACACCATTGTATGCAGAATTTGCTACTCCAGCAGTATTATTACTACTTGTTACATTTTTAATAGTGACCTTATCATTAACATTTAAGTTATGAGGAAGATCGGTTAAAACAGTAACTAGATTTGATGAAACTGTACATGTGCTAATGAATCTTGGATTTCTACCATACTCCCAATCATCAGTAGTTATAGAAGTTAAACTGAAATCAGCATTTGCTCTTGCTCCTGTAGTACTAGAATCTTGAATAACAAAACTCTCTTCTGGATTCTTTCCATTTACAACTTCTTTAGGAACAACAACTCTCATCTTGTAGACTTTATCATCAAGAGATCTAGAGTCTTCTGTTCGAGAAATATAACTTACATTGGTAGTACCCTCATCAGGAAGAGTGGTTGTCTGAGCAGCAATATCTTGATAAACACTATTATTAGGATCAACAGTAATATACCAACCAGCAGTCTCCGTTACATTAGAATTACCCTCTCTAAGGAATGGTCCTGCAGTATTACTATTAAACTGTATAGGAGATCCAATCTCACCAGAATCTTTATCATGAACTCTACTTTCTATACTTAATTTAGATCCACCATAAATTGTGATTGCTTCTGAATTTTCAGCATCTGTAAATGAAGATGCTATTCTAATTTCTGTAGAAGAATCTACAATCGCATAGTAAAGAATATGATCGTCTAGATTTTCAGGAAGATCTGCATCATCACTAAAGATTCTAATACTTTCACCAGTTGTTAATTCATGTGCTCCAATATTAAATTTATTATCAACTGGACCAGATAAAACAGGATATTTCTTTGCACTTACACTACTTGCCATGTAAACAGAAAGACCTGCACCTACTCCACCACCATCAACCATCTGAACAGTGGCAGTACGGGTGACTCTATTTGGATTAGATCGTTTTCCAATAGATACATATAATATTTCTTGACTACCAGAACTAATTCCTACCTGCCCACCTCTTGCACCAACACGATATCCTGCGGTTAAAGTTGGTGGAGCATCACTATCGTTTATAAATCCATTAACATAAAGATGACTATTAATACCAACTGCTCTAGTTTTCGCAGCATCAATCTTGAACCAATCAATCTTAGTTGTGCTTTCTCCACTAGTTTTCGCAGTTCCAGAGATTGATCTTGGTGTAATGATTGAAGTAATAAGTGCAGTATTATCTTTTTCAAAGGCTTCTGCTTTAAATCCATCAGAACTTAATGATAACTGACCAAAGTTAGAGTTGGAGTTTGTTATAGATGCGTCTCCACCAGTCTCTGCACCAAAATGCTTATTATATCCAATAGCAAACACAGAAACTATCTGAAGAATAGCATCATTAGTAATACTAACGTGTGTAGTTTCCCATCCAGATCTA
>MDSV01140663.1_pt1 | contig 12169 bp, 9 predicted proteins | sample 810851 | NCBI WGS metagenome assembly MDSV01 (sample SAMN05326640, study PRJNA326480) | marine metagenome | isolation source: seawater | place: Atlantic Ocean: North East | collected 2012
TAACCATTTGGTCAGTGTTAATTTGGGGCTTAGGGGTGAGTTTTTGTGTTTCCTATTCCAGCCCCGCACAACAAGCAATATTAAATAGGATCGCAAGTTCTGATGTGCAGAAAGCAGTGTCAGCTGCGACTGCTATTGCTTTTAGTGTGCAAATGTTGGGCTTGGGTATTGCAGGAACAATGGACGAGCTAGGTTTAATTCCTGTTCTCTGTTTTCAAGGGGTCTGCCTAGGTCTAGGTGCAGTCTCTATTCGTCTTTTACAACCTCAGCCACCTACTAACACAAACTCTGAGTCCACCTACAGCAACATAATTGCCGGCTTGAAAGCTATCTATCATCAGAAAGTTATTATGCAAACTCTGCTCATTAACTTTGTCTCCAGTATTTTTAATGCCGGCGCCTTCATGACAGTGTTCCCTTTTATCGTCAAACGAATATATGAAGGCGATGCCCTGCTGCTATCGTTCTTGATGATTGTTTTTTATGGTGGCGCGACAGCATCTAACTTCATTATGATTCGTGTGATGCCTTTGGTAAGAACTGGTCGAATATTTCTGATTATGCAGCTGACAAGAATGCTTATCCTCGGTGTTATGTGGATTCAACCCTCATTCTGGATCTTTACCCTAGCTGCAGTTGCTTGGGGTCTAAATATGGGTGTTACCACAACGCTGGCCCGCACCATTGTGCAAGAGTCAGCCGGTGAGGAATATCGTGCCCGTATTATGTCAGTTTACAGTCTTGGCTTAATCGGCAGTGCGCCTATCGGCGCCCTCCTACTGGGCTGGATTATCGAATCTTTTGGTACTTTAAATGGTTTGATTCCTGCCATGATGATATCCATAGTTTTATTCATTTATGGTGTATTGTTTTCTGACGTCTACAAATACCATTCGCCTCACTAAGCGCAATGAACTTTTACTGTAAGTTTGCAGCCTAATGAAGTTAAAAATACTGCTGGAATCACGCCTGTTAATAAGCGTAAGCTAAGGCGCAACACTAATTACAAAAAGTAGGGATCAACATGAAAACTTTTCTTCGGACAGGCACCGCAGCACTAATTCTGGTGCTGGCGGCTTGTGCTGGGACATCTTCGTTGGATATGGGTGTCTTAAATGGGGCAGAAATTAATAATTTTCGAGCGCCTGAAGCAGAAGTGCTATCTACCGGTCAGCCAACCGCGGACCAACTGCGAGTTATGGCAAGTGCTGGCGTAAAACACATAATTAATTTACGTGGCCTTGGTGAAGATGCGGGATTTAATGAGCAGGCAATGGTGGAATCTCTCGGGATGACCTATCACAATATTCCGGTGTCTGTAGGAGATGGCGGCTTAAACGCCGATAACGCTCAATCCTTGCAATCGTTGCTAGCGGATTTTGAAGGTGATGGAGTTGTTGTTCATTGTGCCACCGGCAATAGAGTAGGGGCCTTAATTTCTATTTCTGAATACGCAGATAGCAATAACATCGATAATGCTATTACTGAGGGCGCTCGCTGGGGAATGACATCTGAAAGATTGCAAAGTGTTGTTCGTGCGAGTCTAAGCGGAAACTAAATTCAACCGCGACTCCACCGAGGCATATTAGTGAAATTTGGACTGATTTGTTTGAGCTCTTTAATGCTTTTTGCCTGTCGTACTGCGGATTTGACAGAATGGCCCCCTGAACTACCCCAGAAAAGCTTCTTCATATCGATGCATGCATCAGATCCAGGAAACATTGCTGTACAATCTCAACAAGAGTATTTGCAATGGATACTCAGTTTTTACGGGGGTACGTTGGTTGCACCAACCGGATGGACTGAGCTGCAGTCAGTTGTTACGAGAGCCGCTTCTGAAGAACGCAAACCTGGACTAGAAGCCCAACTCACAGATTTAGGTGGCCAGATCGCTGCGGAGTGGGCTAAAGTAAATGATTTGCGCGTAATTGATAGTCGAATGCTGGGCATCTGGGGCTCAATCCTGCAAATTGCGCTTGAGCCAGAGCAGCAATTTCAGGCAATTCAACTAATTAGCAAAGATGTTGAGGCTTTACTTCTGGGTACTTTGTCGGAATCTGATATTGAAGACTCTCGTTATGAGCAACGGCTGGGTCTGGAGTTGTTCGGCGACTTTTAGCTTCGGCTTATCTATAAAACACCTATTTCTATCGCCTACAAGCTTGACTCTCAATGATTCGGGACTATATTCGGTCCGACCAAATTGGTCAGACCAACTCATTCGAAAATTGTCCCTATGACGCAAAATACAATCAGTCATGAGATTGCTCACAAAATGCGGACAGATATCCTGCGACAGCGCTACGTTTGTGGTGACAGGCTGCCTTCTGAGCGCGACCTTGCCGCGGGATTTGATGCTAGTCGCGGAGCAGTAAGAGAAGCGCTATCCCAGCTAGAGCAATCAGGCTTAATTAAAATTCAGCCTGGAGGGGCGCGTGTGAGGCCTATCCAATCTGCTAGCATTTCAGTTTTGGGGCCGCTAATGACATTAGATGAGTCCCCGGACCCAGTCTTGATAGATCAGTTTTTACAGACATTTGCTGCGCTCTCAGCTTTGACAGCTAGAGAAGCGATTAACTATGCAAATAACGAAGAGATGAACCGTTTGCGCCAAATGGTCGTATCGCTTGGTAAGCAATCAAAAGATTATGAAACTATGCAGCCACAGTGGCGTGAATTTCTTAGAGCATTAGCCGAAATCGCTGACAACCTGGTAATTCATTTAATAGGAAATGATTTGCGGGCGCAATTCGTCGATCAAATGGCAAAACTTGGGATCCAGCCTGAATTACGAAAAAAAGTTGTCAACGAAGTTTTATCAACACTAAAGACTTCGGTTACCGAAGGTAAAGGCGATTTAGCTCAGCTGGCTGTACAGCAATATTTTGATGAGCTCAGACATTCGGTTGCTGAATTTTTCGACAACCAGCGCGGTTCTTACCGAGAGGAGGAAATATGATGTTTCCTCGTATATATAGATGCAGGCGCAATGAAAATATTCCTTTGCTTAATTTGGTAACAGGATCAATACGATTAGGAGAGATTAAATGAAGCGGGTGTTAGTACCTATAATAATTCTGGGTAGTTGTATCGCTTTTTCTTATGCCTTGATTCGCACGCCTCTTTCCCTAGACGAGGTAGCACTAGAAATAATTCCAGTCTCAGTGCGCGTCACGGAAGTTGAGCAGCGGTCAGTAGGCTTGGTAGTTGGTTCTCAAGGGAAAGTGCAAGCTGCACAAACGGCCAACCTCTCGGCAGCTGTTGCTGGCCCGGTTGCATGGATCTCCTCTGCAATGGAAGCCGGGGGTTATGTCACCGAAGGTGAGACTTTACTCAGATTAGACGCCAGCGATTATGAAACCATGTTAGCGAGGAGCGAAGCTTCAGTTCAGCAGGCGAATGCTGAGTCTGGTCATGCCTCCAGAGAATATGATCGCATGAAGGAGCTGGCTGAACAGCGATTAGCGAGTCAATCGCAATTGCAAGACGCCCAAAGGCTAGCTGAAGTTTCAATAGCTCGTTTGGCTGATGCGGAAGCAAACCATAGGCAAGCACAGCTCGATTTACAGAGAACAGAAATTAAAGCTCCTTTCAACGCAATTATAGAGACTAGAGAAGTAGAGCTTGGCCAATATGTAAACCGAGCTCAAAGCATCGCTGTATTGTACGGAGCGAATGAAGTCGAGGTGCGCGTTCCTCTTGCGATCCGCCAGCTCGGATACCTGGATATCCCCTTAGGTTTACAGGGGGAATTGCTTCCCGAACAGGCACCAAATGTTACATTGACTGGCATGTATGGAGGTGCTGAGTATCACTGGGAAGGCACATTGGTAAGAATAGAGGCATCTATCGACCCTAACAGTAATACAGTGCAAACAATCATAAGGGTTCCTCAGCCGTCAGCTACTACTGGCTCGGCTTCAGATGAAGTAGTTAAAGCTATCCCGCTTCCCATTGGACTTTATGTGCATGCCGATATTACAGGTAAGACTGTCGATAATCTTATCTCTCTTCCTCGCTCTGTGATTAGAAATAACAATCAGGTACTTGTAGTAGACGCTGAAAATAAGATGTATTTCCGTGAGGTCGATATTTTTAGGCTTGAAGAAGAGAACGTTCTGATTAGTGGTGGAATTTTACCTGGTGAAAAAATTTGCATATCGCCAATTCAGGCTGTAGTTGATGGTATGGCTGTTCAGCCGGTTCTTGAACTTATTTAGTAGAATTAAGACTTAATTGAGAGGTTAATTTTGAGAACACCAATAGCTTGGTTTGTGAAAAATCCCGTTGCTAGTAATCTACTCATGTGGATTTTTCTGGTTGGAGGTGTTGTTGCTTATTTTAGTCTTAACCAAGAGGAGTTCCCTGACATTGAAGTTGGTGTTATCCAACTCAGTGTCCCTTACCTGGGAGCGACACCAGAAGAATCTGAGACCGGAGTCTGTCTTAGGATAGAGGAAGCGCTGGAAGGCACCGAAAATATTGATACGTTGACGACTACCGCGAGAGAGGGCGGTTGCGACTCTACGATCCAGTTGGCACAAGGCGCAGATCTAAATCGTCTCCTGAATGATGTCAAAGGAAAGGTGGATGCTATAACAACATTTCCCGTTGAGACTGAAAAGCCAATAATTCGGGCTTTTAGTAGTATCGGAACTGTGATGACAATCGCACTGTCGTCGGAAACCAACGATCTAAACCTCAAGGCCGTCGCAGAGGAAATTAGAGACGACTTATTGGATCTCCCGGAAGTTTCTCAAGTTAATGTTGAATTTATAAGGCCTTTGGAAATTTCTATCGAAGTTTCAGAGTTTACGCTAAGACAGTATGGATTAACTTTGAATCAAATATCTCAGGCTATCTCTCAAGCTTCTTTGGATCTTCCTGGAGGTACTATCCGCACGACGTCAGGCGAGATATTGATTCGTACAAAGGGTCAGGTGTACCAGGGCTCTGAGTATGCTGAGGTTGTGGTTGCTTCTTATCCAGACGGGACCCAGCTGCGCCTTTCAGACATAGCTACTATTAAAGATGGTTTTGAAGAAGGGTACTTAGACGCTCGGCTAGATGGGGTCAACTCAGCGATTATTGACGTGATGCGGATTGGAGACGAGGACATAGTTACGTCCGCCAACCAAGTAAAAGAGTTCATGGCTTCTGCGAATTTTGATTTGCCTGAGGGTATGTCTCTGAATGTTGTTTCTGATGATTCGGTAAGTACACAGACAAGAATAGCGACGGTCGCAAAGAACGCGTACACGGGACTTTTGTTAGTACTAATAATTTTGGCTCTATTCTTACGTTTTAAGATAGCCATCTGGGTGGCTGCTGGGATTCCTATCGCAATTTGTGGAGCATTGATTGCCTTTCCACCAATGGGTTTAACTATCAGTTCGCTAACAGTGATGGGATTTATTCTGGTTCTCGGAATTGTGGTAGACGATGCTATCGTTGTTGGTGAGAGAGTTCATGCGCATGAGCAAAAAGGCCTCAGTAAAGATGAGGCAGCGATAGAGGGCACCGTTGAAGTGTCTGTTCCTGTAATATTTGGCGTGCTGACTACTATTGCTGCGTTCTTGCCATTGTTGCTTGATAACACTCAGTTTTCGGCTTTCTCTCAACTAATAGGGGGTACTGTTGTCTTTTGTTTGATAGCCAGCCTTATTGAATCACAGTTAATTTTACCAGGGCACATCGCTCACCGAAAAACGCAAGGATATTTTCTAGAGGGTTCAAAGATTGTCACGGCATGGCAGAATTTTCAGGGCAATATAGCTACTTGGCTTGAAAGCTTCGCTGAGCACGGTTACAAACGGGTCTTAAAGACAGTCTTACGGTACAGGTATGCGGCTTGGGCGACAGCAACTGGTGTGGTGTTAGTCGTGATTGCTCTTTTATTTAGCGGGAGGGTGATCTTTCAGTTTATGCCTTCAATAGAGGGTGATCGTGTTTGGAGCACAGTTACGATGCCTGCTGGGGTTCCTGCTTCACTAACAGAGGAAGCTGTTAACCTGATAGAGGAGAAGGCTCTTGAACTTGTCGCCGAGCTGGATGCCGAATTGGCAGAAATGAAAGCTGCCGGCGATTCGTCGATATCCTCGGACAAGGCAGTAGACAATGTTTTGACGATTATCGGAGGAACTGCGCCGAAAGGAGGCCCCGGGGGTGGACAGCGCTCTGCTGGCAGAAGTGAGATAGCTGAAGTAATGCTGTATCTGGTTCCCTACTTTGACAGAGGAGGCATGAGTGCTGCAGATATCCGAGATCGCTGGCGCGAAAAAGTTGGAACAATACCAGATGCATTAGAATTAACTTTCGTATCGGATGCTTTCTCTGCGGGAGATGCTATCAACTTTCGCTTAGAAGGTCGTGACGAAGAGAATTTAAAGGTTGCAGCCACGCAATTGCGCGAAGAACTAATGTTATATCCTGGTGTTTTTGATGTTTCCGATAGCTTCCGTGCTGGAAAGCAGGAAGTACAAATTCAAATTCTAGAGCGTGGCAAAACGTTAGGCCTGACTCTTAACGACGTTGCTACTCAAGTTCGCCAAGCGTTTTATGGTGCTGAGGCTCAACGAATTCAGAGAGGCAGTGACGACATTCGAGTCATGGTTCGTTATCCGGAGCCTGAAAGGCAATCGCTAGGAAATTTAGAAGAGTTACTTATCAGGACCCCTAGTGGAGCGGAGGTACCTTTTCTAAGTATCGCTGATTATTCGCTCGGGAACACTTATTCAAGTATAAATAGGCAAAATGGGCGTAGAATTATATCGGTTAGAGGTGATGTCGATCGGACTGTAGTAGAGCCCGCCCAGATTCGCAGGGAAATATTTTCGAAATACGCGCAACTATGGGATAGAGAGCTTGATGTAACAATAGCAATTGGGGGCGAGGGTGAAAGAGAAATGGAATCCCTTTCGGGGTTATTAACAAACTATCCGATAGCGTTGCTAATAATGTTTGCTCTATTGGCTGTTCCGTTGAAATCTTATTCGCAGCCATTGGTGATTATGAGCGTCATCCCATTTGGAGCGATAGGTGCGATCTTCGGTCACTTTATAATGGACGTTCCGTTAGTCTTTTTCTCAATTTTGGGTATCATTGCACTTAGTGGGGTAGTTGTTAATGCTAGTCTGGTTTTAGTGATAACGATAAATCGGTTACGTGCGGAGGGGCTGGATATAATGGAAGCGGTTTCCAGTGCTGGGGCCGTGCGTTTTAGACCAATCATTTTGACTTCAATAACTACATTTATAGGGCTAGTCCCCTTAATGGCCACGGCTAATCCAGCTACTTTTTTCATAATCCCTATGGCAATTTCACTCGCATATGGGGTGTTGTTTGCAACAGCAATCACCCTCTTTTTAGTCCCAAGTTTATATTTGATTTTGCATGACTTTTTAGGTGACAAAGAGTTAGAAAAAGCAGAACTGGCATACGAAGGTTAAGGCCCTTTTTTAGCACTTTGGTTATATAGCTAACATTAACTTAATTGCAATACTCTTGATCGGGTTTAACTCTCAGAGGTCGCTTCTATGACTAAAACCTTTTTGTCTTTGGCACTTAGTTGTATTGTTTGTAATGTGAGTGCTCAGCAAAACCGTATAGATACGATCGGTCCGCTCGCTCCTGATTTAGCAGCTTTTGGTAGTTATAACGTTGGTGTTCAGACTATTGAAGCAGTTGCGGGTGATCGCGTTGATATTTTGAATACTTCCCGTGGCGGCGACACTGCTTACTACGATAGAAAGCTAACTCTTGAAATTTGGTATCCAGCGGATTTACAAGGACAAGAGCCGGGTACTCAATACCAGGCTATAACACGCAATCCTGAAATTACAGCCACCCTTCATGGTCGAGCAGTTCGCAACGCACGACCTCAATATCAAGGTGGGCCATATCCACTGCTGATAATTTCTCATGGTTATCCGGGAAATCGTTTTCTCATGAGTCATACAGGTGAAAACCTGGCGAGTAAAGGTTATGTTGTAGTGTCAATCGATCATCTGGAAAGCACCTATGATAACCAACAATCGTTTGCGTCAACTTTATACAATCGCCCTCTAGACCAACGCTTCGTGTTAAACACACTTGCTTCTATTTCGGCAGAGGAAGATCAAGTACTTAGGGGGATGATTGATGCTGAGAGAACTGGACTCATAGGATATTCAATGGGTGGTTACGGTTTGCTAAATAATCTTGGTGCTGGATACAGTGAAGAAAGCATAGATGGATTCTTGGCGCCCCCAAACCGTTTATTAGAAGAACACGCAACATCGAATCCTGAATATCGAAACAATTTGGATTTGCGTATTAAAGCTGGCTTCGCGATTGGCCCTTGGGGAATGAACGCAGGCTTTTGGCAGTCGGAAGACTTGGCAGGAATAGATTTGCCCACTTTCTATTTGGCAGGGGATCAAGACAGCGTTGCTGGTTATGAAAATGGAGCTCATGCTATTTTCAATGGCGCTACAAATAGCGATCGATACCTTTTGACCTTATTGGGTGCTGGTCATAATGCTGGAGCACCAATGCCTGTTCCCAATGAATTAGATAATTCAGAGAACGTAGAAGCGGCCGGTCATTATCGTGATGCGAACTGGGATAATGTCGAAATGAATAACATCATGGATCATTTTGTCACTGCCTGGTTTGATATTCATTTAAAGAGCATGGATCGGCAATCCAGTCTTGGGTTGGTTCCGTCCGGTTATGAAGATAGGTTAACGCTCGAGCATTTAAGCCCAGGCCAATAATTGCTAGGCTTTTTAATCTTCCTACACGTACTCTATATCTGATCTTCAGTTGTTTTTTGTCCGTTAATGCTTCCTAGAAGCACTGAATTTCAATCACTAATATTAACCTATCACCTCTTTCGTTGAATGATAGTTAAATAGCATCCCAAAGATTCGTCAATTATATTCTTTCCAATTAGGTAAGCCCTGCTAGAAATTCAAGTAACAGACGACTTGTTTCCTCAGCTTGTTCTTGTTGCACCCAATGACCCGCACCATCTACTAAATGCACGGCCCGCATGTCGGTGCACGCAGATTGCTGCATACGTTCGAACGAGCCAGGGCCCTGATAAGTTCCCCAATCACTAGAACCGCTAATAAACATGGACGGTTGATCTATCGTTTTTCCGGCGTATAACTGAGATTCAGCATTGCCGATACCGCTGGCCCCCATGCGGTAGGAATTTAAACCACCTTGAAAACCTGTTCTTCCATATTCTTCTGCATAAACAGCTAGCGCGTTTTCTGGTAACCAGCTATTTGATCTTACTTCGCGTTCACTGGGCATGTGCACAGCTACTGTCTCTGCCATGCTCAGGTTCAGATCCATAATGTAATAAGTTGGCATTTTTGCCCATTCTTCAGCTAGACGTCCTGCCAGTCTGAAAGGTTTGTTTCCTTCCCAGTCAGCGCTCTTGTGATGATAGTAGGCGCGAATAAAATTGCTGAGTCCTTGTTTCGCGTGCCACATGTTTTCATTGGCGCCGCGGGTCTGGTAATAGCGTTGATAATGCTTTCGTGGTCTTGGCAGTGCTGCAAGATCATCATAGATACTTGGGCTTTGCGCAGGAGTAGCTTGTGCTGGTTCATTGGCAAATCCAGCAGGAATTGAAGGCGTGCCACCGAAAGGCGCACTCATCATAACGACTGATTTAAAAACATCGGGTCTAGTCACTGCGCACCACGCAGCTAGCGGTGACCCAAAGTCGTGACCGATCACGGCAGCAACAGCGTCATAACCAAACGCATAGACCAAGCCTAGGGCGTCTCTCACTTTGTTCAGCATTCTAAAGGGGGTTAAGTCGGCATCATAATCACTGTTCCAGCCAGTAGTTCTGCCATAACCTCTTAGATCTGGCACAATCACATGATAGCCAGCATCCGCCAATGGTTTCATTACATTGCGCCAACTGTAAGCCAATTCTGGAAAACCATGTAATAAAAGTAAGGCAGGGCGATTACTTGTTTCGAACCCAGCTTCAAGCACATGAACGCGTAATCCATTTACGTTATCTACAAAACGTGAACGTACTCCATCCGGTAGCCACTCATCTGGATAGGGGTGAGGTACCCCGGAGAGGGTAAACTGGTTCTGTGCTATTGCTGCTTTACTTGTTGCGGCAGCAGCTGCACTAAGAGCAGCTGCTTTAATAAACGTTCTACGAGTTTGTTTATTCATCGTTATTGCTGTTCCGGCTAAAGGTTATAAAAATCTAGTACTCGTCGGTCAGGCACCTAGTAAATCATAAAATCCATTTTTTTCCGAGAAGCTATTTCATCGACCTGGCGGCACAAAAGCCTACTCAAAGCCCAGCCATATCAATCGCAAAATTCATCACCATGCCGCCCGCGCGGTCATCCCGGTCAAAAATAGCCAATCGGTCTAAATAGGCCTCAAGGGAAGGCATCTTGCCGGTGGACGTGCAGGCGTTAATAAAAATACCGTCAAAACTGGTACGGATTTTTATTGCATTCCACGCTTTATTCAAAACTGGTCTATAGGTGGTTTCAGATAACCAGCCATTATCTATTCCCTGTTTAATCGCCATTCCGATCATTGCTGTTGATGTAATCTCCGCAAAAGAGCCTGGATAATCGATTACTTCATGCCACATGCCATCTATATCTTGATAAGGCAGCAGTGCTTCCAGATGGTCCACAAGGTAGCCAAGCAAGACATCTCGCGCAGGATGCGCTTTAGGAAACTCATTCAAACTTAGAGCAAGACCATAGGCTGGAAAACCATTGCCTCGACTCCAAGCGACATCTGCATCTGGAGAATGTCGATACAACCCGTTGTCGCGCAGTAAAAGTTTACGCATATAGGCCGCATGGCGAATTGCCATGTCAAAGTATCGATCATCTCCACTTAGCACGCCTGCTTTTACCAGCAGTGGAGTTGCCATAAAAAATGAATCGCTCATTTCGTAATGCATAGGCATTACTTCTAAGGGCTGGTCGTTTTCATCAAATGCTAAGTTAGCCGCACTCAGGACTAGTCTCTGTGATGTTTCGTTTCCCGTGATTCTCGCATGTTCGGCAAACACAAGTTGACCGGCCATTACTGAAGCGTTAGAGACTTCAAAAGATTCACCCATTAGATAAGACGATAACAAGTCGTTTACAGAGTCAATGTAACCAAGCCGGAGTCGACCAATAATACTCATACCGGGAACATAAACAGGAGATGAAAAATCATAACCGTAAATGGCGGCGAGTTGTTCTGCCACTGCTCTTGGCGTTCGAGCAGTACGTCGGTCTAGTTCGGCTCTGGCCTGCGATCTTGCTAGATCGGAACTGAAGCGTAAAAACTGCATTGTCGTATTGCTTGCGGAAAGACTTGCAATGGGTATGTTGCCGAACCCGGCAATTCCAATCTCCTCCAATGCAGTGCTAAAGCCAAAATCTTGGCCAGCTTCTAACACGATTAAATCTGGAGCATGGGTACCTATCCAGCGCCATAATACATGGGATACCGAATTTTCAGAAAAAGCTGCACCAGTTGGGGGAAACTGTAACGATTCAGAATCCGGGTTGGCATTGGCAATGACGATTAAATTAACTGCAGAATCTGTAGGGGAAGACTGACTATAGTTTTCAAGAAGCGTGTTTAGTACTGCTGAATTTTGTGAGGAACCTTCGAGTCCTGCGAGATAAAGAATAGTGGGGGCGTTTTTCTCATACATGACTCCGCTTGCAGTAATTAAATTACGCTGTTCAGTTAATCCTATATCCCACGAAAGTTCTGTAGCAGAAATAGAGGCAAAACTAATACAGTTAAGAATCGTAAAAATAGGGATAGAAACTAATTTTCTAATCACGGGCCATTAATTCTCGTATTTGATCCATCGCGGCATTAAATATTAGATCGAACCCTACTTTCCCGAGCTCTGCTGTAGCTATTGTTGGGTCACCGGAAACACCATCAATATCGGAACCTTTGCCGGGCGAGATATTTTCTTTTCGCACACGTTCTGGTGCGATTGCGAGAAGTAAGGCTGTATCTCTTAGGCCTGCATGAGTCCCAATTTGATCATAGCTAGCGCCTTGGGATAAAAGATACTCGTCGAAAATACCGATCTTGTACCAGTCCGATATGTGTAAGATTTTCACGCCCTCACTTTCCCATTCGCTAGAAAGTTGTCTTGCTACTA
>MDSV01043284.1_pt1 | contig 12168 bp, 15 predicted proteins | sample 810851 | NCBI WGS metagenome assembly MDSV01 (sample SAMN05326640, study PRJNA326480) | marine metagenome | isolation source: seawater | place: Atlantic Ocean: North East | collected 2012
AGAAGAATGGTCGCTGGATTAGGAGACCAAAGGGGCTCACTTCGCCTTACGTTTGCACAAAGCCTAGGGTCCGTGGGCGAGGCCGCGGTGCCAATCCTTTGCCATGCATTGAAAAACAATCCGAATGTTGTGATCAGACGGGCATCTGCAAAAACCCTCAATATCATCGGCAGTGAGTTAGCCCTACCGAACCTGATCGAAGCGTTCGAGACGGATGATGATCCAGTCGTTCAAGGCTCCTCGGCTGGAGCGATGGCAACCATCGGCATCCCCGCAATCGAATCAATATTCAAAATACTTTCAGATAAAAAATGCACCGCGTTTCAAGTTGGCCTGATCAATCTCGCCCTCAGTTTTATTGGGGCTAAAGCCCCAGATGCATTTAACACAGCGGCAAAATCAGGAAATCCAGAAATAAGAATAGCTGCACTTACTGCGTTATCCGAACAGGTTCAGTCTGGCTCAAGCCGATCAGCACGAAATCTTTTACTCGAGGCTTTGGAAGATGAAGAAGAAGAAGTGAGAGCGGAAGCAGCAACAATCACCGGCAAAACGTTAGAACCAGAGGATGCGGAAGACCAACTGATTATTCTGCTTCAAGACACATCACCACAGGTACGCAAGAATACTGCCCTTGCACTGATGAAAATGGAAGCATGTCATTCAATTGAACCCCTGATGACCGCAATCAAGAGCGAACCTGACAATCAAGTCAAGGCTGTCATGGAAGTGGCCCACAACCAACTGAAAAGAATTTCATGAAAGCATCAGCCAAGATTGAGACTTTCTCGACGTTCTAAACTTGCTTGAGCCATTTCTCGCACCAAGCTGTCTTTACTCATATCAGAGGCCAGTTTCTCTAAGCAATCATTCACCAAAGGTGCATCAAGTTCTGCCAATGCCATCAAAGCACCCTGAACATGAGCAATATTATCCCTTTCGCATGCCTTGATCAGAAGAGGAATGACACGCTCTTTTTCAGAGTCCTGCTTGGAAAGATGACCGAGGGTCATCAATGCTGACTGTGCAACAACTGGGTTCGCTTCATCAAGCGCTTTTTCCAATACATCCATCGTCTGAGCCGGAAAGGCTTGCGTCGGGAAATTCACTGAAACTTGAACAAGAGCTTTAATGCAGCAAGCCTTGACTGTTCCATTATCCGACGTTTCAAACAGCTCTAACAAATGCGGAACACTTTGGTGACCCAGAATCCCAAGCCCCTTGACAGCCGTTCTGTAGATGGCTGGATCCGGATCATGGAGCAAAGAGATCAGCTGAGGCAATGCCTGATCAGCAAAATGCTCGGCCATGAGGCTACAAGCATTGTCACGGATATTCGGATTCGGATGAGCAAGATCAGCAAGGAGCTGGTCAAATGATTGAGAAGGAGAATCCATATGAACAGTTTGCTTAATTCTTCTCTAATTTTAGCATTTAACCGATTTAGCCTTGGCGATGATACTAGACAATTTTATTTCTCAATTCAGCCTATAGAAGAGAGAGCCGAAGCAGCTCGAGCCTGAACGAAAGCGTCGGCATCTTGTTGACAATTGACAAGTAAATCCCTGATTTGATCACCGCCTCCGATGGATAAGCTCTCCATGCACATGATGGTGACGTAGCGACACTCCCAGGATGCAGGGATCGAACCACGAAGCAGCTGCGAACCGAGTTCAAAAAACAAATCAGGCCTCAGACTATGAAGGGCTTGAATTGCAGCTGCACGGCTTTTTTGGAACTGAGGCCTCCGATTGATAGCGGCTTCATTCAACAAGTCAACGATCCACTCAAGAGCGGAGGAGCTCCAGTCATCTCTTGAGCCAAAAACATGCATGAAAAAATAGTGGGCCCCATAATCATTATGGGCTTCTTCCTCCCACGACTGTTGCAAAATTGGAATCAGCACTTCAGCAGAATACTCTGGCAAATTCTGCATCGCCAGATAACAACGACTAAAGTCAGTACTATATAGCTGGCGAACCAGAAACTCAGGAGCCGGAGCCTCATCATATTGATGAATCACATTAATCTGGGCCGGATCGTCCCTAAAGACGACATCTATTAAATCCAGGCCAACATCTGCTGAAAGAAGAACCTTTGCCGTTGCGAGAATTTCACGGCAAGCTCGTATTCGAAAAGCCGGAGAAACAGGTGCAGTGGCAATGGAAGGGAGAAGTTCAATTGCACCCCCGTCGACAAGATCCTGAACGGCACATTGCCGATCCATTTGATTGGGAAGCGTCAAATACCCCTTAATTTGTAACAAGCTAGCCCTATCTTGCGTACACTTGGCAACCGCAGCAATTGCAGCACCACGAACACCAGGGCGATCAGAGGTTTGAAGCGAGCGAATCGAGTCAAAACTCTGATCGATCGCAAGCGTAGCGAGAGCCTTAATCAAAACCCTCTGATTTTGAGAAGCGTCCTTTAGCAAGCCAATCATCTGCTGGATCAAATCATGACGATTACAGCTCAATTTTTCGAGAGCCCAAACAGAATTTTCAACGAGGTACATATCATCAGACCAGAGACATTGGCCAATCACTGGGACTGAAGACTTAGAACCAAGTCGCGCTAGAACCTCAACGGCTTTTCTTTTTGCTATCTTGATCGCCTGATCATCTACTGCACAGACAAGAAGTGATTGAAGTGCATCCTCAGTTTCTGCGCAGGGGCAATTGATCAGGTGGGCTGCAGCCATATAAAAGTCACTTTTGGATTCCAACTCATCAATGGACAATGAAAGGATGTGGCGTGCATGATTACATGTAAGCCCAGGGTGGATATTATCAAAACGGCCCAAGGTCACATCAAGATGAACTGATTCCCCTGAATCTTAAGGCATTCGACCGAGGCAAGCCTTAACCAAACTCAACCCAATTAATAAAAGTAAAGCTTTGGCATTCGAGCCAAAACGAGCATACAATTTACTTATCCAATAGACTATAAAAAAATGGGGCCATTTTCAAGCGCGCATTTTAAGGTGCAAGTCAATGCGCTAAATCGCTCAAGGCCAGGCATATCAACTCACTTCAGCCTGCCCTTTAACTCTCTTTGCCATGGCATGCAAGTCATGCATAGGAGCGGTTATGTGATTACCGATATGAGGCCAATATCAACGCCCGAAAACCCTGGCTCGGCAGCCCAAAACAATGAAGGAACAGCTGCAAAGATTGGAAAGGCGCTGATCAGCAAATTATCATCGCAAGATAAAGATGGAGGCAACAAAGAGAAGTCATCCCAGCGGCGGCGTCAACGCAAAAAATGAATCATCGAGCCTGATCTCATTCTTAAGCCCTTAACTCAAAAATACCGTCTGAAGGTCGAGCTGACTTAAGGGCATCCCAGTTAATGCTCGCAAGAAATGTGTCGGGGTCGGTACATTCAACAAAATCGACCCCCCAACTTCCCATCTGAAGTGGTGCTTCAGGTAGGGCAGCGCTATCTTTTCGGCCTCCTAGGGCCAAACAAGAGTGATCCACTGAATGCCCCTGATGAATCCGGAAAGCCTTCCACGCTCTTACGAGTTCGTTGGCCATATCATTCACAGATAAATCAGATTCAAGTTTCACCAACCAATGTGGGTGATCCAAAGCATCGGAACATGAGAAGGCAGTCGAATGATGCATCAAACCCTTCGCCAACTGCTCTGCAGAAAAATCTGGTGTCTGCGGCGAGTTCAATTGGAGGTTATGGGAAACAACGAAAACTGTCATGGTCGGGGTCTATGGTTGGTGATAACTTGAACGAGGCAATCGGAGGGCTATGAAGCCAGCAGCCATTTCTCATCAAAGGGGATCTAATGGAAATTCCTGAGAAGAGCTCTGCTGAAATCCAACTCAGCGAAGAAGAAGCTCTTGATCTGGCTACGCATCTCAAAGAGAAACTTAGAGCAGGATTACCAATCGAGTCTGATCCAGATTCGATCGCAATAATGATAGCTGGGCTTGGCGATCCCCGAGGCCTATTACGCCGCAGTTTTTCGGATAGCCTTGGATCCGTTGGTCAAGCTGCCGTACCTGCTTTATGCCAAGCCATGCGGCAGAGCTCTCAAGTCACAGTCAGACGAGCAGCTGCCAAAACACTGACGCTGATTAAGGACCCGGCAAGTCTTCCCGATCTACTCTCAACCTTTCTTTCCGATACTGACTCAGTTGTTCAAGGATCAACCATGGGTGCCATGGCATCGATGGGAGAAGAATCTATCGACGCAATCCTGAGCATTATTGCGGCTCCCGACAGTACGGAAATGCAAATTGGTCTAGCAAATTGGGCTCTAACTCTGATCGGAGACAGGGCTCCTCAAGTACTGCGTCAAGCCGCCACATCAGAAAATGCCAATGTAAGGAAAGCATCCATTTCTGCATTGGGAAGCCAAATCCAAGCTCTCGAGACAGAGGAGGATAAAGAACTTTTGCTCAATGCACTATCTGATCCTTTTGCAGAGATCCGTGCAGAAGCAGTCACACTCTTGGGTAAATTTGACGATGCAAAAATCGCGACCCCGCTGCTCATCCCCAAGCTTTCCGATTCCGATTCCTGGGTACGAAAGAATAGTGCACTTTCGCTAATGAAGCTACGCGAGATTTCTTCAATCGATGCTCTTCAAAGCAGGGCGACCGAGGAAAACGATGAGAACGTTTTAAGTGTTTTAAAACTTGCTATTAATCAGCTGCTAAGAGCCAGCGAAAACTAGCAGTTTTTAGCATCAAAAAAAGGGGGCATTTGCCCCCTTGTATTAGATCGCTGAGAGATAACTCAGGAAAGAGCGTTGATCAGATAGTCAAGATAGCTCTTGTACTCGTTCAGAGCTTGGGGGCTCATATCACGGGGTGAGCAAGCGCGGTCACGGGTGTAGATCAAAGCCTCGACATAGGGGCCAGTAGGAAGACCCAGGCTGCGATACACCTCACGGGCGCCAGCGATGCCCCACTCATCGAGAGGGCCGGTGCCACCAACAACGAGGCAATAGTTGATCAGACGCAGGTAGTGGCCCAGATCGCGGTAGCACTTGTCCACCTTCACCTGGCTATCACCAGCTTCACCTGGCTGCTTCAGATAGGCGTACTTGTTGAAGCAAGCATCGCCAGCTTCACGGGTGACCTTGTCCAGACCAGCAGCCAGCTTTTCAGCAGCTTCCAGACGAGCAGCGGCACGCTGGATATTGCCCTGAACGGCCTCAAGATCGTTCTGAGAAGGGAAGCGACCAGCTGCGTCTGCAGCAGTCACAACAGTGGTAACGACGGACTTCATTGATGGTTTCCTTTAAAGGGGAGAATTGCTGAAAATTAAATTGATAACGCTGATCAGGAAACGGCGCCGATCACACGATCGAAGTAAGCACCAGCTTCTGCAACCAGCGCAGAGCAGTCACCCTGAGTGGTGTCCATCTTGCGGAAACGCTTACCACCTGAAGCAGGAGAGTTGGTTTCACCGATGAGAGCTGTTGCTGCAGCTTTCATGATCGCAACAGCGCGAGCAGCCGACTGAGTTGGCACGCCCAGAGCGATGTAGGTCTCCTTCAGGCCATTGAGGCAGCGATCATCCAGGACGGAAGCATCGCCAGCCAGCAAGGCGTAGCTGATGTAGCGGAGAACGATCTCACCGTCGCGCAGGCATGCGGCCATGCGGCGGTTGGGATAGCAGTTGCCACCAGCCTGAATCAGGCCGGTGTTCTCGCAAATCATGCCAGTGACGGCATCAGAAACGATGCAGGAGGCGTTGGAGGTGATGGCGTTGACTGCGTCCAAACGCTTGTTGCCATTCTGGACGTAGGACCGGAGACCAACGAGGTCACTACCACCAACGGGAGCAGTTTTGGCGTCAGCGCTGACGACCGAACGGGAAAATGCGTCGAGCATTGTAGGCCAGACAGTTTTGTAGGGGGAAGGCTTCTGGTGCAGTGAGGTAGCCGCCAAGACAAGTCCTTTAGGGAAAGGCTTGACCTGACAACAATTGACCCCAGTGGGCTGAAGCGCTCTTGCAAGCTAAGCCTGTACTGCCAAGCACTGGCAGGGGATCTGCCGATCACGCAAGAGTTCGTCACCTTGTAGCAGTCGACCACCACCCACCTCGCGACAAGCCAAGGAATAAAGGGGAGCCAGGGACAGGCTTTGCGAGAGACATAGCAATCGTTGGAAGCAAGTCACCAAGCGCAACGCCTGAGGCTTGTCTATGGCGGCCAGAGGTAAGGTTGTCACAGAATTTTCTTGGCCTCTCACCAGGATGACGGACCAAATTGATCAGGCCCCAACAGTTGAAGAGCTACAAGAATCCATTGAGGAACTCTCCGCTTACCGTGAGCGGCTCTACAACGATGTCGTCGGACTTGGCAAAAAGCTCCGACTCTCTCAGAAGAAAATTGAAGCGACCATAAAAGACCACCCTGAACTATCCCGGATAGACGAGATCCTTAGCCAGCTCAAGCAACAACGGGACTTCCAAGCGAACAACCCATGAAAGGAATGGCCAATCCACCGCGAACGATGGCGGCTTTCTTTGAAGCCAGTCGCGGCACATGGATGATTCGACGCGTGGTTCATCATCTTGACAGTCAAGATGATGAATCAGGGGATTCCAATTTAATCATTGAACCCTTCGAGAATGACGATCCTGTCGTCGAAAAGGTCTGCGACGCTCTAAGCGTCAAGCACCAAGACACGGCTGGGGGTGCAAGATTCTGGTGGGAGAGCAATCTGATGCAAGAGACTCGAAATGATGACTATGCGGCAGTCGTTGTTAATGCTCCAAACCCCCAAGACCCCAGCACAGGCTTCCTGCTTCGTGATGTTGGCTATGTCGAGAAAAAATCTGTCGTCAGTACTTACAACTTTACCGACGATGGAATTTTAACAATCAAGACTCGTTATGATACCAATGTGGGAATTGAACGCTGCTGGTTTGTTAACGATCAGATCAGGATGCGTGTGAGTTCGGTGCAATTCCTGAATGGAGTCGCCATGACCACCTATTGCACTGAATTTCGTTGTCCTACTGAGGCCGATCTTGCTGCGATTTCAGCAGAAGCAAGAGCCCAAGCGGATGCACCACCTTCTTCCGTTGCGGAGCTGAATCGTGTTTGACCCCTTTCTCGACGAACTGCATCAGAGCATCACTGCCAGGGGAGGCACGCCACTTCAGGTCCCGAGTGGGCTCGAAGAATGCCATTCAGCCAAAGGGAACAGCGTGATCCGCAGTTGGCTTTGGCAGGTCCCAGGCTTTCGCCGTTGGCGTGTTACCAGGCTCGATGCCGGCGACAGCCTCCAAGTCCTGAATTCAGTTGCCTACCCCGACCATGACTTCGACCACCCACTGATGGGAGTGGATCTGCTCTGGTTTGGGGCACGGCAAAAACTGGTGGCGGTGCTGGACTTTCAACCTCTGGTTCAGGATGCTGATTACCTTGACCGCTATTTCGAGGGTCTTAAGAGTCTGAACGCACAATTTCCCGATCTCAATGGGGAAGAAACCATGCGTTCCTTTGACCCGAATCAATACTTCTCCTCATGGTTACTGTTTTGCCGTGGAGGAGCCGATCAAGCTGAAACATCACTTCCACCCGCCTTCAGTGCCTTCCTGAAGGCCTACTGGCAGCTTCACGATCAAGCCTGCGGTGGCAAGGCTTCCATTCCTGCTGATGAGGTCAAGCGTCTGCAGGAGAATTACGACGTTTACAGCGCAGAGCGCGATCCTGCCCACGGCCTATTCACCAGTCACTTTGGCAAAGAGTGGTCGGATCGATTCCTGCATGAATTTCTATTCCCCGCTTCTGCGAATCAATGAGCCCGACTCGACTCAAGAGCACAGATCCTGTCGACATTCCCGGATGGACCTGGCAACCCTTTCTTGAGGACGCCATCAAGGCCATGAACAGCCTCAACATCGAGTCCTATCCGGTCAAAGACGAATTCCTGTTCAAGCAAGATCAGACGGGCTCGAAAGCAAAGCCCGTGACGGTCACCACAGCAACCTGGGCCTGCAAAACAGAGAAATTCCGCCAGGTGAGGGCAGCCTGCGTGAGCGCAGGAGGAGCTGCCTCGGTGCTCAACTTCGTGATCAATCCGCTAGCTCGCTTCGACCTGCCCTTTTTCGGCGGTGACCTGGTCACCCTTCCAGCTGGCCACCTTCTTGCCCTAGACCTTCAACCAGCGGACAAATCCGACGAGAGCCATACACAACCCGTGTGGGATCGACTTTTGCCACTGTTTGAACATTGGCGATCCAAATTGCCAGATGGAGGACCAATCCCTGACGAAGCCCAACCCTTCTTCTCACCAGGCTTTCTCTGGACCCGTCTGCCTTTGGGGGAGGAAGGCGATCATCTGATCGAGACCGTGGTACGGCCCGCCTTCAATGAGTATCTGAAGCTTTATCTGGAGTTGGCAGCAACCGCCCAACCCGTCTCAGACAGCCGCCGTGATCACCTCCTTGCCGGCCAACGGCGCTACACCGACTACAGGGCAGAGAAAGATCCAGCACGCGGCATGCTCACCCGCTTTCACGGAGGAGAGTGGACAGAGGAGTACATCCATACTGTGCTTTTTGATCTGTAGGGGGTCTCTTTCCTGCATGTGCGAGATCCCTGTGAGCAAAAGGCGATTAAGCATTATGAACAGCTTTCGGGAGCCTCCGCTCCACTTCGCGAGAATCTTGAACGACTCAGACGGGACTTTTGTCGATGTCCCTCCTGTGTCTGTGACACACACTTAGACGCTGCCAAGAGGAGTTCCAAATGTTCGACGCCTTCACCAAGGTGGTCGCCCAGGCCGACGCCAGGGGCCAGTTCATCACCGCCAGCGAAATCGATGCGCTGGCAGCCATGGTTTCCGACAGCAACAAGCGTCTGGATGCCGTCAACCGTATCTCCAGCAACGCCTCCAGCATCGTTGCAAACGCTGCCCGCGGCCTGTTCGCCCAGCAGCCTGCCCTGATCGCCCCCGGTGGCAACGCTTACACCTCCCGCCGCATGGCCGCTTGCCTGCGCGACATGGAGATCATCCTGCGCTATGTCACCTACTCGATCTTCACCGGCGATGCTTCCGTGATGGAAGACCGCTGCCTGAACGGTCTGCGTGAGACCTATCTCGCCCTGGGAACTCCCGGTGCTTCCGTGGCAGCCGGCGTGAACCTGATGAAGGACGCAGCATTGTCCACCGTCAACGACAAGTCTGGGATCTCCTCAGGTGACTGCGCCTCCCTGAGTAGTGAAATCGGCACCTACTTCGATCGCGCTGCAGCCTCCGTCGCCTGATCAAGGCGTCGCACTCAACGTTATTAATTCCTCTCTATAGCAATGAAAACTCCCCTCACCGAAGCTGTTGCAGCAGCAGACTCCCAAGGTCGGTTCCTCAGCAACACTGAAGTTCAGGCGGCATCCGGTCGTTTCAACCGCGCCACGGCAAGCCTTGAGGCAGCCAAAGCCCTCACCACCCAGGCTGATGCTCTGGTGAACAGTGCAGCTCAGGCTGTCTACACCAAGTTTCCCTTCACCACCCAGATGGAAGGCGCCAACTACGCCTCGACCTCTGAAGGTAAAGCCAAGTGCTCCCGTGACGTCGGCTACTACCTGCGCATGATCACCTACTGCCTGGTCGCTGGTGGTACTGGCCCCATGGATGATTATCTGATCGCCGGACTGGCTGAGATCAACCGCACCTTTGAGCTTTCTCCTACTTGGTATGTTGAAGCTCTGAAGCACATCAAAGCCAACCACGGCCTTTCCGGCAGTGCTGCAACCGAAGCCAACAGCTACATCGACTACGCAATTAATGCCCTGATCTGATTAAGCAGATCTAAGCAAGTAGCTTACAAAGCCTCCCTACTTAGGGAGGCTTTTTTCATTCTGCATGGCTTTGGATGACACCTTCTCTTCAACGATTTCTCAGCCTGCTTTGCGGAGAGTACAGCAACCAACAGCAAGCCTTTGAGAATCCACCATTTTTTGCACATATTCTTCTTCGTTATAGGCCAATAGAACATCTTCAACCAGGGTCACTTCTTCTAGAGCAGACGTATGCAGTTGACCCCAAGAATCCATATAGATTGCGAATGATCCGGGCTGAAGAGCTTGAAACAGGAGCGATCAAACTCTGGAACCATAGCTTTCGTGAGCCTGCAAGGTTCGCCAACGCGACACTTGATCGTCGCAGACGCCAAGAAATCAGCACTGACGACCTGACAGTTTTAGAGCAATGCCACTATCAAGTTATTGAGAGGGAAGATGGCTACCACGGAGAAATTGAACCCGGATGTCTCTGCATCGTGCGCCGAGACGACAAGGACACAGTGCTCAAAAGCCATTTCCACCTTAAGGGGAATACACTCTCAACCCTGGATCGAGGATATGACCCTACAACTAATCAACGATGCTGGGGCTCTATTGCAGGAGAATTTTGCTTTAAGCGATCAGAATCCTGGGATGCAGACTGGGCAGATGCCAGCTGAAGGGATATCAATCAAGAATTACACCAAGCAAGCAAAATAACAACCAAGTCAATTTCCTAGACTGCAGCACCCATTGTCACCGAGAGAAGGGAAGCGACTTGACTCTGATCAATTCGGCAAAAACGGCCATCGATGCCCTTAATCATGAAGACTCAGGCATTAGGTATCACAGCGCTTGGTGGCTGGGTAAACACAGAATCAAATCCGCCGTTCCAAAACTGGTTCAATGCTTAAACGACGAACGCGATAGAACAGCAGCGGGAGGATATCCCCTAAGACGCCAGGCCGCGCGTTCACTAGGAATGATCGGAGACTCTAGCTGCATTCCAGCGTTGCTACAGACTCTGGAGACGAAGGACGTACAGCTACACGAGGCAACACTTAGAGCACTAATCGCAATCAATAACAATGACTGCATCGGTCCTCTGATCACCTACCTAGACAGACAAGACATCAACAAGCCCATCGAGGCTCTCATCGAAACATTGACAACCTTCAAAGCCTGCCATGTTCGCGATAAAATCGAGCCCTTCCTCGATTCAGACTCAGAAAGAATTGCCAGCTCAGCCGCATCATTCTTTTTCATCTGCACAGGAGAAGCATCATATTTAGAGAACGTGATCACACTGCTTGACCACAACAATCGATTCATAAGACAAGCAGCAGCATTCGACCTTGCACGAATCGCAACAATCAGTAGTGCAGACGCAATCCTTGAGGCGAACATCCCCAACAATATTAAAATGTTCGCCATTAAGGCCATTCTCTGCGAACTTAGCAATCAACAATCAGATCACACAAGCGAAGAATCGCCTAAGGAAAGCGCTCTTCGCAGCAACTTATTTGCAAGGTTAGATGCCCTTATTAAAGAAAACTTTTCCGGAAACCTGCCAACGAGCAGCCAAGAAACCAGGCCTCAAGGTCGCCAAGAAGACTGGCCAAAAACGACTCAGAATTCAACTCCGGAAGCTTTTTCAATGCTTCGGGAGCCATCCCTTTCAAGTCGCATAGAGGGGATAAAATTACTGGTCAGAATTTTCGAAAACAACCACAAAGGACTCTCAGAGCTATATTTCTCCGAATCAGATCAAGATATAAAAATGGGAATCATTAAGGCGATGTCAGAACTCAAGAATCCTTCTTACTTACCAGCTTTCGTTGATGCCATTGGAGTAGAGATAGGAAACCACTGCCAGGGCAACATACGCCGCGTCGCAGCCAACGCGCTCGGGGAAATTGGATCTATACAAAGAGAGGCTGAGGAATCCCTCTCATTAATCATTGAAAAACTCAACTGGACCCTGAATCAGCCTGATGACTGGGGCCTCCGCTACAGCGCATGCCTTGCGCTTGAAAAAATGAGCAGCATAAAAGCAAAGAACCTTCTAATTAGCGCAAAAGACAGCGAACCCGATCCTGTCGTCGCATCAAGAATTTCGATGGCCCTGGCAGAGGGTGTAGATCACTGCAATTAATCTGTGAGTCCATGAACAAGCCCATGCCCCGCCCAAGTCAGAGATGAAACTGCTCTTCGTCTGCCTCGGCAATATCTGCCGCTCCCCCGCTGCCGAAGGCGTCTTCCTGCATCTGCTTGAGGAGCGTGGTCTCAGCGATCAGTTCGTTGTCGATTCCGCCGGAACGGGCGGATGGCATGTGGGCAATCCAGCGGACCGACGCATGCAGGCTGCAGCCAACCGCCGCGGCATTCAGCTGCCCAGCCGCGCA
>MDSV01109454.1_pt1 | contig 12168 bp, 11 predicted proteins | sample 810851 | NCBI WGS metagenome assembly MDSV01 (sample SAMN05326640, study PRJNA326480) | marine metagenome | isolation source: seawater | place: Atlantic Ocean: North East | collected 2012
TCTCTGACCATTGTCTTGCTTCGCATGTTTTGTGTTGGTTCATATCCGTCGAGCCAGATGTATTCCAATTTCGCTTTGTCCATCATAGGTATCGCTCCCTTCCTTGGCGAGGCGGTATATCATACATACGCTCACAAAAAGAGAGATTTATGATGTGTTTTGACCATTTATGTGGGTTTTATTTGTTCGTTTGATGGTTCTTTTGGCGTATGCACGCGTCGGCTTTTGTTCAAATGGCCCGTTGTATTCGTCATCTATGCTCAATCGAACAACTTGCACTTGAACCCCCCTCCACCCGTACAAATTGTGCCGCCGACCGGTGAACTCATGCCCTTGATGGCTGTGGGTGGGGTCATGGAGATTCCGAGTGGGGGTTACTTGCGCCAGTGGCGGAAATCCCTCGGGCTCACCCAGGCGCAACTTGCCGATGAAAGTGGATTGACACAATCTGTCATCGCCAAGGTTGAGTTGGAAAGCGTGGATCCTCGCGCCTCGACGTTGAGAAAAATGGTCGCCGCCCTGCTTCGGTGCGAGCGCCCTGATCTGCCGCATACAGTTGGGGATATCATGGTCGAAGAGGTTGCGGTTCTCGCACCAAATGACACCGTACAGTCGGCCATCGAGCGTATGGTTCGCGAGGGGATCAGTCAACTGCCAGTCGTCGCCGCCAACGGGGCGATCATGGGCTTGGTGTCCGAAGCAAGCCTTCTGGGCGTTGAAGTCAAACGAGATGCGATGGTTCAAACCGTTATGCAGATGAATTTCGAAGTGGTCAACCTCGGCGTCTCAATCACTGAAGGACGAAGGCTCTTGGTGGAACGGGAAGTGTTGTTGATCACAAACGCCGGCGTTTTGTGTGGGCTTGTCAGCCGCATTGACATGGTGCGGGCGTTGAGCAAAGAAGATGGGGACAATCACTGATTGTTTGCAGCGTCGGCGCCTTGAGGGGTGAGAAGCACGTTGCTTCCGTCTCGGTCGAGGTGGGGGATGGAGAGTGTGCCGCCGTTGACGGTGATTGGGCAGGTGATGCCGCAAGCTGGAGCGAGGTAGTCCTCTCCCGTTTCTGTCAACACAAGGCGAATACCGTGGCCTGCTGGCAGGAGGGCGTCGATCGCTTGGAACTCCATGAGCATCGTGAGGCTTTGTCCCGGAAGTACCGTAGTTGGGTCGCTGCCGCCCTGATGGTACCGGATGTCCATCGTGGCGTGACCGAGCCGGAGGCCGGTTTCTGCGTCTTGCATTTCAGCAAATATTTGGCCACCATCGAATGAGGCTTGTACGTCGAGGTGGAGGGTTGCTAGGCCCGAAATGAGCGTGTCCCGCATCTCATCGACGCTTGGGCATTCAAAGACGACTGAAGCGAGGGTCCCTCCACTGCCTGAAATGCCTTGAACACTGTTTCCGTTCTTTGTACAACCGTCGAGAGCGATGTCGTTCCATTGGCGATCTTCGGGCGGCCAAGTTGGTTCAATGCGCCATTCGCCATCGTTTCGTTGAATTTGAGCGTGGAGGTCTGGTTTTTCTCCGATGCCTTTGAGGTAATACTCGAACCACTCGAACAAATCTTGGCCCCAGTCCCAGCGGGTCATGTTCTGAATGGCTTCTCCGCCATATCCTGAATCTTGTGCGTTGTGTTTGCTCCATTGATCTGGGTAATTGTGCTCCCATTGACCGAGCATGCCGCGGACATCGAAGCCAGCATCGACGAAGATTTGGTACCACGGGAAGACCTGGTGGGGATCGACGTTCCAATCTTGCATCCCTTGAACCCAGTAGATGCTACCGTTGTAATTGGTCAGGGCTTTCGATATATGTTCTCGTTCTTCGTAATAGTTGGCCATGTAAGGGTCCAATTCACCCATGCCGTATGTGACTGGGCCCGCAAACAAGCCTTCGATGATGTCGGGGCAGATGTTGTCCAAATCATCGCCATTGTAATCCACGGTGCTGCCAAAATAATTCATGTGCATGATCTGGCTTCTCGCCTCAGCGCTGCCGTTTTTGTAGAGCAGGGGGTGCAAACCGGTGGTTCCTGAGATCGGAACAATCGTAGCGAGGTGTTCGCTGCCATGTACGGCGGCCTCCCATTGAGTGGCGCCTTCATACGACTTGCCGTACAGACCAACCTTGCCATTGGACCAGTTTTGCTTACCAAGCCACTCCACCGCTTGATGAATGCCCCAGCCTTCGCCTTCGCCTCGGTAATCAAAACAACCAGAAGATTCCTCAGTCCCGAACACTGATACTTGTGCAAATGCATAGCCATGCGGGATGTAATTGTCGTAAATGAACTCCCCACGGCCCGCACCAACCACATTTGTTGCACCCGATTCGCTGCCGGGTTGGCCGTAGGAGAAATAAGGGCTGACCACGGCAATCACCGGAACTTGTTCACCCATTTCGGTGTTTGAAGGCAACCAGTAGGACAGATGAACATTGGAGGTGGCCGGCCCTGTTTCCCACACACCCGAGGTGTCGACTTCGAAGGTGGCTTCTTGGACGTCCAGGGCGGTGTATGGTCCAGGTTCAAGCACGTAGGAGTAGCTGTCCGTCCAGTTCCATTCAAGCGCATGACGTTCAGAGATGTCCGGATACATCGCAGCCTCTTGCTCTGCGGCTTCTCCCGAGGGTGATGCCCCGAGGCACCCCGAAAGGGGGCCGAGCAACACGAGGAGGGTCAGCAACCAAGCAGAGCGCATTGATTCTGCGGCACTGTCGGCCATCATGAATGTGATGATTGCTGTAACATCAAAAGGGGGCTCGTTCTCGCCGGGGTATGGAAGTCCTTGTCACGGGTGCCGCTGGGTTCATTGGCTCACATGTTGTTGAACGGCTCTTGCTCCAAGGCCACAGGGTCCGTGCGACCGCTCGAAGGGCCGAAACTGCCGAATTTTTGCAGGCGTTCAGACTCAATGACGGGGCCCAACTGGAAATTGTCGAAATGGATTTGCTCGATTCTGGCAGCGTCGATGCTGCTGTCGATGGGTGTCATACGGTGATTCATTGTGCGGCTGTACTGATGGTCGGCATTAGCGAGGTTCAACGCGACCTCATCGATCCTTCGGTCGCAGGGACCTCCAATCTTTGTAACGCGATAGCGAAGAGTGGGACGGTCACCACCATCATTCACACTTCTTCTGTTGCCGCAATTCGCAGTTCTCGTTATGAAAATGGAACGGTGTTTTCAGTGAACGATTGGTGCGAGGATGCGTCCGCCACGCTCAACCCGTATGGCTTTGCAAAGGCTGAGGGGGAGCGGGTAATGCGGGACTTTGTTGGTCGAATGAAGCAAAAAGAGCGTCCCCGTTTGGTCACCATTCATCCGTCGATTGTCTTTGGTCCAATTCACCATCCGCGTCACCTGAAAGGTTCGATGGCTTACCTGAAGCATTTTGCCGGGCGTTTACCGTTTGTACTCAACACCCACCTGAATTTTGTCGATGTGAGGGATGTCGCTGATGCGCATATCGCTGCCTTGACTTTGGGGCCCGATGGAGGGAGGATGATCATCCATACCGAAGGCATGTGGATGAAAGAAATAGGACATGTCCTTCGCCGGCTCAAACCTGATGGTAGGTTCCCAGTACGGGTTTTGCCTTCTTGGCTCGCATCGGTGATGGCAGCATTCCACCCAAAATTATCGGTGAAAACCGTTCGTTCAAGCCTGGGGCGGCATGTTGGGTATGATGTCGGTACAAGTTTTACCGATTTACAAATGACACCACGGTCCATCGATTCGACTCTATTAGACGGTTTAGACTCTCTGCCATAAAATCGAATTTTATCTTGTTTCTTGCCGCGCCGGTGTTTTCTTTTTATCGTATGAGGGGATGAAAATAACGAGGCGGGGGCATGGATGAGGCTACTTTAGTCCTGAATGTGATGTTGTATGTCTTGTTGCCTTTGTGGGGTTTGGCAAGCATGCTCGATTGGTGGTGCCATCGGGCCACAAACATCGAGGCTACTTCCGGACTTCGTGAGGCGAATGTGCACCTGATCATGGGGGCACAAATTGGTTTACCACTCGTTCTGACGTTGATTTTTGAGGTCAATGTCCTCGTGATGTTGATGTGTTTCGCCGCACTTATCGCGCATGAATTTGTGGCGCATTATGACGTGCATTACACGACTGGGAAGCGGGAAATTAGTATTTGGGAAGTCCATGCTCATAACTACCTTGCAACGCTGCCGTTCTTCTTGCTCTTACTGATCATCGTCCGCAAATGGAGTGTGTTCGTCGATACGATTACACTCAATTGGGCCGGAGGATTCGGTCTCTCTCAGCGCGCCGAACCGCTCGGGGCAACCGGCAATTATGCTGTTCTGTACATGACGAGTATGGGCGTGTTTGTGGTTGGCCCTTATGTGCAAGAATGGTGGCGATGTTACATGTATGAGCGCAAAATTGCCGCTGAGGTGGAACAGTGAGCGTCTACATTACCAGCACGGGCGCCTTCCTTCCAGGCCCCCCGGTTGCGGTCGAAGAGGTCGAGGGGGTGCTTGGCGCCGTTCATGGAAAGCCATCATCATTGAGGGTTCAGATCCAAAAGGCAAACAAAATTCAAACACGACATTACGCCATTGATGAACACCAACAAACCACTCACAGCAACACTCAGATGGCGTCCAATGCAGCCACTCAATGCTTGGATCGAGCCTTCATACCTCGAGAAAAGGTGGGCATGTTGGCCGTCGCAACGACGCAAGGCGATCATCCGGCCCCGGGTATGGCGAGCATGGTCCAAGCGGAACTCGGTCTTGCTGAACTTGAAATTCTAACGGCGCACGGGATTTGTTCATCGTCGATGATGGCGCTCAAAGCCGCATGGAACAGTTTGCGCCTTGAAGAGCACGAGGCTGCGCTTGTGGTCTCGAGTGAATTGGCGAGTCGGTTGCTGAAAAAACAGAGGTATGAGGCTGCGACTGGGTCGACATTTGCTGAGAAGCGGATTGACTTCAATACGGAATTTCTTCGGTGGATGCTCTCTGATGGCGCCGGTGCGTTGCTGCTTCAAAACAAACCTGCTCCAAAGGGATTGAGTCTACGAATTGATTGGGTCCGAGGGTTTTCACACGCGCATGCCTTTCCAACCTGCATGAGCGTTGGTTCGGCTGGACGGGTTGAGGATGAGCGGACATGGCAGGATTATGACACCTATGCTGAAGCTGAAACGGCAGGGGCGTTGCTGTTACGGCAGGATGTGCGCTTGCTCGATAACATTCTACGGATGGGGGTTGATGGATACCTTCGTTTAGCTCAAGAAGGCGTTTCAAAGCCCGCCGAAGTCGATCACTTTCTTTGCCATTATTCGAGCCACCATTTCAGAAATAAAATCTTAGATTTATTGGATGCCGCCGGCGTTGGCATTCCCGAAGAGCGGTGGTGGACCAACCTCTACACGCGTGGCAACACGGGTGCAGCATCGCTGTTCATCATGATCGACGAGTTCTTACGGACCGACGAGGTTGAGATTTCTGAAGGCCAAACTATCCTGTGCTTTGTCCCAGAGAGCGGACGATTTAACACGACGTATATGCAACTGACAGTGGTGAAACAATGAATGATGGAGAAATCATGATCGAGGGTGCTCCGAACGCCCCATCTGACGACAAAGGGCCTGACGGTATTGATTTGAATCCAAACGCTCAGGCGTGTTTGCAGCAGTTGTTACGAGTTTGGCTTGGATTCGAACGTGATTTGTCTACGGTGCCGATGTTGCGTCGAATCGATTTGGGCACATACACGGTAGAAGATCACCAATGCCTGCTCCGTAACCTTCGCCAACAGGTCATCGAAGGTTCGCGTTGGATCACGCGGGCCGCGAGCAGTTTTGATCGAAATCATGCTGAAATCCGTTCAACTATTATTTCTCATGCGGTGGACGAGCACCGGGATTATGAGTTACTTGAGAAGGATTACGTCGCCTCCGGGGGCCGCCTCGAAGATATTCTTGCTATGGAACGAAACATCGGCAGTGAAGCGCTGCATGGCTACTTGATGCATCGCTCATCCCGTCCAAATCCAATCGATTTGCTCGGGGCCATGTGGATTATTGAGGGGCTTGGCGAAAAAATGGCTCGGTCTTGGGCTAAACAGATTCAAGAATTGACGGGCCTCACTGAAGATGCGACTCGATTCATGACCTACCACGGGCACAACGACGGGGACCACATGTTGCGATTCTATGCCATGCTGGACGAAGTCTGTATCGATGAGAAAGCAAGTGCTTCAATCGTCAAAACATCCAAGGTCGTCGCCAGACTGTACCGATTGCAACTGGAGGAAGTCGAACATGGCCTCGAATGAACAACAATTGACGCGCAAGCAACGCCGGATTGAGCGGAAACGTACCAAGGCAATGGCTGCAAACCACGGACGGATGCCGGCAAGCTTGAGCGACGCTCTTGTTGGAGACGACAGTTTGCCCCTCGATGCTGCTGCAAAGGAATACTGGGTCAAGGATCTGCAAAACCCACTTCGTATCATCGTTCTCCCGACCCTTCGGATTTTACTCACGATGACGCTTCACATTACCTATTACCTCAAGAGATTGCTCCCCATACAATGGAAAGCCCACGGTTTTCTTCAGTGGCAGATTTGCTTTTTCATGAAGTATTTCGTGCGCCCGGAAGCGAATGTGCTCATTCTTCGACACTTTCAAGCCGAAAGTAACCTGCTCAATTTCGTCATTGATAACTCGGGCAAAAAAGACGTGGCCCCGGTGCTCATTTATCCAAAAATGATTCGAGATTTAATGGTTCAAACTTTCGTTCACCACGACCAGGGTGTTCTGATGACCATGCGGGACCTTGAGCAACCCGATCGAAGCAATTGGCCGATTGAAAAGGGAGATTTGGCATGGACCAATTGGAATCCCGTTCGAGTCGATTACAGCGTGGACCGAAAAAAGTGGACCCAGTTCCTTGATTTCGAAACCGCCCATGAGCTGTTCAAAACTTCATTCTGTTTCTGGCTCACTTCAAAGGAATACGAGGCTGCGATCAATTCGTTCCAATTTGATCATTCAGTCGGTTTACTCATAGATGACATCGTCGGAGCAGCGCATTTTGCTGATATTGCCTACAATCGATTCCCGATGATCATCGTCGGGCCAACTGGGCTTTCATATCGTTTCTTGATGCACGGATTCTTTGTCGAGCACGTGCATGCTCACCTTGAGCAAATGAGAACGGCTGTTGGGTTGGAGAACTAAACATGCTCCTGCGCCGAGCGGATCTCTTGTCGATCACCTACATGGCAGCCTACCCCGGTTTGATGGCTTGGCAGTGGTTCAACGGAATTGAGTGGTACCTGGTTGCTGTGATGCTTGTTCTTTCGGTTGGATTGGCCGTCGTCCAGCACAATCACACCCATCTTCGTATGTGGACCTCCCCTTGGCTCAATAAAGCGACTGACCTCTGGTTGAGCGTCATCCAAGTAACCCCTACCTTCGTTTTCTTTCCCTCCCACATTGGCAACCATCATCGCCACAAGCACGGCCCTGAAGACGAAACCAGAACCTACCGTTTTGGCGGGCACCATAACACCATTATCGGTTATGTTCTTCACCCATTCCAGGCCCTGTTTGTTTTGCCAAGAACCTTGTTGAGGTATGTAAGAAAAAGAAGTTCGTTGGGAGATTATTGGCCGCTTATCCAATTCTTTTTCATTGGAGGAGTCTCACTCGCTTTAGCGTTCATTGATGTTCGGCTTTGGCTCTTGCTGGTTTTGGCCCCGCAGCTGCATGGCTTACACTGGTTGTTGGCCGCCAATTACCTTCAACATGCAGGGGCTGAACCGGGCACTGGGCCAGATGCGGCCACGGATGGTTCACTGAAATCTTCAAGGAACTTTACCGGGTGGATGAACTATTTTTGGTTCAACATTGGTTTTCATACCGCCCACCATGAAAATGGAAAAACCCACTGGTTTGATCTGCGTAAAAAGCACGAAGAATACGTCGAAAGGGTTCCAGGATGGTTGGTGATCAACAGTTTAGCATGGTACTTCATTCGGGTCTTGGTTTTCCAGCGTGGGCGCAATCGGTTTGATGTGGTTGACCGTTGAGGCCCTGCCGCAAGATATGAGGGGCGGGTCGCTCTGGGTTGAACCATGCAGGCAGCCGATGTTTGGGGTCAGCGATGGTCAATGAACGACTTACCGATGGCTCGAACCTACATGGAAGTTGCATGCAGAAAGCAAACACTCGTTTGCCTCGCAGCGGACCGTTCGACAATGGCCGGCCTGAACCAGCTCATCGACCAAGTTGGCACTCATGTTGCGGCGCTAAAGACGCACGTGGATTTGATTGATGACTGGACGCCCTACTTATGGAGAAAATTCTGTGAGAAGGCCAAAGCCGCTGATTTGTTGATCTTTGAAGATCGAAAATTTGCAGACATTGGGGGCATCAGTCGCAAACAGATGTCTGGCGTCTATGACATTCGCTCGTGGTCTGATTTGGTCACGGCACATTTGATTTCAGGCCCAGATATCGTCGATGGTTTGCAAGCTGGATGGGGCGATGTTGGGCGGCAGGGTGGCGTGTTGTTGCTGGCACAAATGTCGAGCCGCGGCAACCTATTGGCGCCGGAGTACACCGCTAAAGTGGTGGCGAAAGGGAAAGCCCACGATGGCGTGTTTGGATTCATCGGTAACGGCTCGAGGCCCGAAGAACTTGCCCAATTGCGCAACCAAGTTGGCGATGGTAAGCTCATCTGGACACCGGGTGTGAATCTGGCGGTCGGTGATGGGGAAATGGGTCAGCGGTACGGCGACCCAAGAGAAGCTGTGCTTGCTGGATCAGATTGCATCATCGTTGGCTCTGGTATCCATAAGGCAGACGACCCTGGTGCTCAAGCGAAGGCCTATGCGGATGCTTCGTGGCAGGCGTTATGCGACCGTACGAGTGAGTCCTGATATGAAGCAAAGGGTAGCGTCTGACAAGACCCACTGCAAGCCCATTGATTATATCAAAACGAATCAGTGGGTTTATGCATTAACCCTATGATTGAATGGTGAAATCACCAACCTTCTCCGTAATCATAAACTCCATCATCTAAGTCCTCTGGGTACGGTAATCCATCCAAATGCTTGTTTCTACATTGGCAATATTTTATGTTATCTTGATATGAGTTGTCAAAACTGAAGTCAATTTTTTTGCAAGTCCAACAAAAGTAAGATTCGCCTATAGGTTCCCAATATCCTCTGTCTTCTGAAGGTTTTTTGTCTATGAATCTCCGAATTTCAGCGATGCATTCAGGGCACAGCGTTTTCCTAATACTTTTCTCCGTATATGAGAGCCCTCTCAGACTGAATAATGGAATGGAGTAATCAGCACGGCATTTCCAGTTCCTACAAGTTGGCATTGTTTTGCACAAAAGTCTACCTTGTAAATATTTAATGGAAGAGAAGTAAGCGAATCAAAGGGAACCCCTCTGATTACCCATCGCGTCAGAGGGTACCCTATGACTACCCATTCAATCAGAGGGTTCCCCTCTGATTGTTTATGCACATGGGATAATTTTGAATAAAGGGATGTTATAGTAAAGACATGCCAGGTAAATATCAACAGAGCAGGTTCTGGGCGATTTGCACCTTCCATTGGTGGGCAAAATTAATTTTCCCAAAATCAATCACCGTCGACGGAAACGGAATAACGACCTTTGATCGCAGAGGCGTAATCCTGTTTTGGTTATCCGATGAAGAAAGAATGAATGCACGTCAAATATCATCGGTCAGAATCAAAAAAGGAATTCTATGGGACCTGGTAACCGTAGATACAACGGGTGGAACAAATGTCCTGCAGATACACGGCATGAACAAGTCAAAAGCAAACGCTTTGAGAAACGATATCCAAGCATTGATTGATGCACAGTACGGCCAGCCTATGCAACAAATGCAACAGCCTATGCAACAAATGTATCAACAACCTCCTCAATATTGATTGAATGGTTATTCTTACGAGTCATAGGGTCAATGCACAAACCCACTGATTCGTTTTAACCTCATCAATGGGCTCGCAGTGGGTCTTGTCAGGCTCTAGTGCGTGCGACCGCCCGCTTACCCCTCTGGAGCAGCAGTAAATGGCATGACGTAACACCATTTAATCGATTGAGTAACCAAGTTTTTGGTTGAGGGCTTTCTTCCATTCAAGGGCATTATACCACCCACACCCTCTGCATCCTTCATTGGCCTCTTTCCCAGTTAGAGGCACAGTCTTAGGCCACCTAGGTCCGCGACCATCATGCCAAAAGGCAATGCCATGAAATGGGGGGCGTATTCCAGTATCCCAACACTGTTCACATGATCTGGATTTTAGCAAGTTATGATTTTGCCCTTCAGAATTTCTGAGTAATTGGAAAACGAATTCTAATTCGTCATCACTCATATCATCATTTGAAGGAGGTGCCCAATCACCCCATCTTTTCATTGGTAGTCGATGATCGACAAGAGCATATCTTGGATGGAGTCTCGTGTTTAGAACTGGGTCTTGTCCCATATAAAATTCAAAGACGCGTTGTTTCAGTGTATCCGATATATTTCCGGCATTTGTAGCTGTGATAGTTTGTCGCTCACCAGTCCATTTGTCCCAAGTGGTATTTTTCTCACAAGTAGAACAAAATTCAGTCTTCTTTGTCATTACATAGCCCTTTCTTTTCAGACCTTGGATGCCACTACCACCTGCGATTTGATCGCTATTTACACGCTGTTTTAGGCAGGTTCGACAATGAAATTGCTGGTCACCTAGAATGTCTGCAACCCGACGACTGATGGTCCCGGGCCCTCCGAAGTCATCAATCCCCATGGGAGGGACTAGTTCGCATTGGAGATGAATGTTTAGTTATCATCCATGAGCTCTGCCAATGTTGGTCGTAGAGCTAATGCTACATGACGAGCCAGGAGTGGCGGTACTGCATTACCAAGTTGGAACATAGCACGTTTCATAGTTCCTTGAAAGAAGAAATCGTCAGGGAAACTCTGCAATCGAGCCATCTCCCTAGCAGAAATACATCGATCCAATTCATGGTGTATATGCGTTCCACCATGGTTTTCTTTGACGGTCATAGATGGACGACCGCGATATTGTCGCTTGAAAGCATCTGCATATGTATCATATAGAGAATGCCCGGGCGCGACTTTCTTGATTCTTTCAATCGTTGATTTTCGATGAGCTGTCCATTCGTGATTGGTTGAAGCATCCCGTGGTGCATTTTTGAGGTCATCGATTGCCTGTTCAATTGTGATGTGGTTTTCAGGGCTAAGGAGTTCAATTGGGTATGGATTCGCAACGCCAAAACGATTTGCAATGAAAATAGTCCTCGGCCTATATTGTGCAACACCGAAATCTGCGGACTCCAAAACTCGGGCCGTAATGGTGTACCCAATGTCATTGAAGGAATGGAAAATTTCGTCCATAAATCGCCCGTCATCCATCGTAACAATACCTGGTACATTCTCACCAACCACAAACATTGGATTGAATAATTTAGTGAATCTAACCATCTGCTTGAATAGTTGATTTCGTTGGTCTTCAGGGTCCCTTTCACCTGCAACAGAAAATCCTTGACAGGGGAATCCTCCCGCTAGAACATGAACTTCTTGTCCATCAATCATACGAAGGGCTTCTTCATCAGTCAAATCATGAATGTCATTTGACCATACCTTTGCGTCCTTGAAATTGGCATCGTATGTTGCTGCAGCATCAGGGTCAATTTCCACCCCAAGGATCGATCTAAATCCCGCATCTTCAAAGCCCTTTGACAATCCACCACAGCCCGAGAAAAGGTCGACGGTATTGTACGTGTTTCCATCAACATCGACATTCTTGGTATCAACGAGAATCTTGTTCTTCGCAAAAAGCGAGGCTTCTAACTTCGCCTTGACTTTGGTGTACCTCGAAGTTTGTGGTTTCTTGGTCGTTGATTTCCCTTTGCTAATAGACATCTTATTTCACCTAACATTCGACTCAATCAGCGATGGTAGATAAAGCGTAGGAGGGGGGGTCAATAAAAGTGAAGGTGAAAAATTTGTCTAGCAGTGCGATGCTCGTCTGCATCCGGTTCAGTAATCATCGGATTGGGCCATGGAGTTGTCCGAAAGGTAATTTCTTGTGCAAGGGGTCTATCCTCCAGACATGCTCACCATTGTTGGATGGTTCTTTGCCA
>MDSV01122446.1_pt1 | contig 12167 bp, 11 predicted proteins | sample 810851 | NCBI WGS metagenome assembly MDSV01 (sample SAMN05326640, study PRJNA326480) | marine metagenome | isolation source: seawater | place: Atlantic Ocean: North East | collected 2012
GGTGTTGAAATCGTTTCCGGATGCACAATATGATCGGAAAAAGTCAGCGAGTCCCAGCCACTGTCATCAGCAACCGGCGCGAGTATCATTAGGTCTTCAATGGTATTAAACGAGGTCGATAAGACAAATTTCATAAAAATATTCCGCTAAGTTTTATTATTTGTAAGCTTACTCTGCGCGGTAAGCGCTAGAATGTGGCTAAGAATAGATAAATAAGGCATAAAAATAAATCGCATTTACGACCATTAACCACTGCTTATCTCAAAAGTGCAGACCCAATCTATGCTATTAAACGAGGCCAGTCTCTATGCAAAAATTAATCTACTCGATCTGGAAGGCAGAGGACGTTGATACGGCGGCGTTTCGCGATCAGTTGCTACAACAACTCAGCCCAGACCTTATTGCGCTTAACTGCCAGCATTTACGTATCTGCATCGCTGACGAGGCTGTTGCCGCTGCTGCACCTTATATAATTTCCAGCGATGATGATCTGGTCTCAGGCTTAATTACCTTTTGGGTAGATAGCTATATTTACCGCGACGCCTTAGAGTCAGTCATCGCCCAACATGTCAGTCGCTATGCTGGCTATGCAGTATGGGAATCAGCGCCGTTAGTCGAGCCCGAGGCACAACGACCGGTTGGCCAACGCAGTCCAGGTATGTGTGAAGTGGTCTTTTTAAGAAAACCCGATCGACTCAGTCATGAAGAATGGCTCTCGATTTGGCATCAGCAGCACACCCAAGTCGCTATCGATACACAATCCACATTCGGCTATCGTCAAAATGTTGTGGTCCAAGGCCTGACCCAAGATGCCATCGCACACGACGCCATTATCGAAGAAAATTTTCCGGCTGAAGCCATCGATAGCCGGCAAGGTTTTTATGCCGCTGGCGATGACGAAGCGCTCTATCAAGCCCGCGAGCAGGCGATGATTGATAGTTGCAGCAAGTTCATTGACTTTGAGCGCATGGACTGCATTCCAATGAGTCAGTATGTGATGCAGGCCTAATACATGGGTCGATTAATTTGCCTGCGGTTGAATAAAAATCTCTACTCTACGGTTCAAAGCGCGACCGGCTTCAGTGACATTAGATTCGCGAGGCTCGTATTCACCCCGCCCCGCTGACTCGATTAAACTTGCGGCTATACCAGAATCAATCAGGTAATCCGCTACCGCTGCCGCACGCCGCTCTGACAACAGCTGATTGTAGGCCTCAGTACCGCGGGAGTCGGTATGCCCCACCACTTGCGCACGCGATTGGTATTTCGCCATCACTTGACTAACCTTGGACAAACTCTCGAGAAAGCTGGGCTTAATGGACACTTGGTTAAAGTCAAAGGTGATTTCATTATCAAAGGTCAGTTTAAGCAAATCTTCGCGAACTCGCTCAATGGCTATATCAGAGCGACGTTGCTCGGCCGCTAATTGATCGCGAAAAGCCTGCTCTTGTAAATCCATTTTATGACCGATACCTGCGCCGGAAGCCGCACCCACTAAGGCACCTAAGATCACGCCTTTGTCGCGATTGCCATCATCATCGAGCTGACCTCCCACTACGGCACCAGCGACGGCACCAATAATTGCCCCCATCGCAGCGTGATTTTTATCTTGCGCAGTGGCCTGTTGATTCATGGGCTGCGTCATACAGGCACTTAGCAGCACTAAGCACAATGTTGCGATGGCTAATTTCATTGCGATTCCCTCTATGTGGTTCATTTTGTAGCGGCGATAAAACCGCATAAGCTGATAACTTTGACCGCTGAATAAACGGATTTCGCCCCAGTATATATGTGCAATTTTCACTAACGGGTATATTAGATAATAGTAAATCAATTTTTAATAGTCATTTAAAACAATGGCTTATAAATTTCAACCAAAGAAATCAGCAATTAACGCTTGTCAATTCTTGCAAAACTACTGTATAGGTATACACTGGTTAAGTATACAGTGACTGTTCTCATTAAAACATTCGCTAAACGATGAAAGCGCAATACCCAGAGAATCAATGCCCAGACCAGCGACATCGATTCTTATGGCAGCACGCCATAAAATCTTTTATTGAATAACTGCATTACTGAAATAAGGAACTTATCATGCTCATTGCTCAAATACCGGTCCTACTTAGCAAACTTGTCCAGCTGCGTTTTCAGCAACATGGCCAACAAGCAAACCGCGCGCTCGCTGGCCATGGGATTATTGGTCAAGACTACCAAGTCATTAGTGAATCAGGCTTTAATCAATTAATTAGCTCCATTGACCAGAGCCGAATTATTCACCGCAACGACAGTACGCTGATCTGCGATGCAAAAGACCGCGTGCATGCACTGATAAAAGCCCCTTATTTTGATAACCGCGGGCAATCCCACGCGGTTCGCTACTTCGCACTTAAAAACGCTAAATTATCGCCATTTAGCCGCTTCAAAAATAACAGCCAACAAACAATTAAAAACGTCTTTAAAAGCGGTGCCGCCATGCTAAAGACCCGACCGAAACGTCGATTAAAAGCAACGGTTGATACTAGTCAAACCATTTGGACAACGGTTCGCTTAACCACTTAACTGCCAGCCAAAAACGCCAAGCCTTTATTTCAGGACCCCCCTCCGTTGCGCAAGGAAGCGCCACCTACATTACATCGATTAATCACGAGTCATGATCGTTAATACCAATCCTGATAGCCAATCTTTACCGCCAGTCTGTATAGTCAAGCCATACCGTAAACCGTTACACTGTGAATCGCCCTTTATTGATCCTCAGTGATTGTAACGGGCGTATATGAATGAGTTATGATTCAAGCGCGCTAAATTGTTAACGCGCATTAGATTTACGTAGGTAACCGCATGATTGATTGGCAAGCGATTGAAACTGTCCTGTTCGATATGGACGGCACCCTACTCGACCTTCACTATGACAATTATTTTTGGCTAGAGCATCTTCCTAAATTTTACGCCAAGCATAAAGGTTGGACCGAGACTAAAACAAAAAATTGGCTAATGGCGCAGTTTAAAACAAAGTACCACTCGCTGGATTTTTATTGCATTGATCATTGGGAGGCCTTGTTAGGTGTTGACATTATCGCGCTAAAAAAAGAAATCAATCATATGATTGATTTCTTACCCTATGCGCAAGATCTGCTAAAACAATTAACTGCACTGCCAGTGAAAACGGCGATAGTAACCAATGCGCATCGCCGTACTTTAGCCATTAAGGATCAGGTCATTCAAATCACCGACTACGTCGATGAGGATTTTTGCTCCCATGATTTTCAATTACCCAAAGAAGACCCCGAATTTTGGTCAGCACTCGCAAGGACTTACTCGTTTAATCCAGCGACCACGGTTTTAGTTGACGACAATGAGCGAGTATTAGCTTCAGCAGCTGCGTTCGGCATTCAGCAACTCGTCATGCCATTAAAGCCTGATAGCATGCGTCCACTTCAAAAAATGCGCCAACCTGATGAATTTATCGGGATTCATTGTTTATCTGAACTCTTGCCCAACAAAACACTCAGCATTAGATAACCATGTTTCATCTCTAGACGGTAATACAATGAGCGAAAAAAAAAGTCAGACCAGTGTAAGAATTGACAAATGGTTATGGGCTGCGCGTTTCTTTAAAACGCGAAGCCTAGCCAAGCAAGCCATCGAGGGTGGAAAAGTTCACTACAATGGCCAGCGAATAAAAACCAGTAAACTGGTGGAGCTGAATGCAGAGCTAACCATTCGCGCAGGCTGGGATGAAAAAACTGTTATCGTTAAATCGGTAAGCGATCAACGTCGTAATGCAACGCTAGCCGCTGAATTATTCAATGAAACTGAAGCCAGCATTGCGCTTCGAGAACAACGCAGTCTCGAAAGAAAAATGGCTAACTTAACGATGCCAGATCATGCCGCAAGACCTAACAAAAAACAGCGCCGTCAAATTCATCGATTCAAAAATAAAAGCCAGATCGATGAGTAAATAGTTTTAAACAGCTAAGCTTTTTTAATCGCTAGGAATTATTATGCACAGTGATGTCATACAACGATTTTATTTTAGTGGCCAGCCTGTACGCGGCGCCATTGTCAAACTGCAAAACAGCTATATTGAATCGCTAAATGGTCATGACTACCCGCCGATCGTTAATGCCCTACTGGGTGAATGCTTAGCATCAACCTTACTTATGGGCGTACACTTAAAGCATCAAGCGAGACTGTCACTTCAGGCCAGAGGCAATGGTATTATTCATTTACTAATGGGCGAGGCACAACTTAAAATCAATCCTGGTGGGGAGTTAAACCAACACAGCATCCGCGCTGTAGCAAGACTGAAAGATCCGTACGATGCTTCAGCAGAAGCCTCATTGAAGCTGGACGAATTGATTGGCCAAGGTCATCTTGCCATTACAATAGAGCCTGAAGAAGGCGAGCGATATCAAGGTATTGTTGAAGCAAAAGCGGCATCATTAAGCGCCTGCCTCGAAAATTATTTTCAACAATCGGAACAACTGCCGACCACGATGCAATTAATTACATCACCTACCATGGCGGCTGGCTTGTTAATCCAAAGAATGCCGGCGGCAGAGGATAAAAACTCAGCCAGCGTCGCTCAAGCTGATAACTTATGGGAAGAACTGAATACACTAGCCGCAACCGTAAGCCACAATGAGCTGCTCGCTTTAGACAGTGAAACTTTACTTTATCGACTGTTTCATGAACACGCAGTAACGCTATCACCTGCTGAAAAAGTTTGCTTCGATTGCAGTTGCTCTGAACAACGAACCGCACAAGCATTATTAAAAATCGGCGTTAAAGAAGTATCGGCGCTATTAAAGCTCGATAATGAAGTGGTGATGGATTGCGAGTTTTGCAGTGCGCGCTACCGATTCACGCAATCAAAACTTCAGCAACTGGGTATGAAATTTAACTAACAAAAAAATTCATCAAATGTAAATGTATAAGCCTTAGTTATAGAATGATTCACCCTATTAATACTGTTTGCTTCATGTTGTAAAATTACATTTTCGACTTACTGCTCTGTAAATACCACTCACTGCTAACTTCTGGCATACTTGTGCTTACATTGAAAATAACCTTTTCTTTTTTTCAAAGGATTCACAAGGAACACTGAGATCATGAACGCAGTTACTCAATCGCCGACGACATACCGCGACCTCAGCGCCGCTGATTTAATTGAGCAAGCTCTCAAACGCAATGAAGGCACACTGGCCGACAATGGCGCATTAGTCATTACCACTGGCGCTCGGACCGGTCGTTCGCCCGCCGATCGCTTTATTGTCGAAGAGCCTAGCAGTCAAGATGCGATCGATTGGGGTGGCGTTAACCGCCCCTTCAATGCCGACAAATTTGATGCCTTATGGCAGCGAGTCAGTGAATACCTGTCTGAGCGAGATCAATTTGAAGCTAAACTGCATGTTGGTTCAGATACCCAGCACTATATACCGGTGCAAGTGAATACTGAGACAGCATGGCAAAATCTATTTGGGCTGAATATGTTTGTCCGGGTAAAAACAGATCAATACAACCCCAAAAATAAACAACCGTGGTCTATTTTAAATGTTGCTAGCTTTTGCTGTGAGCCCGATAGAGATGGCACTAACAGTGATGGCGTGGTTATTATTAATTTTGCTCAACGCAAAGTGTTGCTTGCCGGCATGCGATATGCAGGTGAAATGAAAAAAGCCATGTTTTCTGTGCAAAACTTTTTACTGCCCGACAATGACGTGCTACCCATGCACTGCTCTGCCAATGTCGGTGAGAATGGTGATACGGCTTTATTTTTTGGTTTATCAGGAACAGGTAAAACAACACTATCTGCTGACCCAGAACGTTATCTTATTGGTGATGATGAGCACGGCTGGGGCCGCGACATTGTGTTTAATCTTGAAGGCGGTTGTTACGCAAAAACGATTAACTTAAGCCAAAAAAATGAACCCGTTATCTGGGACGCAATTTCAAATGGAGCCATATTAGAAAATGTTATCTTGGATGAGCAAAATACGCCCGACTATGACGACACCTCTCTAACAGAAAATGGCCGCTGTTGTTATCCATTAGAACATGTGGAAAAACGTGTCATCGACAACTTTGCCGGTGAGCCCAAGGTGGTCATCTTTTTGACTTGCGATGTCTCTGGTGTGTTGCCACCGGTTTCATTATTAAGCAAAGAGGCTGCTGCCTACCATTTTTTAAGCGGCTATACTGCCCGTGTAGGCTCCACTGAATTAGGTGGAGATGCCGGGATTCAGCCCGCTTTCTCGACCTGCTTCGGTGCACCCTTTATGCCTCGACCAGCGGGTGATTACGCAAACTTATTAATGAAGCGAATTGAGGCCTTCGACAGCAAAGTCTATTTGGTGAATACCGGTTGGACGGGGGGTTCAGGTGGCCCTGGCGGCAAAGGCCAACGATTCTCTATCCCGACCACTCGCGCAGTTATCAGCGCCATTCAAAACGGTGAGTTACTCAACGTGGCTACTCAGCATATCGATGCACTCAACCTCGATGTACCGCTAGCCGTGCCAGGGGTTGAGACTCAATTACTTAATCCGGTTAATACCTGGAGCAACGCTGAGCAATACCATGCCCAAGCCAATAAACTCGCTGGCCAGTTCATTGAGAACTTTAAGCAATACGACGTGCCAGATGCCATTGTTAGTGCTGGGCCTGCTCGCCGTTAATGGCCAAGGATTAGCCTCCTCTAAGCTATTGATTTAAAAGTCTCACTGGCCATTTTTTGACACGTTACCGTGAATATAGCCCATAAGCGGCAATAGAATGTGGTTAACAAGAACGCTCGCTCTTTGATGGCGCCCCCTGTTAAAGTCAGGCCCGATAAGCCCCGCCTTATTATCCTACTAGCATCACTTATCTATATTGAAATATATCAATATAGATAAGCTGCAATAGTACTCATAATATATCTTTTCAATATTGAAATTATTTGATATAGTAGTCTCTTAAAATTCATATACTTAGATACCAAGTATGCCGTCTGAAGCCTTACAAGCCATTAGCCAAATCAAGCCAAGCGGTCTTGCCAGCTTAGAGCGCCTGCTAAAAGCCAGTGCTGACCAATTACGGCTAGAAATACTACAAGCACTCCAGCATGAGTCCTATGGCGTGCTGGAACTTTGCGCCTTATTCAGCATCAAGCAGTCAGCCATGAGTCACCACTTAAAAGTCCTGTCCAAAGCACAGCTAGTGACGACAAGGCGCGAAGGTAATGCTATCTTCTACCGACGTATGTTACCGGCCGCAAGTGATTACCCCGCCATTGTCAGTCAGCTGTTTGCAGCTATTGATGATGAGCCTCGCAGCGAATCACTGCAACAAGCTATCGATAGAGCTCAAGCAGTCCGAGGTGAACAATCGCTCAAGTTCTTCTCTGAAAATAGCCAGCGCTTTACCGCCCAACAAGATCTCATTGTTAATATCGCAGACTATAGCGAAACCTTAAATGAAATTCTCGATACGTTAATAACAGATACCACTCGGCAATCGGCAAAGAAACAAGCGATTGAAATTGGTCCGGGAGATGGCTCGTACTTACAACACCTGAGCCAACGTTTCAATCATGTGATCGCGCTCGATAACGCCGAGCCCATGCTGGCCAAATGCCGCGATACTGCACGCCGACAAGGCATTAAAAAAGTTGGCTTTGTACATGGCGATACCCGCACCTTAGTACAACTCGATGAGGAAATTGGTCAGCGATCAGATAGCTTTGGCGCTCGTAAAGCCGATTGTGTAGTCGCCAATATGGTGCTCCATCACAACACAGAACCACAAGCCATGATCCAAGACATCGCTCAAGTGCTTGCCAGTGATGGCGTGTTTCTTATCTCTGAACTTTGCCAGCACGATCAAGAATGGGTCCGCGAAGCTGCTGGCGATGTCTGGCTAGGTTTTGATGAAATGCAAATCGACCAATGGGCTTCGGCCGCACATTTGATAAAAGGACCCAGTAGCTATACCGCTTTGCGAAATGGTTTTCGTATTCAAATGCTAAGTTATATCAAAGCCACTGTTAAACCAACCAGCCCTTAACCACGGGCATCGATCAGAATAGCGAAGGAATAAGTGTTATGAGTGAATACAGCGTTTTTACTTCAGAATCCGTATCTGAGGGACATCCCGATAAAATGGCCGACCAAATATCAGATGCCGTATTGGATGCAATTATCGTCCGAGATAAAGATGCGCGTGTTGCTGTAGAGACCCTAGTTAAAACCGGCATGGCCGTAGTCGCTGGCGAAGTCACCACTAGCTGCTACGTCGACCTTGAAGACATTATTCGCAAGGTAATTGTGGATATTGGCTACAACGGTTCGGAGGTTGGCTTTGATGGCGAAAGCTGTGCGGTTTTAAACGCCATTGGCAAACAATCACCCGACATTAATCAAGGAGTCGATCGCGCTAAGCCTGAGGATCAAGGGGCAGGCGATCAAGGTCTGATGTTTGGCTATGCTACTAACGAGACTGAAACCTTAATGCCTGCTGCGATATTTTATTCGCACCGCTTAGTTGAGCGACAAGCACAGCTACGCAAAGATAAGGTGCTGCCATGGCTACGACCGGATGCTAAAAGCCAAGTGACTTTGCGCTATGAGAATGGCGTGCCGGTAGCTATTGATGCTGTTGTGCTATCAACACAACACGACGAAGGCATTTCATTAAATGACCTTCGTGACGCGGTAAAAGAAAATATTATTTTGCCTGTGCTGCCCAGTGAATGGCTGCATGAGGGCACTCAATACCATATCAACCCGACCGGTAAATTTGTCATTGGTGGGCCGGTAGGTGACTGCGGTTTAACTGGCCGAAAAATTATTGTCGATACTTACGGCGGTATGGCACGACACGGTGGCGGTGCTTTTTCTGGCAAAGATCCATCTAAAGTGGATCGTTCTGCCGCCTATGCAGGACGCTATGTTGCCAAAACCGTAGTGGCTGCCGGGCTCGCTGATCGTTGTGAAATTCAAGTTTCTTATGCAATTGGCGTTGCCGAGCCGACATCAATATCAGTCAATACCTTTGGCACCGGCAAAGTTGATGACAGTAAGCTAGTTGCTGCCATTCGAAGTACCTTTGACCTTCGCCCCTATGGCATTACCAACAGCTTAGATCTTCAACACCCCATGTATCAATTAACAGCAGCATATGGCCATTTTGGTCGCGAACCATTTGAACACACCTACCATTGGCATGAAGGCGGCGAGGCTAAATCAGAAACCTTCACCGCCTTTAGCTGGGAGAAAACCGATAAAGTTGACGCCTTAATCGCAGCAACTCAGGCGTAAACCAAGAAGATTTTTTATTACGTTAAATACACATTGATTAGGATATAGCTATGAGTACAGATTACAAAGTTGCCGATATTGCACTGGCTGAATGGGGTCGTAAAGAATTAGAAATAGCAGAATCAGAAATGCCAGCCTTAATGGCGTTGCGCCATGAGTATGCTGAACAACAACCATTAGCCGGTGCAAAAATTCTTGGCTGCATACATATGACTATTCAAACCGGCGTTTTAATCGAAACTTTAGTCGCATTAGGCGCCGAAGTTCGCTGGTCTTCCTGTAATATTTTCTCTACTCAAGATCATGCAGCAGCGGCTATCGCAGCGGCTGGCGTGCCAGTTTTTGCTTGGAAGGGTGAAACTGAAGAAGAGTATGAATGGTGCATCGAGCAAACAATATTAAAAGACGGCCAACCATGGGATGCCAATATGGTGTTAGATGATGGCGGCGATTTAACTTTAGTGTTACATGAAAAATACCCAGCAATGCTCGATAAAATTCACGGCGTAACAGAAGAAACTACCACTGGCGTTCATCGCTTACAGGAAATGTTAGAAGCTGGCACACTTAAAATTCCAGCCATTAATGTCAATGACTCTGTTACCAAATCAAAAAATGATAACAAGTATGGCTGTCGCCATTCGTTAAATGATGCCATCAAGCGTGCTACAGACCATCTCATGTCAGGCAAAAAAGCCTTGGTCATTGGCTACGGCGATGTCGGCAAGGGCTCAGCTCAATCACTCCGCCAAGAAGGTATGATAGTGAGAGTCACTGAGGTTGATCCGATTTGCGCCATGCAAGCGTGTATGGATGGCTTTGAAGTTGTTTCAGCTTATAACGATGGCATCGTAACGGGCAAGGCCAGCGACACTAATAAAGCATTACTTAATAATACTGACTTAGTCGTTACCACAACGGGGAACTATAACGTCTGTGACTCAGCTATATTGCAATCGCTAAAAAGTACTACTGTAGTTTGCAATATTGGTCACTTTGATAATGAAATTGATACCGCTTATATGCGAGAACACTGGGAGTGGGATGAAGTTAAACCACAGGTGCATAAAGTTTTTCGCGATCGCGCAAGCAACGACCATTTAATTCTTTTATCCGAGGGGCGACTAGTCAATCTTGGTAATGCAACTGGCCACCCGTCACGTATCATGGACGGCTCGTTCGCCAATCAAGTACTTGCACAAATTCATATGTACGGGGCTCGATCAGCTGACCAATCCAACCGAGCGATAACCGTAGAAGTACTGCCTAAAAAATTGGATGAAGAAGTCGCAGCACACATGGTCAAAGGGTTTGGCGGTGTAATGACAAAACTGACAACGGAACAAGCTGATTATATTAATGTCACTGTTGATGGGCCGTTTAAAGTTGAAAGCTACAAGTACTAAACCCAAGCTGCTGAGCGGTTTTATTTAGCCGCTCTGCGTTTATTTACCACCATTGGATATCACTATGATTAATGCTAATGCCACATCGATTAGCTTTGAATTTTTTCCGCCAAAAACCCCGCAAGGGCATGCCAAGCTAGCACAAACACGTCTTGCATTAGCGGCATTACAGCCGGAATATTTTTCAGTCACCTATGGCGCGGGAGGTTCAACACGCGATAATACAAAAAGCGTTGTCTTAGACGGTCTTAATGCGGGTTTTAATACTGCGCCTCATCTTTCTTTTGGTGGTGATGAAGCCGATACAATTATTGATTTATTGCAGGAGTATGCAACTGCAGGCGTCAATCGTCTGGTTGCTTTACGCGGTGACTTACCGTCTGGCTTTGGTGGCGGTGCACGATTAGTGCACGCAAATGAATTGGTTAGTTTTATTCGTCAACATTGCGGCGACCAATTTCATATTGCCGTTGCCGCCTACCCTGAAATCCATCCTGAAGCGACATCTTATGATACCGATATTACATTCTTAAAAAAGAAATTTGATGCCGGCGCAAATAGCGCGATCACACAATACTTTTTCAACCCTGATGCTTATGCTTACTTCATTGACCAGTGCCAATCGTCAGGTATTGAACAGCCTATTTATCCTGGCATTATGCCGATAACTAACTTTGATAATCTATTACGATTCTCAAAAAACTGCGGCGCTGAAATACCGCGCTGGCTTTGCTACCGCGCCGAGGCCTTAAAGAATAAACCTAACGAGCTAAATGCTTTTTATCTGGAATTTGTTAGCCAACTTTGCGAAAAACTTATCGCACTAGGTGCACCGGGGATACACTTTTATACCATGAATCAAGCCGAGTCCAGCATCGCTATCTGCCAGAATCTTGGCCTTCAATAACGGGTAATAAATAATGCGTCGAACACGAATCTTCACTGATAAAGCCTTGGCCGAATCAGCAACGGTTGAACTCGACGCGCGCAATAATCATTATTTAATCCATGTATTGCGTGTTAAACAAGGCCAAGCACTGCAGTTATTTAATGGTAGTGGTCGAGAGTTTAACGCCCAAGTTGATGCCTTAACACGCAAGTCGGTTCGCGTGTTAATTGCTGAAGAAGTGAATCCAACCGTTGTTGAGTCGCCACTGCATACTACCTTAGGAATTGCCATATCCAAAGGTGATCGGATGGACTGGGTGATACAAAAAGCGACTGAGCTTGGTGTCAATGTCATCCAGCCTCTAGTGAGCGAACGGGTCGATGTTAAATTGAATGCCGAGCGTCGAGTAAAAAAGTTTGCTCACTGGCAGGCAACCTTGATCAGCGCCTGCGAGCAATCAGGTCGCTGTGTATTACCGTCATTACAACCGCTTAAATCTATTGATGAATGGCTGCCAAACGATAACAGTAACTGTAAACTGGTGCTGCGCGCTAAAGCTAACTCATTCGAGCA
>MDSV01215512.1_pt1 | contig 12167 bp, 12 predicted proteins | sample 810851 | NCBI WGS metagenome assembly MDSV01 (sample SAMN05326640, study PRJNA326480) | marine metagenome | isolation source: seawater | place: Atlantic Ocean: North East | collected 2012
CCAGAAACATTGTTCTTGTTTGAATTTTATAAAAATTTAAGAGGATATTTGACTACAACTGAATGGTTCCTTTTTGGATCTATTCTATGTTTATGTATTTCTATGATGTATTTGGCTTTAAATACTAGCCTAATAATAACTAGATTATTGAAAATGATATTACCTTTTTTCATAATGTTAGGTTCATGCATCCATTTAATAGCATTTGATAGTTATTTTTATAAAAAAATGTCCAAATCTGCAGTTATTGTTGAAAACTCTGTCAATGCATATTCAGAACCTCATTCTGGTAAAAATACAATATTGTTTATGATTAATGAGGGTATTGTCGCTAAAATCACAAATTATCAAAATGATTGGTCTGAAATTATACTCATTGATGGTAAGAAGGGTTGGATTGAAACTAAAGCATTGCTTCCCTTAAAATGAAAAAAATATTTTTTTCATTTATTATTTTCAGATCTTTAATAGCTCAAGATTCATTATACTGGTTTGATATGAGTACTGTTAGAGATAAAATGCCTGATGCACCTAAAGTCTTAGACCAAATATTTGGGACTTCTCAATTAAATATAGTTGATTCATTAAAAACACTTCGTATCTCAACGAGAGATGGATTTAGATTGCAAATTTATGAAGCTTCTTCTGTTGATGAAGCAAACCAAGAATTAAGAAAATTACGCAGGATTTTGCCTGATTCACTATATATGGTTTTTGATGCACCGCTTTATAAAATTCGTTATGGTAATTATGTAACAAAAAATGATGCTGAAATATCAAAACAGTTTTTAGGTAAAAAGGGTTATAAGAAAGTTTGGATTGTGAAAAGTAGAATTGAGCAAGATGCAGAGAATAAAAAAAATAATTAATGATATTTTGATTCATTAATTCATAATTATAAGAAAAAATTATGGCAGGACATAGTAAGTGGGCCAATATTAAGCACCGAAAAGGTGCACAAGATAAAAAAAGAGCAAAGATATTCACGAAGATTATCAAAGAAATTACTATATCAGCTCGCTTAGGGGGAGGGGATGTAACTGCAAACCCAAGATTACGCAAGGCAGTGTCAAATGGGAAATCAAATAATATTCCATCTGAAAAAATAGAACGTGCTATCAAAAAAGGAACCGGTGAGCTTGAGGGTGTTATCTATGAAGAAGTAATATATGAAGGATATGGCCCTGGTGGTTTAGCAATATTAATGAATGTAATTACGGATAATAAAAATAGGTCAGTTGCTGATATAAGACATATACTAAATAAGTTTAATGGCAATCTTGGTGAGAGTGGGAGTGTATCATGGATGTTTGATCAAGCAGGTCAGATAATTTTATCTACCAATACAGGAGATGAAAATAATATTTTTGAAGTTGCAATTGAAGCAGGTGCAGCTGATTTTACGATTAATAAAGATTTTTATATTGTTACGACTTCAGCAAGTAATTTAATGCAGATTAGAGATAAAATAGAATCTTATGGATATGAAATAAAATCTGCAGAAATAGAAATGGTACCTAAAAATTTCCAGAAACTTGATAAACAAGATTCAGATATTGCTCTGAAATTGTTGGATGTATTAGATGATAATGATGATGTTAATAAACTTTATTCAAATTTTGATTATAATTAATTCATTGTTTTTTGGAGAAAATAAATGAAAGTTTTAAGCATTGATCCTGGTATTGGCATTACTGGTTTTAGCATTATTGAAAGTAATAGAGCTTTGATAACTCTTAAGGCATATGGTACAATAAGACCAAAATCTAAAGATAGTTTACCAATTAGACTGAACTACCTTTACAAGGAAGTTAACAAGTTACTTGATCAATTTTCACCACAAGTTTTAGCTATTGAAGATACTTTCTATAGTAATAATGCAAAATCAGCAATGGTTTTAGGGCAAGCCCGAGGCTCAATTCTTATTGCTGCAGCGCAAGCAAGTATAACAGTGCATGAATTTGCTCCGAGGAAAGTAAAAATGTCTGTTTGTGGCAATGGTGCAGCATCTAAAGAACAAGTATCTTATATGGTAACAAAAATTTTAAAACTTAAAGAACCACCAAGACCATTAGATGTTTCTGATGCTATGGCCGTTGGTTTGTGCTACATTAATCAGAATAGATACCATGATTGATCAAATAAAAGGATTAATAATACATAAGTCATTATCGCACGTAGTGTTAATGGCTGGGAATATCGGATTTAGGATAAATATGTCAATTAATGGGATTGAATCAATCCAAGGTAAGGATAAAGAAATAAAACTTCTAACCTACTTACATGTAAGAGAAGATATTCTTGATTTATATGGATTTATTGATTTAGATGAAAGAGACACTTTCCATTTATTAATCTCTATTAGTGGAATTGGTCCTAAACTTGCACTTACAATTTTATCCGGAATAGAACCAAAAAAATTGAAATCAAGAATTATTGATGGAGATGTAGAAGCATTGACTAGAATACCGGGTGTAGGTGGAAAAACTGCAAAGAGAATAATTGTTGAGTTAAAAGAAAAATTTATTAAATCAAATGAAAAATCTCTTGGGTTTGATGATTTGAATAATAAGAATTCTAAAATATATACTGATGTAATCAATGCATTAACTTCACTTGGTTACAAAAAAAATCAAGTACAAAAGGTATGCTCAGAACTTGAAAATAAAGGTGATTTGGATGGAGATCTTGAAGTAGTAATAAAAAAAGCACTTTCATTGTTAATATCAAAATGAGATTAAACAAAAAATTGAATAGTCTTGGTACGGAAACAGCATTTGCTGTTTCTGAAGAAGCTAAAACTTTAGCTTCCAGTGGCAAAAAAGTTTACCCATTTCATCTAGGGGATATAAACATAGCAACACCCAAAATTATTTGTGATGCGACAAATAAATATATGAATAGTGGCAAGAATGGCTATTGCTCATCCCAAGGAATAATTGAACTAAGAGATGCTTTATCTTTGGATATTGGTTCAAAACGAAATTTAAATTATAATGCTGAAAATGTAGCTATTCAGCCTGGTGGAAAGCCAACTATTTGGAAGTTTCTTGCTTGTGTTATGAATGAGGGTGACGAAGTATTGTATCCTAATCCAGGTTATCCAATCTATGAATCACAAATTAGTTATCAAGGTGGTGTTCCAGTACCTTATAGCTATGTTGAAACAGAGAATGGATTCAAAATTGATATCGAGCAATTAAGTTCATTGATTAATTCTAAAACTAAAATTTTTATATATAATAATTATCAAAATCCAACGAGTGCTTCATCTTCAATAGAGGAAATGGAAGCCTTAGCAAAATTATGTATTGAAAATAATCTTTGGGTTTTAAGTGATGATGCTTATTTTGAAATAAGATATTCAGGAGATAAGCCTTTATCCATCGTTAATATTCCTGGAATGAAAGAACGAACTATTATCTTATATACTTTTTCAAAGAAGTTTGCTATGACAGGGTGGCGTGTTGGTGCATCTGTTGGCCCTGAAAATTTGATAAGCCAAATCACTAGGCTAAATATTAATGATGAGTCATGTACTAATCATTTCATACAATGTGCATTAGCTGAAGTACTGGGTAAACTTGATAATGATGCAAGTTTAATTCTATCTAAATTAAAAGAAAGAAGAGATGTCTGTGTACAATCTTTAAATGAAATTTCTGGATTATCTTTAAGCAGTCCAAATTGTACATTTTATATATACCTCAATATTTTAGAACAAATGAAACATAAGGGTTATTCAGATATAGATAAATTTAGATTGGATGTGTTAAAAAGCACTGGCGTATCATTCTGTACTAGAAATCATTTTGGCACTCCATTGGAAGGAGAAAATGGCCAATATATTAGATTGGCATATTCAAGTATAAGTAAAAAAGATATAAAAGAAGGCATTAAGCGATTTAAATCTTGGTTGGAGACCTAGATATGGATTCACTAAAGACATCTTTATACGATAAACATATAATCCATGGTGGTAATCTTGTATCATTTGGTGGCTACTTATTACCTATGCATTATGGGAGTATAAAATTTGAACATGAATTAGTAAGATCAAAAGCAGGTTTGTTTGACGTAAGTCATATGGGGCAATTCATTATTTTGGGCAGTGATGCAGAAGAATTTCTTCAAATAGTTACAGTAAACGATGTAAAAGAATTGAAAGTAGGGCAAGTACAGTATACGGTGATGTGTTATGATGATGGCGGAATCATTGATGATTTATTACTTTACAAAAAAAGTAGTGATGAATTTATGATGATAGTAAATGCTAGTAATATTAAAAAGGATTATGAGTGGTTAGAAAAAAATCTTTATGGTGATATAAAATTAAATAATATTAGTTCCAGTACTTCGATACTTGCTATTCAAGGACCACGTTCTAGAGATATTTTACAGAAAATATCAGATATTGATTTAACTAAGATAGGTTTCTATAAGTTTATGAATAGTAGTTTAAATGGTTTTGATTCAATTATTTCTCGTACAGGTTATACAGGAGAACTTGGATTTGAATTATATATAGATTCTAATGTTGCAATAGATGTCTGGGATAAAATATTGGACGCTGGTGATGTTCATGGAATTCAACCAGTGGGGCTAGGTTGTAGAGATACTCTTCGAATGGAAATGAAATACTTATTATACGGAAATGATATAGATCAGAATACAAACCCAATTGAGGCTGGTTTAGGTTGGATAACAAAATTTAATAAAAATACATTTATAGGAAAAAATTCCATTAAAAAATTAAAAAATAATAATAAGAGAAGACTGGTTTGCATTTTAATGGATGATAGGGGCATACCTAGAAATGGTTATCGAATATATAAAAATAATGATTTAGTAGGCTTGATAACAAGCGGAACGATGAGTCCGTCATTGTCTAAAGGAATTGGTATTGGTTATGTAGACGTACCATATACAAACCCTGATACAATATTACACATAGATATAAGGGGAAAAAGAAAAAAAGCAGTAATAATTAAACCCCCGTTTTATAAAAATGGATCATTAATGGGATAGTGTTTTTTTTATTGTATTTAAATCAAGAGTTTGATATTCAATAATACTATAAAAAATCGTATAATCAGTAGCAGTATTTCCACATATCATAAGTACATTTTATGGATAATGAACGTCGTTTAGAGATTCTAGGGATTCTTGTCATTGCACTTTCCGTTTTTATTTTGGTTAGTCTGACGGGGTATAATTCAAATGAAGAACCCTCAATTTCTCCAAATCTTAATATTACAAACCCGATGGGAATCCTAGGTGTCTTTATATCTCATGTCTTTATAAAAATAGGTTTTGGTTATATAGCAATCCTTTTCCCACTAACGGGAATGGTATGGGGCTGGTACTTATTTTCTAAAAAGGATTTAAATAATCTAATTCACGGTTCTATATACATACTAACGGCAGTGGTAGTAATCTCGGTTACCATTGGTGTCATTAGTGAAGTGGCATCTCCTGAATCATCATCAAGATATTTTGCATCAGGAGAAATTGGTGGCGTTGTAGGGATTTTTCTTCTAGACTGGCTTAGTATATGGGGTACAGTACTTTTTTTAGCATCGATTTATCTCATGCTTATACGCGGATATTTTAATATTGATTATTACAAACCTTTTGTTATAGTCAAAAATAAATGGGACGAAAGGTTAAAAAATAATAGAATCAAAAAGGATAAAGAAGAAAAAGCACATGCTAAGCGTAAGCATACTGAAGAATTAAAAAACAAAATAGATTCTAAAGCAGATCAAAAAGAATATAGTGAAGCTTTAGATTCTGAAAATGATAAGATAAAAGTAGTAAAAGAAGATATACCCCATGAAAATAAAGAATCCCTAGAATTTGAAGAAAAAATATTAGAAAAATCTTCTGATGATGCTTTACTTGGGGATGAAAAGATTGAGACACAAAACTATGAAGATGGTAACTCTAGCAAAGAATCAGAGTCTATAGAAGATCTAAATATTGAGGAACTTATTGAAAATGAAGAGGTGGATATAGATGAAGTTATTGATAGAAAAAAACCAAGAAGAAAGTATCAGCTTCCATCTTCAGATCTATTGGAGAACCCTTTAAAAATTTCGGATAATCTTAGTCGGGATGAATTAGTTGATCGCGCTAATTATTTAACACAATCTATGGCTACATTTGGTGTGGAAGGCAAGGTTGTCAATGTGCATCCTGGTCCAATAATCACTTTATTTGAAGTTGAACCAGCAGAAGGTGTTAGAGTTAATAAATTTGTTCAATTAGCAGATGATCTTGCGAGAGTCATGGAAGCAAGCAGTGTCAGAGTTATTGCTCCAATACCAGGAAAATCCTCTGTTGGTATTGAAATACCAAATCGCAATCCTGAAACCGTTTTTTTTAAATCTGTTGTAAATAGTCCAGAATTTGCTGAGGCTAAATCCTTGCTCACTTTAGCAATAGGTAAAACTACATCAGGCGAAATTAGTACATTGAATCTAGCAAAAATGCCCCATTTGCTCATTGCGGGTACTACAGGATCGGGTAAGTCAGTATGTATTAATACTATAATTTGTTCTATCCTTTACACTGCAACTCCTGATGAAGTAAAATTTGTTATGATCGATCCCAAAAAAGTAGAAATGACCCTTTACAAAAAATTAGAGGGTTATCATTTATTAAAAATGGAAGATATTTCTGAGCCAATTGTTACTTCTGTTGATAATTCTATACTTGCGCTGCGAGCATTAGAAAGGGAAATGGATAGGAGGTATAATGTATTAGCCGATTCAATTGTGCGAAATATTGATGAATATAATGAAAAAATGAAAAAAGCAAACGATCCTATAATGCCATATATCGTACTGGTTGTAGATGAGCTTGCTGATTTAATGATGCTTTCAGCTAAAGATGTAGAAGCACCCATTGCTAGGTTAGCTCAGCTTTCACGAGCAGTTGGTATACATCTAGTTATAGCAACACAACGTCCATCCGTAGATGTTATTACTGGTGTTATAAAAGCTAACTTCCCATCAAGGATTGCATTTCAAGTTGCAAGTAAAATTGATTCAAGAACAATAATTGATCAGCCAGGCGCAGATAAATTAATTGGACGTGGTGACATGCTTCACCTTGGTACTGGAAGTTCAGATGTTTTTAGAATGCATAATGCATTTTTATCGCTTGATGAGATAGATGCCATAATGGATCATATTTCTGATCAATCTAAATCTGAAGAATTAATTTTACCATCTGTACGAGATAAACAAATATCAGAATTTGGTGGAGATAGTGGAGATAGTAATGCAGATGAGCTATTTAATGAAGCGATTGCATTAGTTGTAACGCACCAACAGGGATCTATTTCTCTACTACAGCGTCGACTTAAAGTCGGTTATTCAAGAGCAGCGAGACTGATAGATCAGATGGAACAGACAGGAGTTGTTGGACCATTCACAGGTAGCAAGGCTAGAGAAGTTTTAGTTGATGAAACTTATCTGGAAATGATTCGGGATTCATGATTTGTGAAAAATATCATTATTATTTCTTTCTTCTTGATTGAATTATTATGGTCTCAAAATAGCGCATACAAAAATTTCCAATCTTATATGAATGTAGATGGAGGCGTTTTATTAGATATTAACTTTTATATTGAGCAATCAAAAAATCATACTGAATCTAATGGTCTTTTTTACTATTTCGGCAATATGCACTATTCTTTTGACATAGAAGGTCAACGTATCACGCATAATAATGGTGTGATCACGACTATAAATAAAAATACAAAGCAAATAATCTATGATTTGAGAACAGAAAATAGCATATCAATTCTTAATATATTATCAGGAGAAAAAAAAGGTATAGAATTAGGAGATATTATTTTAGAAAAAAATAATTATAAAATTCCTTTTATATTAGATGAATTAGATGTGAGAGGTGTACTCTGGGTTCTTGCTAGTACAGGTGAGCCTAAAAAGGTAATATTAGAATCATATGATGATATGAAGATAAAAATTAAAATCAATTCTTTGGAAGTAGGCCATGTGAAACAGATTCCATTTATAGATACAAGTGAATATGAAAAAATAGATTTACGTGACTAAATATTCAAAATTATTTCTTGCCACTATATTGAGTGCAGTTGGTCTGTTCCTTGCTTTCAGGGGTGAAAATTTAGATGAATTAATGCATCATTTCATGCTTGTAGAAGTCAGCGGTATAATTCTTGCGTGCTTTTTATTGGTTGTGAGTTGTATTGTAAGAGCTTTTCGTTGGAAATTATTAATAAAACCATTTGATAATATTCCATTAAATACAGTTTTTGGTGCGACCATGATTGGTTACTTTGGAAATGGTGTTTTTGCTTTCAGATTAGGGGAATTACTTAAAGCATATTATGTAACAAAGAAAAATGATATAAAGTTAATGCAGGCTTTTGGTACAGTTATCATCGAAAGAATATTAGATATCATTTCTGTTATTGTGATCTTTGCATTATTGATTCCTTGGTTTCCATTTGAGCATAATTATATTAAATATGGTGCATTTGGGTTTATGAGCATAACTATGATAATTATTTTTTTACTATTTTTAATGGTTAAGTATGATTGGCTGCAAAATCTAGAAAAATTTAAAATATTTAAATCAGTCTATGGTAGCAACGTTCTATCATCTGTGTATAATTTATTTGATGGATTAACAATCCTTAACCGTACAAATAGTTATATGGCAATTCTTATTTCAAGTATATTGCTTTGGTCTATATATTTTATTGAAACTATGATACTAATAAATGCATGTGGTATGGAACTTGGGATTATTGATGTAGGAATAATATTTTTTCTAGGTAGTATTGCCATTGGCATTCCGGCTCTTCCTGGCTCAGTAGGTACTTATGATGCAGGAATAAAATATAGCTTGATAATAGTTTTTAATATTGCTAGTGAAAAGGCATTGAACTATGCGATTGTTTCACATGCAGTTGCATATTTTCCATTAACTATTTTAGGGTTTTACTATTTTTTAATTGGAAATGTTAAGTTGAGTGAATTAAAGCAAATTGAAAAGGTTAAGTGAAAAAATATAATTGTATATTTTTAGATCGGGATGGAACATTGAATCCAGACCCTGGGTATATCAATTCAATTAATGATTATTCATTTTTTGATTTCACCCTTTCTGCGTTATCAAAAATTGCCAATCTAGGAAATCGCTTTTGTATTGTAACTAATCAATCTGGGATAAGCAGAGGTTTGATCAAACCTAATGATTTAGAAGAAATACATAGATATATCAAAAGAGAATTTAAAGAAAATTCACTTCCTCTATTGGATATCTATGTTTGTATTGACCACCCAAATCAACCCACCGAAAAACGGAAACCTGGCCCAGGTATGTTTCTAGAAGCTGAATTAGACCACGACATTTTATTAATGGATTGTTTAATGATAGGTGACTCAATTAATGATATAAGGGCTGGAGAAATGTTGGGAATGGATACAATGCTGGTCCTCACAGGTCATGGTCAAAAGACTTATAGTAATTTGCTCGACCACGAAATGCCAACATTTATTGTTAGAGACTTAAAGGATGGAGCGAAAACTCTATGCCATTAAAAGTAGGTGTTTTGATGGGAGGCCCAAGCCAAGAACGTGAAGTATCTATAGATACAGGTCAGGCAGTAATGAAAGCATGCAGTTATATAGGATTTGATTCAACTGAAATAGCATTTGATAAAGATTATAAGTCATTAATAGGGATTATGAAGGAGCAGGATATTGTTTTCAATGCATTGCATGGGGGCGTAGGTGAAAATGGAAAAATTCAAACTTGGATGAATAATAATCAAATTAAATATACTGGTTCAGATCCATCTTCCTCAGCTTTGTGCATGAATAAGTCAAAAAGTAAAAAAATTGCAAAAGAAAATGGCGTTGCTACTGCAAGATGGCAACTTTTATGCCATAAAGATGAACCTATTTCCATTCGAATACCATTTGTAGTGAAACCAAATGAACAAGGTAGTACTTTCGGGTTATCTATTGTCTATGATAAAAGAGGGATCCTACCTGCGATTGAAAAAGCATTTCAATATGGGAAAGAGATCGTAGTTGAGGAATATATTGAAGGTAGGGAATTGACAGTTCCTATAGTTGGCGAAGAAGTATATCCAGTTTTAGAAATAAAGCCAACTCATAAATTATATGATTATGAATGTAAATATACCCCAGGGATGACTGAATATATATGTCCAGCAAATTTAGAAAAAAATATAATAGTTATTATTCAGAAATCTACAAAATTACTTTTTGATTGTTTTGGATGTAGTATTTATGCAAGAGCTGATTTTATTCTTGATCATAGTGGGGTGCCATTTTTTCTAGAAATGAATACGCTGCCTGGTATGACTTCCACTAGTTTAGTGCCTAAGTCTGCAAATGCCAATGGCGTATCTTTTGAAGAATTAATTAGGACAATTATAATGCTAAGTATATAAATGGAATTACGTTTATATAATTCTTTTTCAAGACAAAAAGAAATTTTCAAACCTATAAAAAATGGTAGTGTAGGAATCTATACGTGTGGACCAACTGTCTATGATTATGCACATATAGGAAACTTTCGTACTTTTATATTTGAGGACTTATTAAAAAGATGGTTGCTACACCTTGGATATAATGTTAATCATATAATGAATATTACAGATTTAGATGATAAGACAATAAAAAAGGCAAATTTTGAGAATGTCGATTTAAAAACGATAACAGATCGTTATTCATCATATTTTATGGAAGATTTAGAATGGCTAAAAATCATTCCTGCTAACGATTTTCCGAAAGCAACTGATCATATACAAAACATGATTAATATGATTCAAATTCTATTAGATAAGAATTTTGCCTACACGGAAAATGATGGGTCTGTTTATTTTGACATTAGTTCTTTCCAGAAATATGGCCATCTTACCAGAATAGATATAAAAAATCAGAAGCAGACCGTAAGGATTAGTGAAGATGAATATGATAAGGATTCGCCTAATGACTTTGCTCTTTGGAAAGGATGGAAGAAAGAAGATGGAAATATAGTATGGGATGCGCCATGGGGTAAAGGTCGTCCTGGTTGGCATATAGAATGCTCAGCAATGAGTATTAATACATTAGGAGAGCATTTTGATATACACTGTGGAGGTGTAGATAATATGTTCCCGCATCATGAAAATGAAATAGCCCAGTCAGAATGTTCCACGGGAAAACAATTTGTCAATTACTGGCTGCACTCAGAATTTCTTTTAGTTGATGGTGCTAAGATGAGTAAATCATTGAATAATTTTTATAAAATTAAAGATTTAAAAAAGAATAGGTTTTGTCCAGAATCCATACGTTATCAACTATTATCAGGACATTATAGATCAAAAATATCATTTTCTTTAGATAGAAAACACGAAAGTGATAAGATTATTGAAAGAATAACTAATTTTGACATATTGCTTAATCAAAAAAAACAAAAGATATCACCGAGTAATTCATTGCCTAATGCATACTCTGAATTTAGCAAAGCAATGAATGATGATCTAAATACTCCTCGTGCTCTTGCAGTATTTTTTGATTGGATGAAGTCTGAATCAAAAAAGATAAAAAATAATTCATTAGGTACTGATGAATTATTAGCTGCTAAGAATTTTTTAGATATATTTAATTCTATTTTTGATTTTGTAAAAGCAGAGCCCCTAATTATACCAATTAAAATTAAAGATATGTTAAAAAGCCGTCAAAAAGCCCGAAAAGATAAAGACTGGATCCTTTCAGATGAGATTAGAAATTCGTTAAGAATTGAAGGTTGGATAGTGGAAGATACACCTAATGGTCAAAAGCTAAGAAAGGCTTAATATTAGCCTTTTATCCAAATTATTTTTTATTTGGTAATATTTCTATTGAAATAACTTATAAATCCTGTATAAATTCTGAGGCTGTGCTCTAAGGTATCGTATCTTCGTACATTGAAGATTATTAAAACATACAAAATTAAATTAGTTATGCTAATGTTATTATTTAATGTCGAATGCCACCGTAGCTCAGTTGGTAGAGCAACTGATTTGTAATCAGTCGGTCGGAGGTTCGAGTCCTCTCGGTGGCTCATTATGAATAGCTTTTTGAAGAATTTTTGGGGGAGATGCCCGAGCGGCC
>MDSV01227697.1_pt1 | contig 12165 bp, 13 predicted proteins | sample 810851 | NCBI WGS metagenome assembly MDSV01 (sample SAMN05326640, study PRJNA326480) | marine metagenome | isolation source: seawater | place: Atlantic Ocean: North East | collected 2012
TCTCCTGTAAACTTCACTGTTCCAACTCCTAAAGCCCTTCCTTTTCCTGGATTTCCAATCCATCCTAAATAAAAACCAACTAATTGCCACATTGCATCTAAACCAAGACATCCTGGCATTACAGGATCATCTTTAAAATGACAATCAAAAAACCATAAGTTTTTTTTTATATCAAGCTCTGCTTTTAAAGACCCTTTTTTAAAAGCACCTTTATTATCATTAATTTCAGTAATTCTGTCAAACATAAGCATTGGTGGAAGTGGTAACTTAGCGTTTCCTGGACCAAACAGTTTTCCTTCTCCACAATTAATTAGCTCGTCGTATGAGTAAGAATTTTTTTTCATAAAATTGAATACTCTTATTTACTTGATTTTATCTGTATATAATATACTTTTAATTTTAGTTTAGAACAATTTTAAATAACAAAACGATTAAGTTGTGAAATATATTGAAAAACTAAGAAATTCTGGTTTAAGACCCACAAAACAGAGACTTCAAATTTGTGAAGTTCTATTTGAAACTGAGAAAACTTTTCATTTTACAATTAATGATTTAGCAACCAAAATTAAGAGGCAATTGAATAACAAAATATCATTAGCTACAATCTATAACACTGTACATGCTTTCGAAAAAAAAGGGTATTTAAAACAAATTCCTATAAATTCTAATCAAACATACTTTGATACTAATGTAACTGATCATCACCATTTTTATGATTTGAGAGAAGATAAATTAATTGATTTAGAAAACTGTGATGTTGGTCCTATTAATATTAAAAGAAAAATAGATGGAAAAAAAATTAGATCAGTCGAAATTTTGGTTAAATTAGGCGATTAATTTCTTTTAATATTTTAGCGTCATTTTTATACAATTGACACCTTTTTAGAATCATTATAAACTACAAAAAATTGTAAAAAATCCAATTTAAGGGAAACAAAATGAGCACTGAAAATTTTAAAGATAAATCTTTTAAAGCTAGAGAGTTAAGTAAATGCCCATTTACTGGAGCAGGAACGCCCGCAAAGTTCTCTGCAGGAAGAGGACAAACTAATAGAGACTTTTGGCCAAATAGTTTGAACTTAAAAATTTTAAGTCAACACTCTGATTTAACAAATCCAATGGGTCAAAAGTTTAAATATTCAAAAGAATTTAAAAAACTTGATTTCAAAGCCCTTAAAAAAGATTTAAAAAAATTGATGACAAACTCTCAAGAATGGTGGCCAGCAGACTATGGACACTATGGACCGTTATTTATTAGGCTTGCGTGGCATGCGGCAGGTACTTATAGAACCGGAGATGGAAGAGGTGGAGCGGGAACTGGTAATCAACGTTTTGCGCCTTTAAATTCTTGGCCAGATAATGTTAATTTAGATAAGGCAAGGCTACTTTTGTGGCCAATTAAACAAAAATATGGAAAAAAAATTTCATGGGCAGACCTTTTTATTTTGGTTGGCAACGTAGCTTTAGATTCAATGGGCTTTAAAACATTTGGTTTTGGTGCTGGGAGAGAAGATATTTGGGAACCAGAAGATGATATTTATTGGGGTTCAGAAAAAGAGATGTTGGATGTTAAAAGATACAGTGGAAAAAGAGATCTCGAGCAACCTTTGGGAGCTTCGCATATGGGGCTTATTTATGTAAATCCTCAAGGGCCTGACGCTAATCCAGACCCTTTGCTAGCAGCACATGACATTAGAGAGACATTTGGTAGAATGGCAATGAATGACTATGAAACTGCAGCATTAGTTGCAGGTGGTCATACATTTGGAAAATCACATGGAGCAGCTCCGGAATCACATAAAGGTCCCGATCCTGAAGCATCAAAAATTCAAGATCAGTCTACTGGATGGAATAGTGGTTATAAATCTGGAAAAGGTATCGATACAATTAGTAGCGGTATTGAGGGTGCATGGACCCAAAATCCAATTAAATGGGATATGGGTTATTTAGATTGTCTTTATGGTCATGAATGGGAGCTTACAAAGAGCCCAGCAGGAGCTCATCAATGGACACCAAAGAAAAACGGGCAAGAAATAAAGATGGTACCCGACGCCCATGATAAAAACAAATTGCATCCACCAATGATGCAAACAACAGATATATCAATGAAAGTTGATCCAAGTTATGGACCAATTACTAGACATTTTCACGAAAACCCAAAAGAATTTCATGACGCATTTGCTAGAGCATGGTTTAAATTAACTCATAGAGATATGGGACCAAGAGCTTGCTATTTGGGCAGTGATGTTCCTAAAGAGGAATTAATTTGGCAGGATCCAATAGATAAACCAAAATATAAATTAAAGTTAAAAGATATTAATGATTTAAAATTAAAAATATTAAAATCAAAACTATCAGTTTCTGATCTTGTTTCAACCGCATGGGCATCAGCTTCTACTTTTAGAGGTTCTGATAAAAGAGGTGGAGCAAATGGAGCGAGAATAATGTTAGAGCCGCAGAGAAGCTGGGAAGTTAACAATCCAAGTAAATTATCAAAAATTATCACAAGTTTAAAAAAAATAAAAAAACAATTTGATAATAAAAAAAGAACTGTCTCAATGGCTGATCTAATTGTTTTAGCTGGTGGTGTTGGGATAGAAATGGCCGCAAAAAAAGCAGGCCATAAGGTAAAAGTCCCTTTTTCGCCTGGCAGAGGAGATGCAAGGCAAGAGCAAACAGATATAAATTCTTTTGGATTATTAGAGCCTGAAGCAGATGGTTTTAGGAATTATTTAAATGGTGTTAAGTCTATAGTATCTGCTGAAGAAAAATTAATTGATAAAGCTCAATTAATGGGTCTTACTGCACCTGAAATGACGGCATTAATTGGTGGAATGCGTGTTTTAGATACTAATTTTGATAATTCAAAGCATGGAGTATTTACTCAAAAAAATGGCACACTCACAAATGATTATTTTATAAATTTATTAGACATGAACACTACATGGAAAGAAATTGATAAAACTGAGCAAACATTTGTTGGGGTAGATAGAAAAACAAAAAAAATAAAATGGAAAGGTACAAGAGTTGATCTTATCTTTGGATCAAATTCGCAATTAAGAGCACTGGCAGAAGTTTATGCCTGTAATGATTCCCAAGATAAATTTATTAGTGATTTTATTGCAGCATGGGTAAAAGTCATGAATGCGGATAGATTTGATTTAAAATTAAACTAATACAAATTTTATATTGAAAAATATGAGAACTACAAGCTTTGAAGATTTTTATGAGGTCCCAAATTTAAACTTTGATATCTCTAAATTAAGAACGGATCTGGATAAAATATTGAAAAATAAAAAGTTTAATTCGCCAGGAGTTACCCACTTTGGAGCAATACCAATAAATCAAATACCTAACGATGATAATTCAATTAAAGGAAATAACATAAGAGGCAAATATTGGACTATTGCTGATGATACAGGCAAAGAGGTCTCAAGAGACGTTGATATAGATGAATCTAAATACACACAATTGATACCAGAGTTTGAAAAGACATATTTTAAAGAAGTTTTTGAAACTTTAAGTAAAAGGTACAAATTAGGAAGGGTAAGATTATTACTTAAAGAACCAAGATCAACTTTAAGTTGGCATAAGGATCCTGAGTGTAGATTACATGTACCGATTGTTACTAACAAAGGATGTTCAATGGTAATTGAAAATGTTGCTAAACATTTACCAGCTGATGGTAAAGTGTGGATTACTAACAATACAAAATACCATAATTTTTTTAATGGAGGGGAACAACCAAGAATTCATCTTGTAGCTTGCGTTCTTGAGAGTCCTTTTAAAAGATAATGGAATTAACAAATGGTATATTTAAAGCTGCTGAAAGCGTATACAGAAATAATAAAGGCTCGATTTTAAGGACTATTGTTTATACTCTTGGCCATTTTGCAATAGCTATTACTGTATTGATGATTATTGCTAATGTTCCCTTTTATATTGCTTTGACAGATGCAATTGTTGAGCCCTTAGCTAACGCGATTTGGTATTTTATTTTAGATAAATGGTGGGCTAGCAGATCTAAGAAATAATTATTTAAAATAAAATCTTCATTTAACTTTTAAAGGAATATCTGCTAATAAGAATTATTCTCAAAAAAAATTTGCTAATGAGAATTGTTCTCAGGTTTTTTTCTTGATTGTTTTTTTAAGATAATTATTCTAATCATATGCAAATTCAAAATTTTAACTGTAAGAAGTGTGGATTAACAATTTCTTCAAATTGTTCTAAATGCAACAAAGTTGTAGATGTTGAAATTCTTGATGATGGGTGCATTGTACAAAAAACAAAATGTGGTGATTGTGCAAACACCCCAGTTATCAAAGATATTTGTTCACAACAAAAATAATTTAAATAAGTAAAGGATTTTTAGAGTTATTTAATTTTTCCCCAAAGATTTTTATTATAAATCCAACCTTTAATTTTTTCAGTTTTAATTTCACACCAATTACTATTACATTTTTGAATAATTAATAATCTTCCCTTTTTTATTTTAGCAATAGGTTCAGAGAAATTTGAAGGTTTTTTGAATAAGATCTTATCCGAAAGGGCTATTACTGAGTTTATTTTCTTTAATTGTGAAATATGTATCCAACCGCTATTATTTTTAACGTCTATTATTCTTCTAAAGTTCTCTTTTTTGTCTATTTGTTTAATAGGTAGATTTTTTTTTTTATATATATATTTTATAGGGGACTCGAAACTAGGGCCGTATCTAACATTAACCCTATCTTTTTTTAAAGATAAAAAAATTTCTTCGGCAAAAGAGGCTGAAGAAAAAAATATTATCAAAAAAATGATTAAGACTTGTTTAAAATTTATTTTTATGTACATCTTTAATTTTATTCAGCTTTACTTTTCTAAAATCTAATTTTAGTAAATCTAAAATTAACATATAACCATTTAAATTTTTACCGATGGCCAATATTTTTTTTAATATTTCATTTGCCTGAATAGTTCCGACAATTCCAGCCACCGTTCCTAAAATTCCTTCATATTCACAGTTTAGCATTTCATCTGAGACCTCTTCCTCTTGAAAAAAGCATCTTATACACGGTGTTTTTTTATTTTTAAAATCAAAAGTAAAAATATGACCATTAAATTTACTAATTGCTCCTGTTATTAGAAATTTTTTAAATTTCTTACAAGCATCGTTGACTAAAAACTTTGTTTTAAAATTGTCTGATCCATCCACGATATAATCGTATTCACTTATGAGTTTCTTATAATTATCTTTATTTAGTCTTATATTGTATTTTTTAATTTTTACTTTTGAGTCTATTTTTTTCAACTTCTTTTGAGCAGCATCAACTTTTCGCTTTTTTAAGTCATCAATATCATAAAGACTTTGACGATGAATATTTGACAGATCAACAATATCAGGGTCAACAACTCCTATACACCCAACACCTGCCCTTGTTAAAAATTCTGCAACTGGGCAGCCCAAACCACCCATTCCAATTATAAGCACTTTAGATTTAATGATTTTTTTTTGACCCAAAGCCCCAATATCTTTAAGAACTATCTGTCTTGAAAATCTTTCAATTTGATTTTTACTTAAACTTAAATTCATTTACCTGTTGAACCAAATCCCCCTTTACCTCTAACCGTTTCAGGTAAACTATCAGTTTCTTCGAATTCAATTTTAGCAATAGGCATTAAGATCATCTGTGCAATTCGATCTCCATTATTAACCATGAAGTCTTGATTACCATGATTATAAATAATTATTTTTATTTCACCTCTGTAATCACTATCAATCGTCCCTGGAGAGTTCAGAATACTAATATTATTTTTTGCAGCAAGACCCGAACGAGGTCTAATTTGTACTTCATAATTTCCAGAAAAAGCAACAGATAATCCTGTTGGAATTATTGAGGATGTTTGGGGTTTTATTTTTACTGATTTTTTTGTAAAAGCTAGTAAATCCATACCGGATGCCCCTAAAGTTTTGTACGAAGGGAGTTGGACAGCTGAATTAATCTTTCTAACTAAAACTTTAACCATTAATTTATCTGATTAGCTATTCTATCAACTATTTCCTCTGATATTTCAGACTTTTTTTTATATGAAAGTTTTTCACTTTTCTTATCAATATCTTTATAGTGAATTATAACTTCGTTATATTCACTTTCGAAACCAATATCATTTCTTGATACATCATTAGCTATAATCCAATCACAATTTTTATTAGAGAGTTTTTTTAAAGCATTCTTGTCTAAATCCCTAGTTTCAGCAGCAAAACCTATAACTAGTTTTGGTCTCATCGAGTTATGTTTAGAAACATAGTTGAGTATATCAATATTTTTTTCTAAATTTAGATTCAGATTATCTTGCTTCTTTATCTTGTCTTCTCTTAAATCTTTGATCCTAAAATCTGCAACAGCTGCTGAAAATATAGCAATATCTGTTGGTAAACTTTTTTGTGTAGCTTTAAACATTTCTTCTGCAGTCTCAACTTTAATTAATTTTATATTTTTGTTGATTGATTGGTTTGTTGGGCCAGAAATCAAAGTTGTATCAAAACCTCTTTCATTTAAAGATTTTGCAATTTCGTATCCTTGTTTTCCACTTGATTTATTTGTAATAAATCTCACAGGGTCTATGTATTCTTTCGTTGGACCTGCTGTGACTAAGGCCTTTATTTTTCTATTAATAGTCTTTTTGTTTAAAAAGTTTTTTATAATATTGAAAATTTCTGAGGGATCTGACATTTTTCCTTCACCATATTCGCCGCAAGCCATATCCCCAACCACTGGACCAATTAATTTGTAGCCATATTTAATTAATTTTTTTAAATTATTCTGTGTAGATTTATGTTCCCACATTCTAATATTCATGGCTGGAGCTAAAAAAACTTGCTTATTTGATGCTAAAATTACAGTTGAAGCCAGATCTTCAGATGAACCTTGACTTAATTTTAACAAAGTATTTGCGGTTGTGGGAGCAACAATTATTACATCAGCCCATCTAGATAAAGCAATGTGATCCATTTCTGCTTCATTTTCTACACTAAAAAGATCATCATAAACTTTTCCTTGGGATAAAGATACAACTGATAAAGGAGTCACAAATTCTTTTGCACTTTTGGTGAGGATAGTTTTTATTTCAGCATTGCTTTTCTTAAATAAACGAATTACTTCGAGACTTTTGTATGCAGAAATCCCACCACAAATTATAAATAAAATTTTTTTATTTGTTAAATCTTTCATTGATCAAATTAGAATACCAATAAACCTAAAATTACAAGAGTTAATAATCCAATTATAGACTGATTTCTAAAAGCAATCATTTCTGCTTTTTTTGTATTTAAAGCGGTATAAGAATTTGAGTTATTAGGAATTTGTCCGCTTGCTAAATAAGTAAGAGCTTGATTAGCCTTATCCATGATTTCAGGAAAATCAGGCAACCTTTTAATTACCTCTGACGTACTCTCAAGTGTCTCGTTTAAAGTTGTCATTGGACTTTTCGTTTCTTTTAACCAGTTTTCTAGGACAGGTTTTGATGTAGTCCATATATTTGTATTTGGATTTAGTTTTCTTGCGACTCCCTCAACCACAACCATTGTCTTTTGTAACATTAAAAGTTGAGGTTGAGTTTGCATATTAAATTTTTCAGTTACATCAAATAGTTGTTTTAATAGTTTTCCTCCTGATATATCTTTGACTGATTGTCCAAAAATTGGCTCGCCAATTGACCTTAAAGCCTGAGCCAGATCATCTATAGGAACTTCCTTAGGGACCAATCCAGCCATTAAATGTACTTCAGCAACTTTTTTATAGTCCCTTTGAATAAAACCAAATAATATTTCTGCTAAAAATCTTTTACTCATTTTATCCAGTCTACCCATAATCCCAAAATCTATTGGAACGATATGTCCATTATCGTCAATAAAAATATTTCCTTGATGCATATCTGCATGAAAAAAACCATCTCTAACAGCATGTCTTAAGAAGTTTTGAATTATATTTTCTGCAATTTTTTCGGTATTTAAATTTCTTTTTTTTAACTCCTCAGTTTCTCTGACAGAAATTCCATTAACCCAATCTAGAGTCATTACTTGTTCACTTGTAAAATTCCAATAAATTTGAGGCACTTTAAATCCTATGTCATTTTTAGTGTTTTCAGAATATTCGTTTGCTGCAGCAGCTTCAAATCTAAGGTCCATCTCAAGATTAGTAATTTCTTTTAATAAAAAAACTACATCAACTAATTTAAGTCTTTTTGTTTTTTTAACAAAAGATTCAACTAAAAATGCAAAAAGCATTATAGCATCTATTTCCTCATTAAAAATTTTTTTTATGTTAGGTCGCAAAATTTTTATAGCAACATCTTTAATTGTTCCATTGTCATTAATTTGTGCTTTATGAACTTGTGCAATTGAAGCTGCAGCCACAGGTTCGCTTAAATTGATTATTGAATTAAATGTATCTTCACCTAAATCAATTTTAATTATTTCTTTTGCTTGAATTAACGAAAATGGAGGGAGTTTATCTTGTAGGTTTTCAAGTTTTTTTGAGAGCTCTTCGCCGATAATATCCGGTCTTGTTGCTAAAAATTGACCTAATTTAATAAAGGTTGTACCCATAGACTCTAAAGAATTAGAAAGTCTCTCACCCTCATCTTTCGCAATTTCAATTTTTTTTTTCGGAGAAAAGGTAAATGATAAAATTTTAAATAAAACTTTAATGATCAAAGGTGGTTCCTGAAATTTTGATACTATATTAAGCATATCAGACTTAGCTACTTTACGACTTAATTTGAATAAAATAATTATTTTTTTTATCATTAAATTTTCCACCCACTATGTATAGAAACTATTCCTCCTGATAAGTTTCTATAAGTACAATTTTCAAAACCATTTTTTTTCATAAGATTAATTAGTTCGTCTTGACTCATAAAATTTTCAATACTTTTTATGAGATAATCATAAGGCTCCTTTTTACCAACTATAATTTTTCCAATTGATGGAATAAGTTTAGAATAATTTTTGTAAATAAAATTTAAACCTTCATTTTGTATTTTCGAAAACTCAAGACATAAATAACGACCACCAGGTTTTAGTACTCTATAAGCTTCTGAAAGCACTTTATTCAAATCCTTTGTGTTTCTTAAACCAAAACTAATAGTATAAAAATCAAATGAATTATTATTTAAAGGGAGCTTTTCTGCAGATGCATTAAGCCAATTTACATCTTTGAATTTTATTAATTTTTGTTTCCCTTTTTTAATCATACCCTCGTTTGGATCAACACATGTTATATTAGATGATCCATGGGTATAATTTAAAAATAGTTTAGCTATATCTCCAGTGCCACATGCAACGTCAATTAACTTGTGCTTTGATGTAGGTTTCATCATGTAAATTAGACTTTTTTTCCAAAATCTATGTATTCCTAATGACATAAAATCATTCATTAAATCATATTGATCATAAACTTGATCAAAAACATTTTGTACTAGCCCTTTTTTATTTTGAAGATATTGTTGCATAAAATTTATAATACATCGAATATAGTATTAAATGCCAGAATTACCAGAAGTAGAAATAATAAGACAGTCATTAGATAAAAAAATAAGATATAAAAAGGTAAAAAAAGTAATAATTAAAAATCGTAATTTAAGATTTAAAATTACCCCAATCTTTGAGGGTTTCTTGAAAGATCAAAAAATTCTACAGGTCAAAAGATTCTCGAAGTATTTAATCTTGAGTTTATCTAATGATGGACACTGCATAATACACCTTGGAATGTCAGGCACAATTCATATAATTTACAACAAAAAAAAAAATCATTACACAAATACTAGTTTTTATCATTCACCAAAACTACCAAAAAAACATAATCATGTAGAAATAATTTTTAAAAATCTCAAAGTTATTTATAATGACCCAAGAAGATTTGGTTTTTTTCAAATATTTAAAAATGATAAATTACTTAAGGAAAGATTAGATCATTTAGGCCCTGAACCCTTTAGTCAAAGATTTAATTTAAAATATACATACTCTTTTTTTAAGAATAAAAAAAAAAACATAAAAAATTTTATGCTGGATCAAAATTTTGTCTCAGGTATCGGAAATATATATGCGAGCGAAATATTATTTTTAAGCAAAATTAATCCGTTGAAAAGTGTCAGGTTGCTTAACAAGAAAGAGTGTAAAAAAATAATTATAAATTCAAAAAAAGTTCTTTTAGATGCAATTAAAAAAGGAGGTTCTAGTATAAAAGATTTTAAAAATATTTCTGGAAATGAAGGGAAATTCCAGAAGAATTTTAAAGTTTATCAAAGAGAGGGCTTGAAGTGTAAAATGTTGAAATGTACTGGAATTATACAAAAAAAAAATATTTCCAACAGAGCAACTTTCTTTTGTAATATTTGTCAAAAATAATTAATTATTTGATTGACCAACAGAAATTCTCAAGTTATACCCCAGCGCATATGGCAAATACTAAATCTGCAATCAAAAGAATTAGAAGGATATCGAAACAAACAGCAGTTAACAAAGCTAGAAAAAGTAGATACAAAACCGCTTTAAAGAAAATGAATTCACTAATAGAAGAAAAAAAGAAGTCAGAAGCATTAAAATTCTTACCTAAGTTGAATTCAGAGCTCATGAAAATTGCTAAAACAGGTATAATAAAAAAACAAAATGCTTCTAGAAACGTTTCGAGAATAACAAAAAAAATTTCTACAATTTAATCGTTTAATACTTCAGGTTGTTATAAGAATTCAACTTTATGGTCTACTAAATCTATAGCTCAACTACTCTTAGATACTACATTTAGATTTAGTAAAAAAATAAATTTTTATGTTTCAATCTCAAAGTTTATTTCTGAGGATTTAAAGATAAATCTTTGTCAATAATAAATTGAAATTAAAAAAAAAAATTTCAATCTAAGATTTTATTTTTTTTTATCTTTTTTAAATTATTTGTTGCAATAGTTTCATTATAATTCTAACTAAACTTTCCCCTTAATAAAATGAATAAAACAAATATAAATAAAAATTCTAATGATATTAAATCATCAGAACGGAACTGGATTTTAATTCAAGATGAAATGAAAAAAAAACTAGGGCTTGATATTTATGAAAGCTGGTTGAAGAAAATAGAATTTGTTGAAGAATTTAATAATTACATACTTTTGTCAGTTCCAACAAGATTTATTAGAGACTGGATTACATCAAGATATCTAGATCAAATTCTTCAAGTTATCAGAAACTATAATAAGGGTATAATAAGAATTGAATTTAAAATAATTGAGAAAATTCAAAATCAAAAAGATAAAACAAAAAACTTAGAAGATTACGAGGTTAACAGTTTAAAAAACAATGAAAATGTTTCTTTTATTAAAGATACATATCTTCAATATAATAGAATAGACCCTAATAAAAGATTTGAAAATTTCATTACCGGTTCAAGTAACAAATTAGCATATGAAGCTTCATTGAAAGTTTCAGAAAACATTTCAAATTACAATCCATTATACATTTATGGAGGTGTTGGTATGGGAAAAACACATCTTTTAAATTCAATTGGTATTGAATTAAAAAAAGACAATAAAGTGATGTTTATTTCAGCTGAAAGATTTATGTATCAATTTGTAAAATCAATTAAGTCGAACGATATGGTAAAATTTAAAGAATATTTTAGAAATACAGATGTTCTTTTAATAGATGATATTCAATTCATGAACGGAAAAGAAGCTATGCAGGAGGAATTTTTTCATACTTTTAACGCTTTACTTGATAAAGGCTCACAAATAATTGTTTCAGCTGACAGGGCTCCAAATAAATTGTCGAGAATACAAGAAAGAATTAAGTCTAGATTTTCTGGGGGATTAGTTGTTGACATTCAGAAACCAGATTATGAATTAAGGAAAAAAATAGTTAAAAATAAAACTGATGAATTGAACAGTCTATATTCTGAACAAGTCAAGATCTCAAAAGAGATACAGGATTTTTTAAGTAAAGAGATTACTGCCAGTGTAAGAGAATTGGTTGGTGCTATAAATCGAATAGTTTCATTTTCAAGAATTTATAATAAAATACCGAACTTAGCTGAGACAAAAGTTGTTCTAAAAGATTTATTAAATTTATCAGAAAATAAAGTGACAATAGATTTAATACAAACTTTAGTGTGTAAATTTTTCAAAATTAGTAAAA
>MDSV01228516.1_pt1 | contig 12165 bp, 9 predicted proteins | sample 810851 | NCBI WGS metagenome assembly MDSV01 (sample SAMN05326640, study PRJNA326480) | marine metagenome | isolation source: seawater | place: Atlantic Ocean: North East | collected 2012
CGTCTGCTCAGGGTCGCTGGCGACGAACGCATCGCCGTGGTTGTCAATGACATTGGCGAGGTAAACCTGGACGCCGAACTCATCGCGGCACGCGACGGCGACACGGTGGAACTCACCAACGGGTGCGTGTGCTGCTCGATCGGCGACTCGCTGGCCATGACACTGCGCGACCTAGTTCTGCGCGACCAGATCACGGACGACTCGGCAGCAAAACGGCGGCTGGACAGATTGGTGGTTGAGGCCAGCGGGGTGGCTGAGCCCGACCGGGTGGCCGCCTACGGGGACCGGCGTCGGATCCGGCCCGACGGGATCGTGGTGGTCGTGGACGCCACCGACGTGGTGGCCCGTGCGGCCGACCCTGTCTACGGACCATTGGTGGTCCGGCAGGTGCGAGCCGCTGACCTGATCATGGTGACCAAGGTCGATCTGGCACCTGATGGCGGCGCTGGGGCGCGTGCCTGGTGCGCCGAGGTGGCACCAGGTGTGCTTCTCGTCGACGCTGCCCCCGCCGGCCCGGACGGATGGATCCGGTCACTGCTGGGAAGCCCTCCGACCCGGCTGCCGAATGACGCGGCCGAAGCGGCTGCCGTGCCTGGTCCTGCACTGGATTTGCGGGTGGAAACAGCGGTTTGGCATGCACACGGACCGGTGGACGTTGACCGTCTGGTTACTGCCCTGGAGAGGCTGCGTCGACGGTTAGGCCCATCCCTGTTGCGGGCCAAGGCTGTGGTAGCGGCCCTCGATGGGACCCCGACGGCCGTGCACCTGTCCGCGGGGATGGTCTCAGTTGAGCCGGCGCCGATGGAAACCGCTGGGCAGTCCGGCTCGCTGGTCTGTATCGCCGCACCTGGGGCGCTGAACGGTGTCGACCTGGGGTCAACCTTCCAGGCAGCCCTCGGGCCAGCTTTCGAGTCCCAGGAACACCTGTCGTGCTAACCCCGAAGCTGGTCGTCACCCTGACCGATCCCGAGACGGGCGTGCCGTGGCCGACCGAACTGGATGCGTTGCCCGTACCGGTGACGGCAGTCGAAGCGGGCCTGATGGCGGGGGAACCGGTGCCCGAGGACAAGCGAGTCCACCACGGCAACTGGCTGTCGTGGCCCAACACCCGGTGGTCGTTCACCCACATGGACGAGTTGCGGGCCTCAGCTCGGATCACCACCTCCGACACCCCCGGTGACCTACTCCCAGATGCCGCGGCTACTGGTGGCCCGACTGGTCAACCGGTTGGAGGCCTCGTCGACCTGGACGGCCTGACGGTCGACAACGGCGACGGAGGGACCTGGACGCTGGAGGAGATGCTCCACCACACCTACACCGACGGGTTTCTGGTGCTGCACCGGGGACAGGTGGTGGTTGAGCGGTACTTCAACGGAATGGACCGGTCGACCCGACACATCATGTTCTCGATGACCAAGACGGTCACCGGGGTGCTCGCCATGCTGGCCATCAAGTCGGGGGCCATGGCCCTCGACGACCTGTTGAGCGTTCACGTCCCAGAGCTGGCCGATACGGCATACGCCCCGGTAACCGTGGACCAGGCTTTGAACATGACCGACGGGGTCCGCTTCCTCGAGGACTATGCCGATGGAAACTCGGACCTCACCCGTTACGGGGTGGCCATGGCGTTTTCACCGGCGCCGCCGACCTGGAACGGCCCCGATGGCATCCACGAGGCGATCATGAGCTTCACCGAGCGGGAGCGCCCGCCGGGCGAGTCGTTCGTCTACAAGTCGGTGACCACCGACGTACTTGCCTGGGCGACGGCCCGGGCCACCGGGCGGCGCTGGGTGGATGGCGTGTCCGAAAAGATCTGGGGACCGATGGGCGCCGAGGACGATGCCTCGGTGGTACTCGACAGTCGGGGAATCGCCGTGTCGTGTGGCGGTATGTCCTGCACGCTGCGCGACCTTGCCCGGTTCGGCCGGATGTTGTCTCGTTCGGGGCGGGTCGGCGAAGGTGCCGCCGAGAGGCAGGCCATCCCGGCGGCGGTGGCCGACGACCTGGCCGGCGGTGGCGAGCCGTATCCGGGTAGTGGCGGGGGGTACCCGACCCGTGAGGGATGGACCTTCCATCGCCACTGCTGGAACATGCAGCAGGTGATGGGAGCGTTCATGCCCATGGGGGTCCACGGCCAGCGGGTGTTCTGCCATCCTGGGCACGACCTGGTGGTAGCCAAGTTCGGTGGGCACCCGGTGACCGGCAACGCCTACACCGACGTCACCCACGATTCGCTCTACCGGACCGTCCTCAATCGATGCCAGGGTCCCGGGTGAGCCACCGGCTCAGGCCCGGTACTCAACCACCCCGCCGACCACCGTGGCCAGCACCGCGATGTCCTTGATGGCCATGGGGTCGACTTCGAATGGATCGGCGTCCAGCACCACGAGATCGGCCAGCTTGCCGACCTCGAGGGTCCCTTTGTCGTGCTCCTCCATGCTCACGAAGGCAGCCGCCGAGGTGTAGCCGGCCACAGCGTCGGCCACCCGGGCTCGCTGGTCGGGGCCGAGGAGTTCACCGTCACGGGTGATCCGGTTCACGGCCGTCCAGATGGTGAACAGCGGATCCAGCGGCGTGACCGGCATATCGCAGTGCAGGGCATGGACTATCCCGTGAGCGGTGAAGCTGGCCAGCGGGTCGATGCGCGATCCCCTTTCGGGGCCGAGGAACCGGTCCCGGTGGCGGTCGCCCCAGTACCAGATGTGGTTGGCGAACACCGACGCCAGCACGCCGAGCCGGGCCATCCGCTCAAGCTGGTCCTCTCGGGCCGTCTGGCAGTGCTCAATGCGGTGCCGGTGGTCGTGCCGCGGGTGGGCGGTGAGTGCCGCCTCGATGGCGTCCAGCGCGTTGTCGATGGCTGCGTCGCCGTTGGCGTGAATGGCCACCTGCCATCCCCCGGCATGGGCGTCGACGACCATCTCGGTGAGTTCGGCGGCCGGGATGACCTCGTAGCCGTGGACGTCGGGGCGATCGTGGTAGCCCTTGCACAGGCACGCCGTGTACCCCTGGATGGAGCCATCGGAGATGAACTTCATGGCACCGATCGAAAGTCGGTCGTCGCCAATCCCGGTGCGGAACGGCAGGTCTCCAGCGGTTCGCCAGATGGGAAACACCTGAGTACGGACCCGCAGGGAGCCATCCTCGACACCCTGCTGATACGCGGCGTACATCGTCGGGGTGACAACCGCTGCGTCGGTCATGGTCGTGGTGCCCACTGACAGGCAAAGGTCGGAGATGGCCTTCACGGCCGCGGCCGTGTCCTCGAGCGAAGCCGTCGGCAGGGCGGCGCTGACGGCGAAACCGGCCGTCTCCTCCATGCAGCCGTTCAGTCGACCGGATCCGTCCCGCTGGAACAAGCCACCCACCGGATCCTCGACGTCCTCGGTGATACCGGCGAGTTCGAGTGCACGGTCATTGGCATAGGACAGGTGGCCAGACACATGGCGGACGAGGATCGGGTGGTTGGTGCTGGCCCGGTTCAGGTCGTCACGGGTGAGGTGGCGATCGTCGTCCATGAGCGAGTCGTCGTAGCCCCATGTCTGGATCGGCTCGCCGGTCGGGGTCATGTTGGCCCGGGCGGCCAGAGCAGCTACCACTCCGTCGATGTCGTGGCAGGCCGGGTAGCCAATCTGGGCTGCTGACATCATCACACCTGCAGCGATGGGGTGCATATGTGTCTCGATGAATCCGGGCAGCACCGTGGCACCGACGAGGTCGACGACCTCGGTGTGCGGGCCTACCAGAGCATCGACCTCGGCCTGGCTGCCCACCGCCACGATGCGGCCCCGCCAGGAGGCGAGCGCATCGGCTGGCGGTCCGTCGGGGCGGGACGGGTCCAGCGTGTGGAATGCCCCGTTCGTGAACAGGCGGTCGGCGATGGGCACGGCGTCTACTTCTTCTTGGCCCGCTTCTTGGCCTGCATGCGTTCCATGTAGGCCTTCCGCGAAGCCTGACCCTCCGGGTCGCGCAACGCCGACGTCAGCCCGTCGGCGTCGGACCACGACCGTCCGGTACCCACCATCTGGTCGGTCACCGCGTTGACATGTCGTTTGGTGGCCAGCACGGCTCCCCGCGGTCGGCTGGCCACGGCCTCTGCCAACTCGTCGACGGCAGCATCCAGTTCGGCTGCAGGCACGATCCGGTTCAGGAATCCAGCGGCCAGAGCCTCTTCGGCGCCGAACGGTCGGCAGGTCATGACCAGTTCTTTGGTAAGCGCGGGGCCGATCTCGCGCACCAGTCGGGGGATGCCGCCCCAGGCCAGCGGGATGCCTAGGTCGACTTCTGGAATGGAAAACGACACGTCGTCAGTGGCGATACGCAGGTCACAGGCCGCCCCGATCACAAGGCCGCCGCCCACCACGTGTCCGTGCATCGCTGCGATGAGCACCGGAGAGGTGCGTTCCAGCGCATCGGCCATGAGGCGGCCGGTATCCGCGGGCACTCGGCCACCGGCCGGCGACGGGCCGGCGTCGCCGAACACCGTCAAGTCGAAGCCGGCGCTGAACGCCCGGCCCTCGCCGCGCAAGACCACGACCCGCAGGTCGGGCTGGTGGTCGAACCAGGCCGCAGCGTCGGCCACCTCGGCCATCAATTCGTTGGACAGGGCGTTGAGTCGGTTGGGCCGGTTCAGGGTGAGGGTGGCGCGACGCCCGTCACAGGTGACGGAGATGGTCTGGAACTCCGGTGGGGAGGCGGTGATGGCCATAGGTCGATCCTGCCCGAGGATCGGGGTGGGACCCCAGTCGGAGGTACTAGTCGACAGGAGGTTGGTCACCAACGGACCTGGGTTCCACCGGTTCCAGGGTGACATTGGTTGACAGGCTGTCACCCTCGGCCAGGTCGATGCTGGTGGCCCGGGCCGCGGCGGCTACGTCGTCCAGAGCGGGGCGTAACAGGGCGAGGCGGTCCGGGGTGTCGGTCAGCGTGCAGGCGATGACCGGGGTGGCCAGCGAGCGCTTCTCGGTGGTCTTGTGGCGCCGGATCTCGGCCAGCGCGGCGGCGGCCACTTCGGCGATCGCCGGGTCGACGTACTCCCCTCGATCGGCGTCGGCTCGCAGTTCCTCGGCCGACGGCCACGACTGCCGGTGGATCGACCCGCCCCGCCACCACGACCACACCTCCTCGGTCACGAACGGCAGGAATGGGGCGAACAGACGCAGCAGGGTCGAGAGGGCCAACCGGAGGGCATGGCGGGCCGATTCGGCTCCAGCCTCGTCGCCCTCGTAGGCCCGGTTCTTGACCAATTCGACATGGTCGTCGGTGAACGTCCAGAACCAGGTCTCGGTGCGTTCCAGTGCCCGGGCGTAGTCGAACCCGTCAAGGGCTCGGGTGGCCTCGTCGACGAGGTCGGCGAGCTTTAGCAGCATGGCCCGGTCCAGCGGGTGGGTGATAGCCGCCGCGTCGATCGCCAGAGGTGTGTCGCCGTCGGCGCCGAAGCCAAGGGTGAACCGGCTGGCGTTGAGCACCTTGATGGCCAGACGCCGGCCGATCTTCATTTGGCCGTCGTCGAAGGCGGTGTCGGTGCCCGGGCGTCCGTTGGCGGCCCAGTAACGCACTGCGTCGGAACCGTGCTGGTCGAGCAGGTCGACCGGAGTGACGACATTGCCCTTGGACTTGGACATCTTCTTGCGGTCGGGGTCCAGGATCCATCCCGACAGGGCGCAGTGGCCCCACGGGGCGGCATCGGCCTCGAAGTGGGAGCGCACGGCGGTCGAGAAAAGCCAGGTCCGGATGATGTCGTGGGCCTGGGGGCGGAGGTCCATGGGATAGGTACGGCCGTACAGGTCCTCGTCTTCTTCCCAGCCGCAGGCGATCTGTGGGGTAAGCGATGAGGTGGCCCAGGTGTCCATGACGTCTGTGTCGCCCGCGAAGCCGCCCGGCTGGCCGCGCTGGGCTTCGTCGTAGCCGGGAGCGGTGTCAGACGACGGATCGATGGGTAGGTCGGCCTCGGCGGGGACGATGGGGTGGTCGTGGTCGGGTTCACCGTCGGCGTCGAGTGGGTACCACAGTGGTAGGGGCACACCAAAGAATCGTTGGCGGCTGATGAGCCAGTCGCCGTTGAGGCCGTCGATCCAGTTGGTGTATCGGGTCTGCATGTAGGAGGGATGCCACTGCATTTCGTCGCCCCGGGCGATGAGGGCGGCCCGGAGCTCGGAGTCACGGCCTCCGTTGCGGATGTACCACTGTCGGCTGGTCACGATCTCGAGCGGCTTGTCGCCCTTCTCGAAGAACTTGACCGGGTGGGTGATGGGCTCGGGTTCGCCGACCAGTTCGCCGGTCTCCTGGAGGATCTCGACCATTTCGGCTTGAGCGGAGAACACCGTCTTGCCAGCCAGTCGGGCGTAGGCGGCCAACCCGGCCTCGGTCTCGATGCCCGGCGGCGGTTCGGGGTTTATCCGGCCGGTCCGGTTGAGGATGGCGCGGACTTCGAGGTCTAGCTCGCGCCACCAGATCACGTCTGTGGTGTCACCGAATGTGCAGATCATGGCGACACCGGTGCCCTTTTCCGGGTCGGCTAGTTCGTGGGCCTTCACCGGCACCTCAACGCCGAAAACTGGGGTGGTGACCGTGTTGCCGAACAGGGGCTGGTAGCGCTCGTCGTCGGGGTGGGCCACGAGGGCCACGCAGGCAGCCAGTAGCTCGGGACGGGTGGTAGCGATGTGGAGGTCGCCACCACCATCGGGGCCGGCCACACCGTCGGGTAGGTGGAAGGCCAGCCGGTGGTAGGCGCCAGGGCGATCTCGATCCTCCAGTTCGGCCTGGGCTACCGCTGTGCGGTGGGTGACGTCCCAGAGCGACGGTGCCTCGACCTGGTAGGCCTCACCGCGAGCCAGGTTTCGCAGGAAAGCCCGCTGGGAGGCGCGCTGACAACGCTCGTCGATGGTGGCGTAGTGCTGGGTCCAGTCGACGGATAGGCCGAGGCGGCGAAACAGTGCTTCGAAGGCTTTCTCGTCTTCAGCGGTCAAGACGTGGCAGAGCTCGATGAAGTTGCGTCGGCTGATGTCGATGTCGCCGCGCTTCTTGATGGCCTTGGGGTCGCCGGCGTCGTTGGGAGCGGTGAAGTTGGGGTCGTGGGGCAGCGATGGTTCGCAACGCACACCGAAGTAGTTCTGGACCCGGCGTTCGGTGGGCAGGCCATTGTCGTCCCAGCCCATCGGGTAGAAGACCTCGCGGCCGGCCATGCGCTGATAGCGGGCGATGGTGTCGGTGTGGGTGTAGGAAAACACGTGGCCGACGTGCAGGGACCCACTAACCGTGGGTGGAGGGGTGTCGATGGAAAAGACGTCGGAGCGGGCCTTCGAACGGTCGAAGCGGTAGGTGCCCCGCTTCTCCCAGACGGCATCCCAGCGGTCCTCTAGGCCCTCGAGGCCCGGACGGTCCGGGATGGTGGGTGCGGGCGCGGCGGCTGAGGAGTCCGGGTGGCTCATGATTGACCGAGGCTACCGGTGGGGGTCCGGGCCGCCGCTAGCGTGCCCGCCGTGACGCGCCCAGTTGACGGTTCCACCTCAGCCGCCGGCGCGCGTCCGAAGGCTCCACGAGGGTTCGGGGTGATCTGGGCCACCGTGGCCCTCGACATGGTCGGGTTCGGGATCCTGTTGCCGGTGCTGCCGTTGTACGCGGAGGACTTCGGGGCGTCCCCGGCGACCGCTGCGGCCCTGATAGCGGTGTTTTCGGCCGCCCAGATGGTGGCGGCGCCGTTCTGGGGCAGGCTGTCGGACCGGATTGGCCGCCGGACCGTGCTGGTGGCAGCACTGGTCGGGTCCTGTCTGGGGAGTCTGGTGACGGGGTTGGCCGGGGCATTGTGGGTGCTGTTCGCTGGACGGGTCTTGGACGGGTTCTCTGGCTCGTCGTACGCAGTGGGTCAGGCGGCAGTGGCTGACCTGGCAAAGCCGGAGGACCGGCCCCGGCTCATGGGCATGTTGGCTGCAGCGTTCGGGGTGGGGTTCGTAGCCGGTCCGTTGATCGGATCGATTGCTGCCCTGGGAAGCCGGGAGTTGCCATTTTTCGTGGCCGCTGCACTGGCTGGCGCCAATGCGCTGGTGGCTCTAGTGCGCTTGCCGGCCAGAACCGCTGGTAGCGGTTTGGTCCCGTCGGCATCGAAGTCCGGTCGCCTGGCGTTGTGGGGGTCGGCCGGACCGGCGGTGCGCCGCCTAGCTACGTTGGCCCTGGTGTCGATGGTTGGGTTCGCTGGCTTCGAGGCAACGTTCGCCCTGCTGCTGGAGCGTCGGTTCCCGGAGGTGGGCGACCCCACGGTGTACGGGCTGTTCGCCTGCATCGGACTGCTGATGGTGCTGATCCAGACCCGGGTGGTAGGTCCGGTGAACGCGTTGTTGGGGTCCCGGTCGGCGCTCCGGGTAGCGCTGGTAGCGGTGGCCGCTGGGATGGTGGTGCTGGCCGCCGGTGGTGGCTGGGCCGGGCTGGCTGTGGCCCTCGTGCTGTTGGTGGTGGGCCAGGGCGTGTTCGGCCCGACTCTGTCCCACGCCACGGTGGAGACAGTGGGTGACGCCGGTCGGGGCGCGGCCTTGGGCCTGCAGCAGGGGGCGGGGGCACTAGGTCGGATTGTCGGGCCGCTGCTGGCTGGGTTGCTGCTGGACCGGGTGGGCGTGGGGGCGCCGTACCTGGTGGCTGCCGGATTGGCCTTGGTTGCACTGGCGGTCGTACCGTCGGGATCAGAGCCATCGACACCTGGGACGCCATCGTGAACGAGTTCAGCCTCGCCTTGACCGACGAGCAGGAGCAACTCCGTGACTGGATCCACCAGTTCTGCGTGGATGTGGTCCGGCCGGTGGCCGAGGAGTGGGACGAGCGGGAAGAGTTCCCATGGCCTGTCGTGGAGGAGGCGGCCCAGATCGGTCTGTACGGCTGGGACTTCCTAGCTCAGGGAATGCTGGGTGATAAGACCGGCCTGACCCTTCCGGTGGCCATCGAGGAGTTGTTCTGGGGCGACGCCGGGATCGGCATGGCCATCATGGGTACCGGCCTCGCTGCAGCGGGCATCGCCGCTTCTGGCACCCAGGAACAGGTCATGGAGTGGGTGCCCCAGTGCTACGGCACCGCAGACGACATCCGGCTGGGGGCGTTCTGTGCCAGTGAGGCCGACGCCGGTTCGGACGTCGGTGGCTACCGGGCACGGGCCGTGTACGACGAGGCCAGCGACGAGTGGGTGCTAAACGGTGCCAAGGCGTGGATCACAAACGGGGGGATCGCCGACGTGCACGTGGTGGTGGCCGTGGTCGACCCGGAGTTGGGTTCCAAGGGGCACGCCTCGTTCATCGTGCCGCCCGGGACGGTCGGGCTGAGCCAGGGCCAGAAGTACAAGAAGCACGGGATCCGGGCCAGCCACACCGCCGAGGTGCTGCTGGACGACGTGCGGGTTCCAGGGCAGTGCCTGCTGGGTGGCAAGGAAAAGCTCGAGGAGCGCCTGGCTCGGGTACGGCGAGGTGAAAAGGGCAACGCCCAGGCGGCCATGCAGACCTTCGAGGCCACCCGTCCAGCCGTGGGTGCCCAGGCGCTGGGTGTGGCCCGGGCGGCCTACGAGTACGCATTGGACTACGCCAAGGATCGGCACGCCTTCGGTCGGCCCATTATCGCCAACCAGGGCATCGCCTTCATGCTGGCTGACATGGCCACCGAGATCGAAGCCAGTCGGATGATGGTGTGGAGGGCCGCATGGCTGGGCAAGAACAAGTCCTTCGTGAACGCCGAGGGATCGATGGCCAAGCTCAAGGCGGCTCGGACGGCAACCTGGGTCACGGAGAGGGCTATCCAGATACTGGGTGGGGCGGGCTACACCCGCGAGGTGCCTGTGGAGCGATGGCACCGGGACGCCAAGATCCACGACATCTTCGAGGGCACAGAGCAGATCCAACAGTTGGTGATCAGCCGGGCCATCTCCGGTATGCGCATCGAGTAGTCGGACCCCTGGCAGCTGGGTCTGATTTCGGAACGTGATTTCCAGACAACTACGGGTCAGGTAATCGACCACCCCACGGGGAAGCGGTGGTCGTCGGCGGGGTATTCGCCGGGCACCGCAGTGGTATCGGCGGCGGTGACTGTCGGGTCGCATCCGGGGTGCGGGTGCCAGATGGCGTCGTCGCCCAACCATCGAGTGGACAGGGCCACCTGCCGTTCGGTTCCGGCGTTCCCGGGGGACCCGTGGATGATCCAGGCCGAGAACACGATGGCGTCCCCGGGCTCCACGTCGAAACCCACGATGTCGTAGTTGTTCCGAGTGCCCTCGATGTCGGGCATCGGTTCGCCGACGAAGTCGTCGGTCCAGCCGGCCGAGCCGTCGAATGACTCTGGGGCGAAGTATCGGTCCCACCGGTGAGATCCGCGCACGAATTCCAACGAGCCCCCTTTGACGTTGGCGGCAGAGCAGGCCACCCATACTGAGCAGATCGACCGCCCTAGGAAAGGCCAGTACGGGATGTCCTGGTGCCATGGGGTAGGCGAAGCGGTGTCCGGCTCCTTGACCAGCAGGTGGTCGAAGTAGAGACGCGCTGATGATGAGCCCATGCAGGTGGCGGCCAACTCGGCTACACCTGACCGGAAGGCGAACCGGTGGACCACTGGTTCGTCACGCCACAGGTAGCGCGACGTGAATAGGCGACCAGGTTCAGGGTCGTTGGCGGTGTCGGTCACCCACGGGCCCGGCTCGGCAAGCTGCTGGTCAGCTAGGACAGCTATCTCAGCGACCACCTCGGCATCGACCGCCCCGGGCATATGGAGTACGCCGTCGTCGGCAAACGTGCGTATCTGCTCGTCGGTGAGGGCGCTGTGCCAGCGGTCAATCATCGTAGGAAAGTTAGTCTTGGGTCATGAACGACGAATATGGGCTTACCGAACCAGTGGCCGAACTCGAGGCTGCCAACTGGCGGAGCCGCGCCTTGGCAGTTCTCATTGATGGGTTCTTGTTCATAGGCATGCTGGTCGTGCCGGCCGTCCTCGTCATAGTGGCCGTCGCCTCGGCGTGGGACGAGGCAACCGATGAGTACACCTTCACCGGTGGCGAGACAGGCCTGCTGACAGTGGGGATCCTGACCGGTATCGGGGTCTTTGTGTGGGCAGGCTGGTTGTTCGGCTATCGGCAGGGCGTCACTGGGACTACGCCTGGGAAGCGCCGCCTACGGATCCGTCTGGTCAGTGCCGAGACCGGTGAGGCACCCGGTGGAGCCAAGGGGGTGGGCCGCTGGCTGGTGCCCATCCTCATCGGTGGTATTCAGGGCATAGGCAACGCGATCCAGCTCATCGACTACCTCTGGCCAGTTTGGGATTCGAAGAACCAGCGCCTCATCGACAAGGTGTTCCGAACCCGTGTGCTGGTTGGGCTGCCGATCGCCGAGGCCAGCGACGGGCCCGAGCTGCCCGCCAGTCCCATTAGCTGACCCCGGCCTTGGTGGCCCGCTGGGAGTATCTGCGCCCGCTGCGCCTACGGTCCGGCCATGCCAAGACTGCGGCGGGTTCGACGGGACGACCTGCATCCCGGTGCCCAGCCGGTGTTCCAGATGCTGTTCGGTGACCGCGATCCGATCGACGAACCGGGCACACCCACCGGTTCGCCGGGCGACTGGTGGTCCACCTTTGCTTTGGTGCCTGATGTGTTCGACCACGCCGTGGGGGGTTTCGCCCTGTACCGCAGCCCCAACCGCCTACTCGACCCGAAGCTGCGCGAGCTGGGCCAGACGCGGGTCGGATGGTGCGTAGGCAGCCGGTTCGTCTACTCCCAGCACCGCAAGGCGTGTCGGACCGTTGGCATCACCGACGAGAAGATCGACGCCATCGAGGCGTGGGAGACCGCTGAGTGTTTCGACGCAGCCGAACGAGCCGTGCTGGCCTACACCGATGCCCTGTCCATTCAGCACGGACGGGTACCCGAGGGCGTGTTCACGGCGCTCCAGGAGCACCTTGCCGACGAGGAGATCCTCGAGTTGACCTACATCGTCTGCACGTACGCGATGCACGGCGTAATGAGCCGGGCGTTGCGACTCGAGTTCGACGCCGATCCCCCGGTACTCATCGAACATCCGGGTGACGAAGAGAGCCTCAGCGTTGAGCACACCCGTCGGGAGTTCCGACGGGCCCTGAAGGTCGTCGCGGACGAATCCAACGACAGTTGAACCGTCGCCGGGTCACCCGGGCGAAGTGGTCAGCCATTCACCGAGA
>MDSV01129746.1_pt1 | contig 12164 bp, 10 predicted proteins | sample 810851 | NCBI WGS metagenome assembly MDSV01 (sample SAMN05326640, study PRJNA326480) | marine metagenome | isolation source: seawater | place: Atlantic Ocean: North East | collected 2012
AAAGGCATTAGAAAATTATAATTTAAAAAATAAAATTAATAATTTATCCAATAGTAAAAATGATAATTTTATTGCAAATTCAAATTCATCTAAAAAAGTTTTAAATTTATTAAAAAAAATTTCTAGAACTGAATCATCAGTTATTTTATCAGGACCTAGAGGAAGTGGAAAAGAATTTTTAGGTAGAAAAATTCATTTAACGTCTAATAGGAAAAATAAAATTTTTACAGTGTATAATTTTTCTAATTATACAAATAAAAACTCTGAGAATGAAATTTTTGGAGATGAGCAAGATAAATCACAAAAAGTCTTTGGAATTTTAGATGAAGTTAATGGAGGTACTTTACTACTAAAAAATATTGAAAAAATGAATTTAAAAATTCAGGGTAAACTTTTAAGAGTTATAGAGGAAAAGAAATTTTATAGAGTTGGTGGTGTTTCTCCTAAAAATATTGACTTTAGATTGATTGGGTCATCAACATTATCCTTAAGTGATATATTGAAGAAAAAAATTTTGAGAGATGATTTGTTAAAAAAAATAAATTTCTTTGAAATTACTGTTCCAGGATTAGATGATAGATCTCAAGATATAGAAGATTTAGTAAAGGAATTTTTAAAAGATTCATTAAATTCTTATGAAATGGATATTAAAAATATTTCAAACGATATATATTTATTTTTTAATGAATTATCATGTTTTAAAAATATTGCTCAATTGCAAAAATTTATAGAGTGGAGCATTTTTATGTTTTCTGATGATAATTGTAAACTTTTAAATAGAAATAATGTTATAACTCTTCTAAAAAGTTTTCTAGGTAATCAATATGAAAACGAAAGCCTAGATTTTTTAAATTTTAATTTAAAAGATGCAAGAGATATTTTTGAAAAAAAATACTTGGGTTATAATTTAAATAAATTTAATAATAACATTACTAAAATGTCTAAGGAAATTGGAATGGAAAGAACAGCTTTATATAGAAAGTTAAAGATATTAAATATTAAGCAATAAGTTTAAGAATATTATTATGAAGATAATTGTTTGTGGTGCAGGTGAAGTTGGAGCTAATATAGCTAAACAGCTAGTTTATGAAGATAATGATGTTACAATTGTTGACGACTCAGAAAGCCGATTAAGGTCATTAAATAAAACACTTGATTTGAAAAGTGTTTGCGGAAATTCAATACTTCCAGAAGTGCTTGAAAAAGCAGGAGCAAATGAAGCCGATATGATAATAGCTGTTTCAGATAAAGATGAGTCCAATATTTTGTCTTGTCAGCTCGCCAATTTTATTTTTAATATTCCTACAAAAGTTGCAAGAATCAAAGAATCTGGATTTTTAAATCAAAAGTACTTCGATAAATTGTTTGTCAAAGGTAAAATTGATGTTGATGCTGTTATTTCTCCAGAAGTTGAAGTGGCAAAAGCGATAATTAGACAGTTAAATACACCAGGAGCTTTTGATTCATTTTATTTAGGTGAAAAAGTTGCAAGAATAATTGGAATGTCAATTAATGAATCATGTCCAATTATTAATACTCCTTTAAGAATGTTGCCGGGAATTTTTTCTGGCTTGGAAGTTAAAATTTTATCAATTTTTAGAGATAACGAAATAATTATTCCTAGTGGTCAAGTTGAAATTTATCCTGGTGACGATATTTATATTTGTATAAAGAATAATGATTTACTAAGGGCTTTGAGAGTTTTTGGAATTAAAGCTCATGAAAATAGAAAAATAGTAATAATAGGTGCGGGTAATATTGGTTTAAATATAATTAAAATGATTGAGAGAGATTATCCTGAGATTAGTTGCAAAATTATTGATAACGACCTAGAAAGAACTAAATTAATTTCATCTGAACTATCAAATCAAAATACCATTCTTTATGGTGATGCTTTGGATACAAGCGTATTAAAAGAAGCTGGAGTCAATGGAGCAGAAACTATAATATCTGTAACTGACGATGATGAAGTTAACATATTTACCTCAATGTTAGCTAAGGATTTAGGATGTAAAAGATCGTTAGCAATTGTTGGTAACGAAAATTATAGAAGACTTTCAAAAAAATTAGATTTAGATGTGTTAATTAACCCAGGTAATATTACTACTTCTGCTATTCTGCAGTATGTGAGAAGAGGGAAAGTAAAAGAAATACATGATTTTGGAAATGAGAGAGGTGAAATAATGGAGATAGAGATTCTTCCTACAACAAAGTTTTCTGATAAAAAAATTTCAGACTTAACTATGCCTCAGGGAATTGTTATAGGCGGAATTGTTAGAAATAATCAATTAATTCTCCCAGATGAAAATACAATAGTTCAAGTTAAAGATAAGTTAATTATTTTTTCTATTCCTTCTTCAATCAAGGATATCGAAAAATATTCTGAAGTGAATATAGAGTTTTTCTAATGTCATTTTGTTTTGTTAATGGTTCATATAAACATCAAAATAAAGCTCTTATATCTGTTGAAGATAGGGGATTCAACTTTTCTGATGGTGTTTATGAAGTAATAAGTTTTAGATTTAACAAATTATTGAATTTTGAAAAACATTTAAAAAGATTAAATTATTCTTTGTCAGAACTAAAAATTAACAGTCCTTTTTCAAATTTTAAATCTTTGAATATTATTTCAAAATATCTTTTGAAGATAAATAATTTGAGAGATGGTTTTTTATATTTACAGGTTACAAGAGGGACGGCTAGCAGGAATCATCTTTTTCCTAAAAAACCTAAGCCAAATGTAATAATTTTTACATTTGCGAATAAAAATTTAGAAAAAATAAAAAAAGGTGTAAAGATATGTCTTAGCAACGACTATAGATGGTTAAGGTGTGATATTAAATCTATTTCACTTCTGTCAAATGTTTTAGAAAAACAAAAAGGATTTGAAAGAGGTTTTTTTGAAACCTGGTTGATGAGAAACAATAAAATAACTGAGGGAACAACTTCTAATGCTTTTATAATTAATAAAAAAAATCAATTAATTACTCACCCAAAAAATAATCATATTCTTGGTGGTGTAACAAGAGACAATGTTCTAGAGATTGCAAATAAAAATTCAGTAAAAGTTATTGAAAAACCCTTTAACATTAAAGATATTAAAGAATGTAGTGAGGCATTTTTAACAAGCACAACACTCGGTGTTATCCCTGTAACAAAGATTGAAAATATAATAGTAAATAAAAAGAAAGTTGGTCCAATCACAATGGTATTAGCACAAAAATATGAAGAGTTCTTAAATAGACAAATTGATGAAAAATAATGGTATCTTAGTAATTCATCCTTATTTAAAATCAAATAGAATGAGTAAAGATTATTGCTTAGAAGAAGCTATTAATCTTATTAAAGCAATTGGTCTTGATTGTATAGAGAGTAGTCCAGTTGGTTTGGAAAAAATAAGCTCTAAAACATATTTAAATATTGGTTTTATTAAAAAACTAAAATATAAAATTTCTCAATTGAAAGTTGAACTTATTCTAATAAATATAAATTTATCTCCAATTCAACAAAGAAATCTTGAAAATGAACTGAATTGTAAAGTTCTTGATAGAACTGCTCTTATTCTTGAGATATTTGGTTCTAGAGCCAAATCAAATGAAGGTAAATTAAGTGTGATGTTAGCAAGTCTTCAATTTCAAAAAAGTAGATTAGTAAGGTCATGGACACATTTGGAGAGACAAAGAGGAGGGGCTGGCTTTATGGGAGGACCTGGTGAAAAACAAATTGAATCAGATAGAAGACAAATAACAGAAAAAATTAATAGATTAAAAAAGAAAATTAGAAATATTGTTATTAATAGAGACTCACAAAGAAATAGAAGAATGAAAAGTAATATTCCAATTATTTCACTCGTTGGATACACAAATTCTGGTAAATCAACTTTGTTTAACAAATTAACTAAATCAAATGTTTTGTCTAAAAATATGCTTTTTGCATCTCTTGACTCAACAATTAGAAAATCTTTTTTTAAAAATGTTAATTTCTTGTTTGTTGATACAGTAGGATTTATAAGAGATTTACCGACTACTTTGATCGATGCATTCAAATCAACACTTGATGAGATTATATATTCTGATCTGATACTTCATGTTAGAGATATATCCAGTGATTATTATTTAGAACAAAAAAATGAAGTTCTAAATATATTACAAGAAATTGGAATATATAAAGATGACAAAAGAATAATTGAAGTTATAAATAAAGTTGACTTACTAGATAATACTCGTAGGCATCATAATTATTTAAGTGATCAAACAGTTTTTGTTTCAGCATTGAATGGAGAGGGTATAGATAATCTTAAAATAAAAATTGCAGAGGAATTTAAGAGATTTCAGCTATCTCAAGAGTCTTATTAAATTAGATGTATCTTCTTCAGAAAACCCTTTTTTTACCAACTTGTTATAATACTTTTTAATTTGATAGGTCATCGGAAGCTTAATTTCTGAGTTTTTAGATTCATTTAAAAGTAAGTTTAAATCCTTCAGCATTAATTTATTCATAAAGCCAAAGTTAAATTTATTTTGCCACATTGTTTTTGACCTGTTTTCAAGTTGCCAGGATTGTGCTGCTCCATTTTTAATGACATTAATTAAATTATCTATATTAAGGTTTTTGTTTTTTGCAAAATTTATTGCCTCAGCTAACCCTTGAATTATCGAAGCAACACAAATTTGATTAACCATTTTTGTAAGCTGTCCATTACCTGATTTACCCATATATATCAGTGAATTACAGTATGGATCTAATATACTAGATAATACATTAAATTTTCTTTTATCACCTCCGACCATTATGGAAAGTGTGCCATTTATGGCTCCAATTTCACCACCACTAATAGGTGCATCAAAAAAAAAGCAATCTTTTTGAATAAATTTTTTGTGTAGTTTTTGTGAGATAATTGCTGATGATGTGGTATGATCAACAATTACAGTATTTTTTTTAATATTTTCAAATATTGCATTTTTCATCAAATAAATCTTTGACAAGTCTTTGTCATTGCCAACACATGAAATGATAATCTCAGAATTTTGCGCAAGTTCTTTTAAATTATGATAAATGGAAACTTTCGAGTTTTTTTTATATTTAGAAATAAATTTTTTTGTTTTGTGAGAATTCCTTTTAACAATATTAATATTTCCAAATTTATTTATTAGATGTGAAGCCATATGTGACCCCATTATACCAATACCTATGAATGCAATTCTTTTTTTCATTTTACATTAAACTCAAGATTATTATTTTTTGTAGTTATTGATAAAATACTATCTTCATCAATTTCATTACTTAAAATCATATGTGCAACTTTATTTATTATATTTGTTTGTATTAATCTTTTTAAAGGTCTTGCTCCATAGGCTGATGAAAAACCTTCATTTATTAGCCAATTTTCTGCTTTTTTATCTAACTGAATTTTAATTTTTTTTGCCTTCAAAAATTCTACTATTTCTGAAATTTGTAATTTTAAAATATTTGACATTTCAGTTTTGGAAATTCTATTAAATATTATTATTTCATCAATTCTATTTACAAATTCCGGTTTAAATTTTTGTCTAACTTCCTCTAAAATTTTCTCTTGTGTAAAAATTTCAATTTTACTTTTTTGATCATCTGTAAAATTAATTAATTCAGCTCCAATATTAGAAGTCATTATTATAATTGTATTTTTAAAATTTACTGTCCTTCCATGTGAATCAGTAAGTCTCCCTTCATCAAAAACTTGTAATAAAAGATTGTAAATATCTGAATGAGCTTTTTCTATTTCATCAAGAAGAATTACTTGATAAGGTTTTCTTCTGATTGATTCTGTAAGTAAGCCACCACTCTCATAACCTACATAACCTGGAGGCGATCCTATTAGTTTTGAAACGGAATGTTTTTCCATAAATTCTGACATATCTAATCTGAAAAATGAATTAGATTGGTTAAATAAAAAATTTGAAAGAGTTTTAGTAAGTTCAGTTTTCCCAACACCTGTTGGGCCTAAAAAAAGAAAAATTCCTATTGGTCTGTTTGGATCTTGAATTCCAGCTCTGGAACGTAAAACGGCTTGTGAAATTTTTTCTATAGCATCTTCTTGACCAACAACTTTACTTGATAAAATTTTACTCATATTTAAAATTTTATTTTTTTCACCTTCTAGCATTTTTGTTTCAGGAATACCTGTTATTTTGGAAATGACTTGAGCAATTTCGTTTGAAGTTACTTCTTTGTTTAAAATCTTATTTTCATTAGACTCTTCTAGTGTAGATAATTCTTTCTCTAACTCAGGGATCTTTCCGTAAGCTAGTTCTCCAGCTTCAGAAAGTTTTCCATCTCTTTGTAACATGCTTAATTTATTTTTTTGAAGTTCAACTTCTGACTTAATTTTTTGAATTTCTGTAACTTTATCTTTTTCTTTGTTCCATTTTTGATTTAAGCTTTCGTATTCCTTTTCAAGGGATTTGATTATTTTATTTAAATCATTAGACCTTTCTACAGATTTTTTTTCGTTATCCTTTTTTAAACTTTCATACTCAATTTTATTTTGTAAAAGCTTTCTTTGAATTTTATCAAGCTCTTCTGGTTTAGAATCAATTTGAAGCCTAATTCTTGATGCAGCTTCATCCATTAAATCAATCGCTTTATCAGGAAGAAATCTATCATTTATATATCTTTTCGATAGCTCAACAGCTGAAATTATTGCAGAATCTAAAATTTTTACTCCATGATGGGCCTCATATTTTTTTTTTAAACCTCTTAAAATGGATATGGAATCATCAGTTGATGGTTCTTCAACAAGTACTTGTTGAAATCTTCTTGCCAAAGCTGCGTCTGCTTCAATATTTTCTCTATATTCATTTAAAGTAGTTGCGCCTATGCAATGAAGTTCACCTCTAGCAAGAGCAGGTTTTAATAAATTTGATGCATCTAAGGATCCGTCAGCTTTTCCTGCACCTACAAGTGTATGAATCTCGTCGATAAATAAAATTATTGAATCTTGTTTTTCAGAAATTTCTTTCAGTATTGATTTTAATCTTTCCTCAAATTCTCCTCTAAATTTTGCACCAGCTATTATTAAACCTAAATCTAGGGAGAATATTTTTTTTGATTTTAAAGAGTCGGGAACATCATTATTAATTATTCTTAGAGCTAAACCCTCAACAATGGCTGTCTTGCCAACACCTGGTTCTCCTATTAAAACAGGGTTGTTCTTAGTTCTTCTTGAAAGTACTTGAATACTTCGTCTAATTTCTTCTTCTCTTCCAATTACTGGATCTAACTTTCCATTTCTTGCTAATTCTGTAATATCTACTGAGAATTTTTTTAATGCATCTGCATTAATTGATTTGTTAGGAGTATCTATAGTCTGTCCCTTTCTGTTTTGAAGAATCAATGATTTAAATTTATCTTTACATAAATTATTTCTAAAAAGTAAATCATTAATTTTAAGATTATCACAACATAAAATTGAATAAACTAAAATTTCAGGCGAAATATAGTCATCATTAAATTCCTTAATTGATTCTTTGGACTTTAAAAAAATTTTTACTAATTCATTAGAGAAGAAAATATTTAAATCTTTTCCTGTAATTGATGGAAATGTTTGAATAATAGTCTCAAGTTCTTCTGATAATTTTAATAAATCAGTATCGCACTGCTTAAATAAATTATTTAAATATTCATCACCTTGATTTATAGCTATGAGTAAAAAGTGTTCTGGATTTACTTGTTGATGATTTTTTTCAATTGCCTTATTCTGTGATTCATTAATTAAAATTTTACTTTTTTCATTAAATAGTTCAAAATTTATCATTAGAAATTACTCCACTGTTATTAAATTTATAAGAAAAGGAAGTTTAAGTGAACAAAAATTTTCCCCTAGGAGATATATCAGTTTTAGATTTAACAAATGTTCTTTCAGGACCCTTTGCTACACAAATACTATCTGACCTAGGTGCAGAGGTAATCAAAGTTGAGAAACCTGATGGAGATGATTCAAGAGGATTCGGACCATTCATAAAAAATAAATCATCTTATTTTATTTCATTAAATAGAGGAAAAAAAAGCATAGTTTTGGATTTAAAGAAAGAAAAAGATAAAGATATTTTTAAAAAAATCCTTAAAAAGGTTGACGTTATCATTGATAATTTCAAGCCTGGGACTTTGGAAAAACTTGGCTTTTCTTCCAGTTATTTAAAAACTCACTTTCCCTCACTTATTCAAGCTAAAATAAGTGGTTTTGGAGAAACAGGTCCTTTAAAAGAATTTCCTGCTTATGACATTATAGTTCAGGCTATGGGTGGTATGATGAGTATTACAGGAAAAAAAAAGAATGAATACTGTAGAGTTGGTTCTTCAATTGGTGATATAGTTGCCGGCCTATACGCGGTGATTGGAATTTTAACACAGATCATTTTTAGACAACAAACTAAAAAAGGTTCAAGACTTGATTTAAGTATGTTGGATTGTCAAGTTGCCATTTTAGAAAATGCAGTTACTAGATATTCTGTTGAGAAAAAAATTCCAAAACCACTTGGCACAGACCATCCGTCAATATCGCCTTTTGGAGCGTTTAAAACATTAGATGGGACTCTAGTAATAGCCATTGGGAATGATAAAATGTTTAAAAATTTTTGTAATATTATTAAAGCAAAAAATTTGTTTAAGAATCAAAAGTTTAATACCAATCTTTTAAGAAATAAAAATCTTAATGAATTAAGAATTGAAATTGAAAATAAACTGAAGAAAAAAAAATCTAAATATTGGGTTAAAATTTTCAAAGAAAATAAAATACCCCATTCAACTATCAATAATGTTGAAGATGTAATAAAAAACCAACAGATACAGAAAAGAAAAATGATTTTAGATTACAATTTTGATTCAGTAGAAGGTCTTAAGATTTCAGGAAACCCATTAAAATTTTCGTTCTTAGATATTAACAAGAATTCAAGAAAGTCACCTAATTTAGATGAAAATAGGATGGAAATCTTAAAAAAAATTAATAAAGTTTAATTCCACGGTCCTTTGTTATTTTTATTTAAAAATATTGATTTACCTGTTTTATTTTGCTTTTTAGATCGACTAAAAATTGCAAAAAAATATCCAAAAATAAATCCACCAATATGTGCTACCCAGGCTACAGATGAATCTAAATTAGAGAGATTTAAAAATTGATAAATGAACCAAAAAATAAGTAATACAAATGCAGGAATTCTCACTGTAAAAAAAATTATGAAAGGAACTAAAACTAATATCTTTGCTCTTGGAAAAAAATGTAAATATGCACCTAAAACTCCAGCAATAGACCCTGAAGCACCTATCATTGGTATACTTGAATCTAAGTTGAAAATAGATTGTGAAAGGGACGCAAATATTCCAGAAGCTATGTAAAAAGCGATAAATTTTTTTGTCCCTAATTTATCTTCAACATTATCTGCAAATATCCAGAGATATAACATATTACCAATAAGATGCATCCAACCACCATGCAAAAAAAGTGAGGTAAATAATGTTAGTAATGGAGGGAAGGTATCAAAATTTAAGTTATTAAAAAGACTAGCAGGTTTGAACCCAAAGTAATAAATAATAAAATTTTTATCTGGTGATGAAATTTGAAAAAAAAAGACTAATAGGCAAATAGTAAGGATAACCAATCTAATGTAGCATTTCCTGGTGGTTTCATTATCATCTTTTAACGGTATCATAGTTATTTATATTTCTTTAATTATATTACCTATGCACTTTAAGTGAAATAAAAAGTCTTATAAATTGACTTGAAAGTTCTACTTATGTTCTTATAATATTATTGTTATGAAACATGAAATTTCTAAAAAAAATGAGATCATTATAAGTGCTATTACAGTTGCTGCTGGTTTTCCCTCTCCAGCTGAAAATTATATAGAGGAACATTTAGATTTGAATAAATATTTAATTAAAAATAATGAGGCAACATTTTTTGTAAGAGTTTCAGGTGACTCTATGGTTAATGTTGGAATTTATAATAACGATATAATAATTGTAGATAAATCATTATCACCAAAAAACAAATCAATTGTTATTGCATCTTTAAATGGTGAATTAGTAGTAAAAAGATTTCTGATAAATAAAAAAAATGAGTGTTATTTACAATCTGAAAATGACAATTACCCTAGGATAAAATTAGATTCCAATATGGATACAGCAATTTGGGGAGTTGCTAGACATGTCATACACCAATTATAGCATATAAATGATAGGTCTTTTAGATTGTAATAATTTCTATGTTTCTTGTGAAAGATTATTTAATCCAAAACTTTTAAACAAACCTGTAGTCGTTCTGTCAAATAATGACGGATGTGTAATCTCGCGTTCAGAAGAAGCTAAGATAATAGGAATAAAAATGGGAGAACCATTTTTTAAAATTAAAAATTTAGTAGCAAATTCTAATATAACAGTTTTATCATCGAATTATTCTTTTTATGGAGATATATCAAATAGGATAATGAGAATTCTAGAAAAAAATCTACCTATTGTTGAGGTTTACTCTATAGATGAGGCATTTTTCGTTTTGGATTTGAAAAAAAAAAGAGAAGAGTTTTGTCATAAATTAGCAAATAAAATATTAAAATGGACGGGAGTTCCTGTAAGTATAGGTCTTGCCAAAACTAAAACTTTAGCAAAAATTGCTAATAAGGTAGCAAAAAAAAAAGATAAATATCCTGGGTTAAATGTAAATTTTGATAATGTAGTAGAGTTAAAATCTAGAAATATAACTGATTATATTTTAAAAAAAACATTAGTTAATGATATTTGGGGTATAGGGAATAGATTGTCAAATTTTTTATCTAAATATAGTATTAACAATGCTTTCGATCTCAAAGAATTTGATGAAAGTTTTGCAAGAAAAAAAAGAGGAATAGTTCTACAAAGAACTATTGTTGAATTGAAAGGAATTTCATGTAATGAGGTTGAAAATCTTTTAGTTAAAAAAAAATCAATATGCGTCTCCAGGTCATTTGGAGAAAAAATCAATGACTATGAAGATATAAGAAGTGCTTTAATAGTTTATGTTCAAAAAGCATCTTCTAAAATGAGAAACCATAATCAATTTTGTAGATCTGTAACTATTTTTTTAAAAACATCTAAATACGAAAAGAAAATATATAAAAATATTAAAACACACTTATTATTAGAAGCTACAAATGATATAAGAATAATATGGAAAATATCCGAAGGGCTACTTAAAAAAATTTATGTAAGTGGGTTTCTGTATAATAAAGTAGGAGTAATCCTTTCTGATTTTTATAGCGAAAATTATATGCAAAATAGCCTACTACCAGATCAAGAAGGTATGAATATAAATAATCAAGTAAGAAATAAAGAATTAATGAAAACTGTGGATTTAATTAATAAGAGATTTGGTGATGGTAAATTAAGGTTATCATCTGATATTAATGGCTCTTTTTATCTAAAAAAAAAAAATGTAAAATGGTTAATGAAATCAGAATACCGATCACCCAACTATACAACTGATTGGATTGATATACCTAAGGTAAAAATATGAATGAGCATGAGCAAAAAAAAATAGCAGCAGAAATAGTATTAAAAGCAAGAGCGGAATGTAGAAAAAAAAAAATAAACCCTTATATAGCAATTGGGGCATTCATTGACGAAGTAATTAAAGAACTTACAACACAAAATACAGATCAAAAAATAGCTAAATTCTTAGTTAATATTTCTGAAAAAGTAGAGATGGGAATTTATAGAAAAAAAAAATAATTACTTTTTTTTTAAATTTTTTATTAATAAGTCAATTTTTTCATATCGAGAAGAGTTATTTTTGATCTTAGAGAGAAGATCCTTAGCTTTAGGCGATAGGTTCTTCTTAAAAGGGATCTGCTTAGTATTACTAACTTGAGAAATAATTCCAAATTTATCAGTTAGATATTTATCAGAAAGTTTATAAAAAGTTTTTAAAGATCTTTGAGATACATTCTTTATAACCTTAAGTTTTGTATTTTTGGGATAAGCGCTGTCAAGTTTTTCCGGTGTTACAACACCATCAACAACAAATTTCTTTAAAATTTCATAAGCTTTAAATGAAATAGCATTTTTTCCTTTAAAAGATGATTTATTTATATTTTTTTTTGTTTTATTATATAAATTGAATAAACTCATAACTACAATATAAAGTGTTATGGGGATAA
>MDSV01220242.1_pt1 | contig 12164 bp, 10 predicted proteins | sample 810851 | NCBI WGS metagenome assembly MDSV01 (sample SAMN05326640, study PRJNA326480) | marine metagenome | isolation source: seawater | place: Atlantic Ocean: North East | collected 2012
CCCACTCCTCCTCCATCTCCGTCACTTCCCCCACCCACACATCCTCCTCCATCTGCTCCTCCATTTACTCCTCCTCCGTCGCCCCCTCCTCCCGTTTTACCACCCACTCCTCCTCCATCTCCGTCACTTCCCCCACCCCAGTTGTCTCCCGGTAGCAGGGTCGTCTACTCGGTGTCGTCCTCGTTCATCATTCCGGGAACGGTGGTGACCATCGACCAGGACGCACTGCGCGCCGCGCTCCTCGTCGAATACCCGGAGGCGATAGACATGCACGTCACGTTTGAGGCCGCAAGCGTACGTGTGACGTTTACCCTCTTCATGGACACGGAAACGGATGCGGCTACGGTGAAGACGCGTTACGAGACGACCGACGACGTAGACTTTGCTGCACACATGGGAGTGCCCATCGAGAGTCGCACTGCGTCAACAAGTACAGGCACGCAGGTCTTTATCGCACCCTCTCCTCCACCACCCACACCTCCTCCACCCGACCCACCTCCACCTCTTCAACCTTCGCCGTCGCCAGGGTATGTTGCTCCTCCTCCCCATTCGCCTCCACCCCCTCCCCCACCCTCTCCGCGTCCGCCTCCGCCTCCCGTTCGCCCGCCACTTCCTCCCAATCCCACGTTTCCTCCCTACGCGGTAGTCGTGGTGGAGGATGTGGTGCAGGTCACCTTCGAGTACCAGGATGTAAACGTGCAGCAGTGGGAGGAGACGCCTCAGGAGGACAAGGACGTGTTTGTGGAGGAGATGCGTTATGTGTTCGCCGAACGCGCCGGTGTCCACGTGGAGAATGTGCTCGTCCGCATCATCTTCATGGATGACGACCGACGACGACGGTCGCTTCAAAATTCGGAGACCATCGTCGTCAACACGGGTGACATGATTGTGGTCGTAGAAATCGTCATTCCCCCAAGCACGACGTCGCAAACGGTAGAGAACAATCTACGTGCGGATCTCTTGGAGGTGGACGAGAATCTCAACAACGCAATCACTCCGGCAGCATCCACATTAGGTTTAGGCAATGCGATCATTACAAGTACTATCGTCTCTCAAAAGCCCGTCATCGCCAGTCCTCCTCCCCCTAGCCCCGACAATGTGACGCCCTACACCGACCAATCCCTCATTGTCATTGTGGTCGGGTCCTGTATTGGACTCTTTTTGGTCATCTTTCTTGCGCGTGAATGCAACGCTGAAATGATTCAAGCGACACGCCGCTTGATACTCGGGTCGTACGACACTCTCACGTCCAAGGATCGAGTAAAGGTGGAGGACGTTGTCGATGAAGAAACGAACGGTGACGAAACTGCACCCCGTGAAAAAAAAAGCGTCACACGGTCGAAGACTCCCGTGAGCAACGACTAGGTGCCTGAAACTGCATACCGTACTTGAGACAATAGAGAGAGTGTTCCACGGATGCCATCGATGGTCGCTGTGACGGATCCGGTTGCATAATGGTGTCGAGAACAGTTTCGTGATTTTTTTGGACGTCTCCACGATCGAAAATGTGCGATCCCGACCACACCAGTCGTAGCGATCCCACACTTCCGTGAGATGCGTGGAGCATGGCATATCGTCCGTAAACAGTGTACTTTTCGTCAAATGGGAGGTGGCGATAGAGAATGGCGTAGTAGACGACTGAAAACGACCAAACGTCCGCCTTGAATGCATCCCACGGAGAACGGTTGCTGTAAATCTCCGGGGAGACATAGGAGAGGCTACCACATCGTATCGATGACAACCCTGAACGAGATTTACGGGACAGATTGAAATCGATGAGTACAGCGTCGCCAAAGGAATCGACGACTACGTTGTCGCATTTGACGTCGGAGTGCTGGAACCCCAAACCATGCATGTATGCGAGTGCCGATGCCACACACCACGCAATCTTGTCGTAATCCGATCGCCACATGCGTGCCGTTTGCAGCACCTCCGTGAGACTCTGTCGTCCCAAATCCGCCATGACAATTTCTGTGTCGGTGGACGAAAGGAGGACCGGGAGGAAAGGGTGATGTAAACACGAAAGGATGTGAGCCTCGTTACGCATTGTGTCACATGTGATCGACGTCTTCACTGCCACCTTCATTCCGTTTCGCGTTTCAAAATGCACCATTCCAAACCCTCCCTCAATGACGGTATCGTCTACCTTGATTTCAATGGGTGGGGCATTCAGCTCCCAGTTCACGGTTTTCATTGTGCACCAGCGAGGCAAGCACCACCACTGATCGCACACCATCGCCCCCTGTGGTTGGTACCGGATCAGAGTTCGAAACGTGAGTACCAACCAAAGAGGATTCACATACGCATGTCTACCACCGTTGCACCCACCGGAACGAAGCGCAAGTCACGCACTCCGGAGTGGACCGTCGTGTTCGATGATGCGTCTGCATTGCGCAGCGTCGTCGATGCCGTCGCGGCGGTGATGAATCGTGTGACGTTCCGCGTGTCGAAACCCAAGGATGCCGACAACTACATGCTCATGTTTGACGGTACCGACGTGGGTATGTCGTGCGTCGTGTCCGCCCGCATCGTCATCGATCATGTGACCTTCTCGTCAGACACCGCTCCAGACGAGTTCACCTTTTGCCTCGAGTGCAAACAGCTTATCGTGTCCATCGACAATCCCTCGTGTGCTCGTGGCAAACTGCGCATCGAGGGGTACGACGACGCAACCGTCCGCCTTGTGATGCAGGACCCGGAGCAGCGTTCGCACAAGGAGACGTCGGACCTGAACACGTACGTCGACGAGATGGACGAACTCACCGATCTCGACGAAATGCGCCTCGAGTACTGTCTGGAGACAGACCTCTCCAAACTCAAGGAGATGATCAAGAAGGCGCGCAAGTCGCACGCGGAGCGCATCCAGATCCAGATTTTCCTCCGTGAAGAGGCGTCGAAACAATTCTCCGTCGTCGTGTTCACGGTGAAGGGGGAGGGCTACGCACGCCACTCGCAGACCTTTTGCCACGAGACTCAAAAGGGGGCGGACGGTAGTCTGACGGTTCGCGCATTTGCCGACGGCGAGATTGAGGAGGACGATACAACCCAGATGAACTGCGTGTTCGACGCCGTGTTCCCCGTCGACAAGATCGATGCGTTCGTCAAGATTCTTCCTGTGCGCATGATCAAGGCACAAGTGCAGAACTCGATGCCACTCTTGATGACTCACGATCTCGGTGGAGGCATTCTCGGTGGCGCGCCCGACAATGAGGAGAAGGGCAAGTCGTTCATTCGCTTCCTTGTCGCACCACTCAATGACTCCGATTGAGTGGTTTCAGGAGTCGTTCGATGTTGAAGTTCGTCGTCGACGACGTCGCAGTGGGAGGAGGCGACGCATGTGCGGCACGAGATCGAGATTCGCGGGGGGTGTGGGGGGTGTTGAGACACACCATCGCGGTCATGATGATAATAAGGATTGAGACCACGACGGTGACCACTTCGGGGCGGTGCAGAGGACTGGGACCCCTAATGGCTCGGACGAACCGTTTCTTGTCCTCTGGGGAAAGGTGGGTAGAGAGCATGGGTTCCAGGCTCTCAAAGTCGGCGTAAAGGTCCTGGAAACGTTCCTGTACGGAACGTGTTGCCCTTGTGCTCACGGCGGTGGGTTTGGTAGTGTTCGAAGTTGTCGCGTCAGTTGTCTCGCTCGTAACACGGGCAGAGACGACGTCCTCCGTGTTGTCCGTGGGGGTTTCAAGAGACTCGCGCGCCGAAAACGTGGGAGGAGGGCGAGGGGGGAAACGAATCTGTGACGTACTCTTCACGTCGTGCATCATACGATCGGCGTACCGGTCGGCACTCGCGTGGCTGAGGTCCTCTACCGTCATGTGTTTCATGAGAGTCGTGTAAAAAAAAAAGAGAGACGTCGTCATCTCATGGCACGCAAACGGGACATGCGTTGCTTGCGAATGTTACGTCGTCGAGAGCGACCAGGGGACGCGCGTCGTCGTTTCGGTGAGCGCGAATTCTTACGTCGTCCAGGCGACCGATTTTCGCGACTCGGGTGCGGAGATTGGTCATGTGGTTGTGCCCCAAATTTGACCATACTTGTGTGTAGAACATCCAGTGCGTCCATCCCTTGGAGAGCTACATGTCAACGCACCAAAATTATTACCACACTCGCAGCCATCGCGATCACAACCCCCATGCTAGAGAGAGTCCAAACGTCCAACGGATACGCAAGGTTCATGCTCCTGTGTTTACCATCTCTCTCTCCCAAAATATCTCACGCACATTACATGTCCGTATCATCTGCGTATCCCTGCTGTCGAAGAATCTCACGCGGAATATGCTGTCGAAGCTCGGTCACGCTTGCACCCGCATGGAGAAGATCCAACGGAGGAATGCCAGCTGAGACTAGACTGTCGATGCTGAACACGTCGATGAGGTTGGACACATCGAACAATCCCGTTGCGACGATTTGCGACGTCGTGACTCGGTTGTCGCGCAAATATCGTGCCGTGGCCGGTGTCGCACCGTTCGCCTCCACGTTGCGGCGAATCTGGTCGTCGTCCTCACCACCTCCCGCATCCGGAACAATGATGTCCGCTGCGCGTTCCATGTCGCCTCCTACGCCAACGAGCAGGTCGAGCGCGTCCTGCAACCCCCAATTCATGTTGTCTGGGTGCGCCGTGTTGTGGAGGCCGACTAGTTCGGTGACGTTGTCCATGTTGGGCGGTGCAACGGATTCCGGCATGGGGAGAAACGATGGGGGAATGATGTCGGTGGACGACCCAGCGGCGGACGACCCCGCGGCGGAGGAGGAGCCGACGTCCGACGGTGGAGCGGGAGGTGGATGCGGAGGTGGTATCGGAAGCATCGGATCGACGGGAAGAGGAGGAGGCGGTGCAGGGGGAACAATGACAAGGTCCGGAATGTCCAGTGTCGTCGGGACGGGTGCAATCCAACTCGGATTCCGCTCGCGAAACTCGGCATCGTACTTGTCCTGTGCGCGCGAGGAGGCACGTCCTGCTGGGTGGTACTCCTGCTCCTGCAGACCCTGCACGACGACCGGATCGCGCAACCAGCGTTCTGCGTTGTCGGCATCCAAGATCCAGGCGATCCATGAGAGGGCGCTGTCACTCGAGTCGATGCGGGGATCGACGATGGACGCCGCGTTGACGAGTGCCGCAAGAATGGATTCGATGTACCGTCCGAGAAACCCAGACGTTCCGGGAATCTTGCGCTGCAGCTGCCAGGAACGCCATTGGCGTTTCGAGAGATCCCGTTGTCCACCGGTTCCCACGGCACGACCATAGTAGCGATTGATGTTGCGGAAGAGCATCTCGTTGGTGAGCGGATCGCTCATGTGGAGGTAGAGGCGGTACGCCATGAGCCAAAAGAGCGCGTTACGCACGACCTCCGGTACGTCCGTGAAGACAATGGGATGATCGGTCTCGAGATGATGCGCGACACCTCCAGGAGGAGATGCTTGTGCCCATGGGAGCTTCCCATACCGATTGGACGCATCGCTGCGTTTCTCCGCACGCTCCTCATCCGTTTCCAGACCCTTGAGCCCCGATTTGAGCAACTGATTCACGTCGCGCATCGCCGTCTTGTCGTGTTTGCGCATTTCCTTATTCTCCTGCTTGCGACGTTTCTCCTCCTCCCTCAACTCCGCCTTGAGTCGCCGGTTATCCTCCGCCGCAGCGGTGCGTCGCTCCTTCTCCGCCTTCTTTGCCGACGCGCGCACCATACCCGCCGCCTCCTTTTCCCGCCGGCGCCGCTGACGTTTCGCCTCCTGTTCCGACGCCTTGCGTTCCTTGATGGCGCGCCTCTCCACCTCCTTGCGATCGCGTTCCTCTTTTGCCTTCTTCGCGTTTGCGATCATGTTCACGTCCCACTGAATACCGTTGAGAAATCGTGGATCAAACGATGCCGCACCCAATCCCAACTTGGACAATTCCTGTCCGTTGTTGTGAATGTTCACTAGACGTTGTGCCTCTGAGACGGCACCCGCAAAGAACATTGGCAGCAGAACGAGAAATGGGTTGGCGACGTTGGCCAACATGGAGATTCGATGCGGCGCAATAAAGTCCATCCATGGAACGAGTTCCGGATTCTCCTCCAGGTATTGCGCCAGCGTCATGTATCCGCGCCCCTGTATCATGAACGGAGTGTTCATTCGCGCATCTCGGTCGGCGTCCAATGCCGTGAGACCATTCCACGTGTCCTCCTCCTCCTCCTCCTCCTCCTCCTCCTCCTCATCGCTGTACTTTTCATCCACAAGACGATTGTCGTCGTCGTCGTCGTCGATCAGACGGTCCGACTCCTCCTGTTCGCCTGTGTCGTTCATGGACAACATCATCGGGTTCATCATCAATGGATTCCCTCCCGACACCATGCCCTCCACATTTCGGAGCATTGTCGATGGCCCCTCGTCACCCATCACATCGCTCTGCTCCTTGGAGTGCACCAACACGTCAATCGAGGATGTGCCGCTGTCGATCTCGTCCTTAATGATCGCTTGTGAAAGCTCGGTGCGCGACGGGAGGTGGACGATGACGTCAGAACCATCGTCATTGAGTCGATAGTGCTTGACGGTCAGTTCAATGAGTAACCCCTCCAACGTTTCGACGTCCTGAATGAGAACGGGTTCCTCCGATTCGTAGTCGAAGTAGACATTGATGTCAAGAGACGTGCGCCGACGCGATGTGTACGGCGCAGTCGTGTCCTCCGGGTTCAACGCGTCGGCAAATATGTCCTCAACGTCTGCAGGTACCTCACGCTTGCGCTTGTTCGTCGTCTGCGGCATCGGAGGGACGTCGTCCATCTCGTCGCCTCCCACCGTGGTCGGCAGATTTTGGGACACGGGCGCGACCGTATCGTCCGTATAGAGCACCGCAAACTGCGGGTTCTCGATCGTCACGACCTCACCTCCTCCGTCTGGTTGCACTACCACCACCTCCGGGCGGCTGCGGTCGACGTTCTCCGCGACCGTACCAACAAGTCCACGACCGATCTGTCCCCGGAGCGCCTTGATACTCCCCGTGGCAAGCTTGTACACCACGGTGCCGTGTGGGAAGGTGGGGGCGCCCGGTACCTGTGGAATGGTGACCTCCATGGACCCGGCTTCCGTGTCGATCCTGAACGGTGTCCCCTTTGACTCGGTGTGGAAGATGCGAGCGTTACAAGATGCCACATCTCGTGATGCTTTGCCGCTTCCACGATCCTCGCGTTCGACTTTTGCATTCTTTGCAACCACGACACCCACTCCTTTTCCACAGAGATAAACGTTGCGTTTGCACGTCGCACAGTCCTGTGGAAAGTCCTTGGCCGTCGGCGTCGTCTTCTTGACCACCGTGCCACAGCGCTGGCAGTACCACTCCGCCTTCAGTCCCATGTACACTCGTTCGTCGCTTTCTTCTTCGTTGGTACCAACGACAGTCTCTTCGTTGGTACCAACGCCTGCGTAACGATCTTCGTCAGAAATGACGTCACGTAACGACTCTTCCAATTCCCGCAACCAATCACCACCGTCGAGTGGAGACGTCGCCCCCCTCCAAACCGAACTCTCCACAACGCTGTCGTCCAAGGACGCGTCGGATGCATCCGAGCCATACTCCAGATCGTCCAACCACGTCATTTGTCAAGTGACATCCTAAAAAAGAATCAGTGTTCATGGGGCGCAACTTTTTACCCACGCGCCCCGTGACCTCCATACGGTAAAATGCGTCCTCAATCGTGCAAGAGCAAGGGTAGACGCCTACAACAGAGTGTTGCCAGAAGCATAATGGACGCTTTTCCGGAACTGGGGGACGGGGATGCGGTGTCCACGAGCATGGGAGCAGGGGGCGAGGACATACGTATGTCACCCGCGGCACGAGAATGTTTACCCCTGTCCATAGAATGCAAGAACGTCGAAAAGATCAACATTTGGGCATGTCTCGAGCAGACGACCAAAAACACACCACAGGGCGCATCTCCCTGTCTCGTGTTCACGCGTAATCATTCTCCTGTGTGGGCAGCGGTCTCATGGGACCTTATCATCGACCTTTTCCGGCGCGTGCGCTGCGGTGTAGGCGGAGAGTCCCTACCACCGCGTCTGGAACAGCTCATCCTAGAGCTGTCGACGTTTGCGAAACGTCCGCGCGAGACTGTTGACGAGGGTGATGAAGAGATGGATTCGTAAGAACACCACTGTTTGGGGGTCGGAAGTCGGGGAAAGTGTGGCAAATGGTCTTGTATGCACGGTAGTCGCACACAGAAACAAACACATTACCATCGGACCCGTGTGGGAGATCCGGATAGGTTCGACGAATGTCTTCCGAGATGATATCGTGACGAATGGGAGCTTCGTCCGCATCGTCCACGAGTACGGGAGGAGGTCGGGTCATATTTTAATAGTGACGTGTATAAATAACATAGTCACTCTCATGCCGACGGAAGTCATGACCATGTGTTTTCACACGCGCGACGCCATCGTGCGCGAAGACGCATCCTTCACGTTTCGCCTGCCTGGAAATAGACTTCGCAACGACGCCATGAAGGTAGCCCTTGCGTCATGTGAGTTTCCCATGGTGCAATGGACGGTAGAGGAGGATTGGAATCGTCTATACATGAACGAGGGCATCGGTCTCACGCCGGAAACTCAGACGGTTGAAGTATTCCGCAATGGCGCGTCGGTGGGAAGCGTGCATCTGCCTCTGCGTGTGAATCCGATCGTGGGCACACGCCGTCGCGAAAAGGGTATGGAGGTGACCTGCAAGTTTCCACATGGACTGCGCGATGACGTCCTCCGAGGACACCAGGTGCGCCTCCTTGGAGCCCCCGAGGGCGACCTCTCCCTTACAGAGTTGCATGCGTTCGGACGCGTAAGCGTCACGGACGACACCACCTTTGTCGTACAGTCTACGCCCCTCACGTCGGATGTCCACTCACTCATCGTATCGAACATACAAAGCCCCGGCGAACTCGCTGCATGGTTGCACAATCGTCTTCGCGCGGGTATCCCGGATCTCAAGTTTGATGTGACCTACGACGCACTCCAGGATCGAATGAAGGTGGGAGTGACATCCGACACCGTTGATGGAGACACCGTGCGTTTGGGTGCCACCAGACTCGTTCGACTGTGCGGCATTTCGACGATGCCAGTTCGCCTTTTAGACTTCCGTGCAATATGGCCCTCGGAACCGACCGCATTCTGGGATTACGTCCTCATACCCCCCGGTTTCTACGCACCATGCCACAGACCCATGTGCACGGGTCAACCAATGCGCTTCGGCGCAGAGCTGGAAACGGCGTTGAATCGTCTCTACTTCCCCATCACAAAACAAGGAGAACCAGGGCACCAACTCGTCTTCTCCGATCCGAGTGGACGTATCGTGACGTGCGCCATTCCGTCCGGGAGGTACACACCAGACCGTCTCAGCTGTTTACTGACGCATGCTATGACGGATGCGATCAAAAGCATAGACCCCTCCATTGAGTACACCGTTGTGCACGAGGACGACCACTTCACGTTTGCGTGTGAACGTCGACATGCAGACAAGCACGTGTCACCCGCACCCTTTTCCATACTCTTCCACCACCCCCTCTGTATTGACGCATCGCGTCTTGGATTTCCCTCACAACCGTTGAGCGGGTCGGACACCTACACCGCCACACACCCGTGTCGCTGCGCACGCGGTGTCGATGGGAGACTGTGTACGAACGTCGTCCGTGTTACAGAGGTGACGCAGCAGAAACGCTTCTCCGTTCACGTGACGACACCACCACCCATGATTGCGATTGTAAAGAGGAGCGCGGGACCCCAACAGATCACCATTCGAACGTACGTGAACCGGATGCCATTTTCCCACGGACTTCAGACCGGCGACCTTCTGTGTGTGAGCGAATGTGGGAACACCGTTGTGGTTGGAGAGAACGACGGAGAGGAGGTGCGCGTGGAGGGAGTGCGCGCCAAACTGCCAACGTCCCTCACATGCGTCGTCGCAGACGGCCACGCGGCGGACCCCACCCTCTTGACGCTCCTCGTGCCGTCGCTGGATGGAATTGGCGACGTAGACACCGCAGTGCAGCTGACGTGCTTCCTTGAACCGTGGAACATGTGTTTCGACGTGCACTCACGCTCCATCCCCTCACATATGATGGGATACCGACCCGGAGCGACACAATGGGGCGTTGACGGGTCCCTTCGAAATGCACACGGAGATCGTATTCCACCCTTCCTCGCGCCACACACACACACGCTCGACCATCCAGACTACATCCTCATGACGTTCTCAGAATCGTCCGGAGCAACGCTCGAGCATTCGTACAACAACGAAAACAAGCAGGTGTTTTGTAAACTTTCCCTGTATCCGCTCTTCCGAGAGGAACGGATGCTACCGCGCGACACGACACTTTTGCGCAACCAACTCACCACGTTTACACTCTCCTTTTGGAATCCCGACATGACGACCCCGTACAAATTTCACGGATGCGACTTTTCCTTTAGTCTCAATTTCCTGTCGGCAGTTCCAGATGCGTAATGGCGTGCCACAAGCGCGAAAAAAAATTGCGCCGTACAATAGAAAGTGCTCCAATGCCGGGTGAGGACGAGGTTCCGTATGGCCGCACCTCAGCGCCGGTCACACTGGCGCAGGATAGACGCGTCCCATTTCCTGCGTACTTTGTGCGATACAAGACGAAGACGGAACAACGCATGTTCATTGCGTTTCATGCCATTCAGTGGATTCGTTTCCAGTACAAGCGCCGTACACTGGGGTGTGTCATGGTCGACATTGACGACACCCTAATCGACGGCAACGAAAACGTCGTCAACGGGTTCCAGTTCATGAAGGACCTCTACCAGGAAATTCAAACCATGTTCCCCGTGCACGTGGTCACGGCGCGTCCCGATGAGGACCACGGGCGCGTCATGAAACTGCTGCTCTCACGCGGGTTTTGCATCCCTCCAGACCGTCTGCACATGCTTCCCACGGAACACTACGGCAAGGACCACTCCTATGTAGAGGAGTTCAAGTGGAAGACCTTTCTAAAAATTGCACACGAACACAACGGTGTCGTGGCGCGATTTGGAGACAAGTTGTGGGATGTGGCGCATCACAGCAGCCTCACCTCCTACCTGTCGCACATACAGGACAAGGACTGTTACGTGTTCGTTGATCCGCGACAGAAGGGAACGGCGTCCTTCAAATTACCTGGACTTGCGTGAGAACCATTTGCCATTTTTTTTATGCGTCATTGCATACAACGTTCTACCATGCCGAACATCTTCCAACTTCTCCTTGGCGGTTCGCGACCTGAACAGGGTGTTGCCGTGCAGATGTACAAGGGTTCGGATGAGAACGATCCTTGGTACCGTGCTACTACGGAACAAATGGATGCCGTAGCAACGGTATTCAAAGAGCTGGAGAATCCTGACTTCAATCTGAGGGTACCAGCCTTCAGTAGGAAGTACATGAAGGGGTTGATTCCAAGCGTAGTTGACGAGTTTTTTCGGAGAATGTTACTCAAGTCCAGACACCTTCCTTTCGATACGTATGGGCCTATATTTCAAAAACTATTGAAAACAAAGAGGATAGGAGATGTGACGCTTGAAGACGTAATGACGGAGGCAAATAGTACTCCTCGGACACCAGCAAGGTCGCCAAACGAGGCGTTATCGAACTACGTCACGCACAGGGACATCATTCGAGACTTGACACTTATGGGATTATTCGGCAGGAGAGGAGGTCCACTCACTATTCTTCAGTTCACAAAAAAAGCCCGTGATTCCATTATGGGAAAGGGAACAGTTACACGTGAACATATGTACACCCAGGCGTTTAAATACCTAACCCGCGATGATACGGCGCAAACAAGCCTCACTATTGATATGGCATTTGATGGGGGGGTAAGGGACGATATGGGGTACAAGGAGAGGAAGGAGAAGGCGGTGACGGCGAGGGCGGCGGAGAGGCGGGTCCCGAAGGAGGCGGAGAGGAATGAGAAGGCGGTGACGGCGAGGGCGGCGAGGATGGCGGAGAGGAATGAGAAGGCGGCGAAGGCGACGGGGGCGGCGGCGATGGCGAAGGCGGAGAAGGCGGAGAAGGCGGAGGAGGTGGAGGAGGTGGCGGCAGCGCAACCGGCGGCGAGGGCGGCGGCGGTGGCGGCGGCGGCGGCGGCAGCGCAACCGGCGGCGAGGGCGGAGAAGGCGGAGGAGGTGGCGGCAGCGCAACCGG
>MDSV01064107.1_pt1 | contig 12163 bp, 8 predicted proteins | sample 810851 | NCBI WGS metagenome assembly MDSV01 (sample SAMN05326640, study PRJNA326480) | marine metagenome | isolation source: seawater | place: Atlantic Ocean: North East | collected 2012
GCACACCGCCCTATCGACCTTCTGCCCGGCGCGGATTATCTATAATTCCATGACCAAGCCCGAACCCATCGCCGCCCGCATCAGCCGGGCGCTAGCCGAACGGATCGTCTCCGGCGAGATCGCCGCCGGCGCGCCGCTGCGGCAGGATCATATCGCCGAGGAGTTCGGCGCAAGCCATGTGCCGGTGCGCGAGGCGTTCCGCCGGCTCGAGGCGCAGGGGCTGGTGGAAAGCCAGCCGCGCCGGGGCGTGCGCGTGGCCGGCTTCAGCATGGAGGAGGTGCGCGAGATCGCCGAGATGCGCTCGGCGCTCGAAGTGCTGGCGCTCCGCAATGCCGCGCCGCATCTCACCAGCGCCATTCTGGATGAGGCGGAGGACGCCACCCGCGCCGGCGACCAGGCCCGTGATGTCCAAGCCTGGGAGGAGGCGAACCGCCGCTTCCACCGGCTGATCCTCGCCCCCTGCGGCATGCCGCGGCTGATGCGCAGCATCGATGATCTCCACACCGCCAGCGCCCGCTTCCTGTTTTCCGGCTGGCGCGCGGAATGGGACACGCCGACCGACCGCGACCATCGCGCCATCCTCCTGGCGCTGCGCCGCGGCGATACAGAAGCCGCAGCCCTTCTGCTTGGCCGCCACGTGCAGTGGATCGGCCAGAAACCCGCCAGGATGCAGGTCACCCGTTCCGCCCGCTGAAGCCAGTCGACCGCGCCTGCTTCGCGATGCGGGCCCATGGCCTTGCGTTGAACCTTCCTGTTTACGCCGATTTCCACAGCAGCTTTTCGTCCGCCAGACGCAGCGCTTGCCTTATGCCGCGTTGTGTGGATTCATTTAGAGATAGATTCCATAAATTATCTATAATTTCAAAGGAGCATCACATGCGTCTATCCAGCCCCGCCCTCCTGCCGGCTTTCAGCCCGCTCGCCCCGCAGAACCGCAGCCTCGCCTGGAAGGCGGCGGCGGTGTTTCTGGGAAGCCTGTTCCTTGCGCTGTCTTCCTATATCGAAGTCCCGATGGTTCCGGTTCCGGTCACGATGCAAACCTTCGCGGTAACGCTGGTCGGCGCGCTTTACGGCTGGAGGCTCGGCGGAGCCACCATTGTCGCATGGCTGATTGAGGGCGCTCTGGGCCTGCCGGTTCTGGCGGGCGGCGCTGCGGGCTTTGTCCATTTCATGGGCCCCACGGGCGGCTATCTGTTCGCCTTTCCGGTTGCCGGCATGGTCGCCGGCTTTCTGGCCGAGCGCGGCTGGAACGGCCATCGCGTCGCCCTCGCCTTCCTCGCCATGCTTGCCGGCAATGCGCTCTGCCTGCTCCTTGGCGCTGCATGGCTCTCGCTGATGATCGGCGTCAGCGCCGCGTTTACGGCGGGCGTCCTGCCCTTCCTGATCGGCGCCGTGCTGAAATCGGCGCTCGCCGCCGCCGTGCTGAAGGCGCTTGCCCGCGGCCCGAAGCGCGCCGGCTGATGACGGTAAGGCTGCGCCCGCATCATCTTCTCTGCATGCTCACCTATGCCGGCAAGGGCTACAGCCCCGCCTTCACCGCCAATATGACGGTGGTCGTGGAGCGGATCGCGGACGGCGAGGAGATCGAGATCGTCGAGGGCCCGGACGATATCTGCAAACCGATGCTTTCAGACCCCGATCCGCATTGCCAGCGGGAAAGTGTGCAAATCCGCGATCGGCGGGCTTCGCAAGATGTCGGGCAACTGCTTGGGGTCGCGATTTCTGCGGGTGAGCTGCCGGCCCTCACTGAGGGTCGGCTGGACATGCTCCGGCAAGCCTTCCGCGAAGGTGATATCCGCGCGGCCTGCCGCGACTGCGAATGGCAGGACCTTTGCGGACGCATCGCAGGTGATGCTTCTAGAGGAACGGCTCTGAAGGAGGCCTGCCGGCCTGACAGACAGCCGAGAGATGGACCGCCTTCTGTTCGATGACAAACCTATGGATGTGCAGTTAGACACCGTCACTGACCCTCCCCACAGGCGTCATGCTCGGACTTGATTCGAGCATCCAGGCAGCTTAAGCCATTGAATTTCAGAAGACTTATTGCAATCCCTCGCCGCGTTGCCTGGATCCTCGTGTCAAGCACGAGGATGACACCGAGTTTGAGGACACGTTTGTCAACAAACCAGGACGGCGTCCGACAACAGCCGCCTTCGAGTTTCCGAACCGGCGCCAACCGCGCCTCGATTTACCCGGCTTCCGCCACCCGCGAGAGCGCCACGGAAAGCTGCTCGCGCTGCTGCTTCAGTTCCTCGAAGCGTTCGCGCTCGGTGGCCACCACTTCCGGATCGGCATTGGCGATGAATTTCTCGTTGCCGAGCTTCTTCTGGCTGCGCTCAATATCGGCGTCGACCTTGCCGATCGCCTTGGTCAGCCGCGCGGTTTCAGCCGCCACATCGATAAGGCTGCCGAGCGGAATGCAGGCGGTGGCCTCGCCGATGATCACCTGGGCCGAGCCCTTGGGCGCATCCTTCTCGAAATCAAGCGAATCGATGCGGGCCAGCCGCTCCAGCGCCGGATAGTGGCGGGCAGTGCGTTCGCGGGTCGTGGCGTTGGCGCCGACGAGGATCAGCGGCGCCTTGGCCGAAGGCGGCACGTTCACGTCCGCGCGCGCCGAGCGGATGCCGGAGATCAGATCGACAAGCCAGTTGATTTCGTCGGCCGCCTCTTCATCCCGGAAGCCCGGCTCGTGCCAGTCGGCATGGCAGCAGAGCCCTTCGCCGCCGATATGGTTCCACAACTCCTCGGTCATGAACGGCATGAACGGGTGCAGCAGCTTGTAGGTTTCGGCCAGAACATAGGCGACGCAATGCTGCGCCTCGGCCTTCGCGGCCTCGTCCTCGCCCATGAACACCGGCTTCAGGAGTTCCAGATACCAGTCGCAGAGCTCGTGCCAGACGAAGCGATAGAGCGCGTCGGCAGCCTCATTGAAACGGTAGTTCTCGATCGCCGTGGTGACGTCCTCGGTGGTCTTCGAAAGCTCGGTCAGGATCCAGCGATTGATGGTCTGGGTGGCGCCGGACGGGCGGAACGAGCCGTCGAGCTTCATGCCGTTCATCTCGGCAAAGCGCGTGGCGTTCCAGAGCTTGGTGCCGAAATTGCGATAGCCGGCAATGCGGCTCTCGTCGAGCTTCACGTCCCTGCCCTGGGCCGCCATGATGGCGAGCGTGAACCGCAGCGCATCGGCGCCATATTCCTCGATCAGGTCGAGCGGATCGATGACGTTGCCCTTCGACTTCGACATCTTCTGACCGTTCTTGTCGCGCACCAGCGCATGGACATAGACGGTGTGGAACGGTTCGACCGGCTTGCCGTCCTCATCCTTCATGAAGTGCAGCCCGGCCATCATCATGCGGGCAACCCAGAAGAAGATGATGTCGAAGCCGGTGACGAGAACGCTGGTCGGATAATAGCGGGCGAGTTCGTCCGTCTCTTCCGGCCAGCCGAGCGTCGAGAACGGCCAGAGCGCGGAGGAGAACCAGGTGTCGAGCACGTCCTCGTCGCGGGTCAGGATATTGCCGGGCTCGTAGTTTTCGAGCTGCTCCTCGACCCAGGCCTTCCACGGCCCCTCATGGGCGATGTAATGCTGGATCGCGGCATCAAGCGCCTCTTCCTCGGTCTTTTCGACGAAGACCTGGCCGTCCGGCCCGTACCACGCAGGGATCTGGTGGCCCCACCAGAGCTGGCGCGAAATGCACCACGGCTCGATGTTCTCCATCCAGTCGAAATAGGTCTTTTCCCAGTTCTTCGGCACGAAATTGGTGCGACCCTCGCGCACCGATTCGATCGCCGGCCCGGCAAGTTCCTTGGCGTCGGCGAACCACTGGTCGGTCAGCATTGGCTCGATGACGACGCCCGAACGGTCGCCAAAGGGCTGCATGATCTTCTTGTTCTCGACGAAGGGGATATCATTGCCCTCCTCGTCCTTCACGGTGACGGCAAGGCCCTCGGCATTGATCGCGTCGACGATGCGCTTGCGGGCGGCATAGCGATCAAGACCGCGGTATTCGTCGGGCACGAGGTTGATGTCGTCGACCTCGGCCTCAGTCGGCAACTCGCCGGATTTCGCGATCTTCATCGCCTGCTCGGCGCAGACGGCATAGGGTTCGCCGTCGTCGCGCAGCGCCGCCTTGGTGTCCATCAGCCGGTAGAGCGGAATATGGTTGCGGCGGGCGACCTGATAGTCGTTGAAATCATGCGCGCCGGTGATCTTGACCGCGCCGGAACCGAAATCCTTGTCCGGATATTCGTCGGTGATGATCGGGATCAGACGCCGATGTTCCTTCGGACCAACCGGAATTTCACAAAATTTTCCGATGATTGGCGCATAACGCTCATCCGATGGGTGAACGGCGACCGCGCCATCGCCGAGCATGGTTTCCGGGCGCGTGGTCGCGATCGAGATGTAATCGCGCTCCTCCTTGAGGACGACATTGCCGTTCGCGTCCTTCTCGACATAGGTATAGGTCTCGCCGCCGGCCAGCGGGTATTTGAAATGCCACATATGGCCGTCGACTTCGCGGTTCTCGACCTCAAGATCGGAAATCGCGGTTTCGAATTCGGGATCCCAGTTGACCAGCCGCTTGCCGCGATAGATCAGGCCGTGCTTGTAGAGCGAAACGAAGACCTCGCGAACGGCCTCGGAAAGCCCCTCATCCATGGTGAAGCGCTCGCGCGACCAGTCGCAGGAGGCGCCGAGGCGCTTCAGCTGGTTGATGATCTGGCCGCCGGATTCTTCTTTCCATTCCCAGACCTTGTCGATGAAGGCCTCGCGGCCCATCTCACGCCGGCCGGGAAGCTGGCGTTCCATCAACTGACGCTCGACAACCATCTGGGTGGCGATGCCGGCATGGTCCATGCCGGGCTGCCAGAGCGTGTCCTTGCCGCGCATCCGCTCGAAGCGGACCATGATGTCCTGCAGCGTGTTGTTGAGCGCGTGGCCCATATGCAGCGAGCCGGTCACGTTCGGCGGCGGGATCACGATCGAGAAGCTCTCCCTGCCCGGTTTTGCGTTGGCTCCGGCGCGGAAGGCATCGGCCTGTTCCCACCGGGTGGCAATCCTGGGTTCGACGCTTTTCGCGTCATACGTCTTCTCAAGCATGTCTTCGCCAATTCCTGCTGATACCAAAACCGGGCGAAACACATATAGCGCGCCTGCGTCCGGATTAAACGGCGGCGGGTTGCCGCGGCTTTCGCGGCGGCCCTTCGCGGCCTGTCGTTGTTATGCGCTTGGCTTCAGGCCTGTCAACAACAAAGCCGCCCCGGAGGGGACGGCTTGGATAGGTCCAACGCGCGTATTCTCAGCGCTTCGCGTTGCGCATCCGCTCGATTTCCTTGCCGACCATTTCTTCCACGATCGAAGGCATGTGCTCCTCGATCCAGTCGCGGAGCAGCGGACGCAGCTCCGAAATCACGATTTCCTCAATCTTGCGCGCGCCCTCGCGATCAAGCGCGTCGGAAAGCGCATGCAGCGCATTGCCGATCCGCTGTTCGGAATCGGAGGAAAGCAGGTGCTCCTGGCCCTCCTCCGTGCGTGGCGAACGGTCGGCATCCTCCGCGCGCGCGACGCCATTGGGCTCATGAACCCCGCCGGTCGCCTCCCGCACCTGGCGCGCAACTTCGCCGATCGTGCCGGGATAGACCGCATCGCGCTCCAGCGGGTGCGGCCGGGCCGCCGCCGGTTGCTGCGGTTCTGGCGCTTGCTGCGTCACCGGCTCCTGATCCGCTTCGAACGGCTGTACGGCTTCCTCGCCATGCGCGGCTTCCGTCTCGTTCGACGGCTGCGAATCATCATCGAAGGTGAAGGCGGGACGGCGGGAGACGAAAGCATTATCGCCAAAGGGCTCGGGATCCTGTTCGACAGGAGACGCGTCGCCCGCATCATGATCGCGCTGGCGATAGGTCTCGGGCGCGCGGTAGCGCTCTTCCCTGGGCGCGGCAGCGTTGTCACGCGCGGCGCGTGGAGAACGCCCGACATCGTCGCCGCTATCGATAATACGGCGAATCGAAGCGAGAATCTCTTCCATCGAGGGCTCTTGCTGCAATTTCGGCTGCGCCATTACAAACCTTCCCGCGCGTTAACGTCCCAAGCGTCGAATCATCGACAACGATACGCCAGCTCCGGCCGCATGAAGACCGAAACCGTCATATTTTCAGTGCTATACACAGAATTTTCGGGACACGTCCGATAGAACTTACAAATCTCTAGAATTCGAAGGCCTTCGCCCGCGCGAAGCCAGGAAGCGGCTTGACGGCGGCATTGAAGGAGGAGAGCGACGAAAACACATCGCCATCGCGATGATAGATGGTTGCCCGGGCGGCATAGCCCGTGCCCTCGACGCAGACGAGCCGACCGCCATCGCGCAACTGATTCAGCAGCGCCTCCGGAACGACCTCGACGGCGCCGTTGAGGAAGATCGCGTCATAGGGCGCCTCGGAGGGATACCCTTCCGGCAGGACGCCGCTGACCACGACCGCGTTGTCATAGCCGAGTTCGAGGAATTTCGCGCTCGCGCTTTCAACCAGTTCCTCATCGCTGTCGATGCCGACGACCGACTGGGCGAGCAGCGAAAGAATGGCCGCGGCATAGCCATCGCCCGCGCCGACCACCAGCACCACATCCTTCTTGGAGAGCTCCAGAAGCTGGACGAGCTTGGCAAGCGGCGACGGCTCCATCATGTAGCGGGCGGGGCCGGCTTCATTGGCGGGCTTTACCTGAATGTCCTCGTCGATATAGGCGAGCGACCTGGATTGCGGCGGCAGGAAAGCCTCGCGCGGCACGGCAAGAAAGGCCTCGAGCACAGGATAGGCTGTCACATCGGTCGGCCGGATCTGGTTTTCCACCATCTTCCGGCGCGCCGTCTCGAAATTCATCATGGCCAACAACCTCGCAAACAATCAGCGTTCAGCGCCGTCCCGACGCACGAGTTGTTTTCATAGATGCGCTGCCGCCTCCATGCAAGATGGTAGAGCCGTTCGCGCGAAATTGCCGCAAAAAAGAAGGCGCACGAGGCTGCGCCTGTTCACCCGGAACATGACGAAAGGGCCGGCGCGAGCGCCGGCCCCAATGCCATTTGATGATCAACGATATTGGTTGACCAGAATGCAGAGCCGCTGCAGGCCGGCTTCATAATTGTCCGGCGTACGCATCACCGCCTGACACTGTTTGCGCACGGTCTGCTGCTCGCCGCTGCTCAGATCATCGAAGGCGATCACGAGGCGTTGGTCGTTGCGATTGTCAGGCATCGATCCGCCGCCCGATCCATCGCCGCCGGCAGTGCCACCGCCGTTATTGCCGCCACCGGCATTTCCGCCGCCGCCGTTTCCGCCGCCATTATTGCCGCCGCCATTGTTGCCGCCTCCGCCGCCGCCGAGGCCGATATCCACGTCCGCGCCGGTGCCATCATCACCGCCAATGCCGACATCGACATTCGCGCCGCTGTCACCGCCGATCGTGGCGGAGGCCGAGGCCCCTATTCCGCTACTGCCGCCAACATCGGCGGACGCATCTGCATTCACGCCGCTGGAGCCGCCGACGCTTGCGCCGACATCGGCGCTCGCCGCCTGCCCGCCGCCGACATCGGCCGACGCTCCGGCATCAACGCCACCGGAACCGCCAACGCTCGCGCCGGCATCGGCGCTTGCGGCCTGACCGCCGCCAACACCGGCGGACGCACCGGCATTCACGCCGTCCGAGCCGCCGACGCTGGCGTCAACGCCCGCGCCGACGCCGCCGGAGGGATCGGTGTCTGTATTGACGCCGACGCTTATCCCGTTCTCGCCGCCGATATTCAGAGACTGCGCATTCGCAGGGGTGGCGCCATACAATGTAACGGCGAGCGAACCTGCGAAAAAAGCACCCGCCAGAAGTGTAGATTTACTGCGACAGGCAAACATGTCGTCCTCCTTCTGGAGCCCTCTTTGTGGAAGGACTCCTCCTGTTTAAACAACGTTATGTTTGCGGCTCGTCTGTTCGATCCGCGTAACTTTTAAACGGGACCTCGAACAAAAAAGTTCCTCGGAAGCGAAGAATCTACTCGGCGATCAGATCAAGATCTATTGATTCTGAGTGGAAAACTCCGAGGCTCTTCCCCTCCCATACTTCGACAACAAAGAGATATTCGGGGCCAAAAAACTCGTCGACATGCCGGAAGCAAGTCATTCAAGCAAAAGAGTGGTAGCGATACCATGCGCTCGGCGATATCTATGGTCATGAAAATCACGAACACGATCGCACAGGCATCTGGCGATGCTGTCAGGACGGCGCTGAAATTTTATCGAAAAAGGAAGTGGAGGCCTCGGCCGGAATCGAACCGGCGTGCAAGGATTTGCAGTCCTCTGCGTAACCACTCCGCCACGAGGCCAACATTGTCGATCGAAGGGTTGGCGCGGATTTAGAATGATTTATTTTGATTTGCAATAGCGCTGCCCGACGCAGCCTCATTTTATTTCACGAGGAGGCGCCGGACACCCGTTAGCGCACCGGAACAGATCATCGCCGGCCCCGCCGAACGCCTGTTATTGGCAACGCCGGCAAAAAACGGCTCCGCAGGCTTAAAAGGCCGCGCGAATCGGGTAGTGTCACGAAGTCCGGATTCGGGGTCGAAACGCCGGCGCGTTGCAATGGAGGGGACCAATGCCGACCATCTTGAATTCCGCCAGATTTTTTGCGGCGTGGTGCGTTTTCGCCCTTTTGACGGCGGCATGTTTTCAGCTCACGCCCGCAGCCGCCCAGGAAACTGACGACGAAAAAACCTCCACCGAACTGGTGCAGGAAATCTTCCAGGATGCCCAGGGAAATGCCGGCCTGAAGGCGCGTTATGAACGGCTGGTAACGAACCCGATTTCGCCGCCCGACACCCGCAGCCCGCGCGCAACGCTCGAAAGTTTCCTTGTGATCATGCAGACGGCCAGCGAACTCTGGCTCGAGGTGCGCGACAGCTATTTTGACGGCGAGACCTTCTTCATGACAAAAGCCCAGAGCGATCAGCTCGTTCTGGTGCAGTCGCTTCTGGAAAAGGCGGCGCGGACATTCGATCTCTCCGCGATACCTGCCGCTTCGCGCCAACGCGCAAGCATCGAGACTGTGCTGCAGCTTCAGGAGATATTCGACCGGATCTATCTGCCGCCGGTGGAGGAAATACCGGGCCTTGCCGCGGGCGCGTTCGCGCTGTCGGATTCGGAAGCACAAGCGCTGCCGGCAAAATGGATCATTCCTGGCACCAGCCTGACCATCGAACGGCAACGGGAAGGCCCGCGGGAGGGCGAATATCTTTTCACCCAGGGCACAATCAACCAGATCGACGACGATTACGAGGAGGTCAAGGCTCTGCCGATGATCGCCGACCTCGGCGAAGACCTCTACCAGTATTACATCTATACGCCTGGCAATCTGGTCGCGCCGCGCTGGTATGAGTTCATTCTCGATGGACCCTACTGGCTGCGCTACCAGTTCGGCAATCAGGCCTACTGGCAATGGATCGGGTTGGCGCTCATCGCCGTTGTTTCTGTGGTCGCGCTGGTCTGGTTCAGCCGCTGGAATGCGCGGCGGGCGGTTCCGCTGGATCCCGCCAGGCGGCAGCTGCGCCGTGTTATCACGCCCTTGCTGATCATGGCCGCGGCAAACCTCATCCGCTTCCTGATCGAGGAGCAGATCAACATCACCGGCGACCTGCTCTATGTCTCCACCACCGCCCTGAGCGCCCTGATATGGACGGCCACGGCCTGGTTCACCTATCAGCTTCTGCAGACGCTCTATATGTGGACCATCCGCAACCCCGCCGTCAGCAATGCCTCGCTTGATGCCAGCCTGCTGCGCACCGGCTTTCAGGTCATGTCCTTCATCGTGGCGATCATCGTGCTCGGCTATGGCGCAACCCAGATCGGCATTCCGATCTACGGCGTCGTCGCTGGTCTCGGCGTCGGCGGTCTGGCAATCGCGCTCGCGGCCCAGCCGACGCTTGAAAACTTCATCAGCGGCGTGCTGCTCTACGCCGACCGGATCGTGCGCGTCGGCGACTTCTTCCAGTTCGACGATACCGCCGGCACGGTGGAGGAAATCGGCATCCGTTCGACGCGCATCCGCGCGCTCGACCGCACCCTCATCATCGTCGCCAATGCCGATCTGGTGAAGCGCAAGATCACCAATTACAGCCGACGCGACGTCTTCCTGTTCCGGCACAAGATCGGCCTCAGATACGAGACCGACGCCGACACGCTGCACAAGATCATGGAGGATATCCGGACGCTGCTCGCATCCCATGAAAGCGTGCTCGAATCGCCAAGGCGGGTCCGGCTCGTGGAATATGGCGATTCGGCCGTGCTGATCGATATTTACGCCAATATCTCGGCGACCGACATCAACGTCTTCCTGGAGGTGCAGGAGCAATTGCTGCTTTCGATTCGCGACATCGTCGAGCGCCACGGTTCCGGTTTTGCCTATCCCACCTCCACCGTCTATCTCGCCCAGGGTGACTACAAGGAACCCAAGCCGATCGCGGACGTTCCGACAAAAGAGAACGCCGGCGAGGCGCCGAAGGACGACGAGACCTAGCGCGTCGAAAAGGCGGATATGCCCGGATAGGCCGCGGAGGTTGAAATGTGGGGCTGGGTCAACGAAAATGCGGCGGCGATCAGCGCTGTCGCAAGCGTCGCCACGCTTTTGATATGGGCGGTCTACCTCCAGATGCTGTTCAGCGGCTTCCGCGAGGGACGGCGCGCGAAAATCCTGATCAATCGCGGCGGCAGCCCCACGCTCGATGGTCATTGCCTTGTCGCCAATATGAGCGCGAAGGCGATCTTCATCGACGCCGTGCTGCTCGATTTCAACGTGAAGACCGAGACAGGCCGCGAGCATTTCAGCTATTCGCTCAGCAACCTCACCTTCGATGACGACAGTGTCTCCGATCCGCGCGCAAAACTGTTCCAGGGACCGCTGGATGCCGCCGAGCATCTCGACCTCGGCACATTCCGGGCATTGATCGAAAAAATGTCGCCGCCGGATTTCGACCGCTTTGAGACGATTGAAGATATCAACATCACCATCGTGGCCACCTACACCTCTGAGGACCGGCCGGTCGCAGCCGAACGGGTTTTCGATATTGTCGGCGAGCGCGACGAGCAGGTGGTGTCCCCGCGCAGCTATGCCGCGTCGCAATTGCGCAGCCAGCGTCAGCGCCGCCGGATCGAAAGACTGATGCGCGATCTGCACCAATCGGAGCGTGGCGATGGCCGCAAAAAGACAGATGGCGTGGAGGCGCAGGCTTAACCGCTTTTGGCAGCCCGATCGGAGATGCATCCAGGCGCGGGAAAACGGATCGCGCGAGGGTCACAAACTTCTTTGCTTTTTTTGTCGAAAAGGGCTTGGCAAATCGCCTCACCATTTGTATTAACCCGCTCACACCGCAGCGCCTCATACGGCGCTAATGTTCCCTGGTAGCTCAGCGGTAGAGCACTCGACTGTTAATCGATAGGTCGTCGGTTCGAATCCGACCCGGGGAGCCACTTCACCATTTGATTGTCTGTACTGCCGTGAGAGTGTTCTTTCCGACGCGATCCGGTGCAAGCCCAAATGCCCTCCGCCGAGAGGCAGAAGGGCCAGAGGCCAATGCGGGATAGAGCTCAATTATGCGATCAATCCAGCAGCCACAGCGCCGCGCCCCGGCGACGCTCGCGGGGAGCGCCGGGTCGAATGAAGCATCGACGGAATCGCTCTCAGCTCATTGGCGTAGCGCCGCGTGCGGTCAGCTTTGGGGCGATCTTGTCGCCAGATCACGCTTTAACCTATTGAATCAACGTATCGTTCTTTTCGAAAGTCGATTCCGATTTTCGGGCCCACGCGCTAGCGCTTGCCGGTTTTTTCTTTCCACTCGGCGCGCGCCTGCTCGATGAGCTCCGGATCGGTGGCGGCCTTGAGGCCGGTGGCGGCGATCGCCTTGGCGGCGTGGACGAAGGCCTTGTGGGCGGCCGGGCTCTTGCCCTGCGCGACCACCTGCCAGGTGTGGGGGTTGGTGCCGATCGCCCAGGCCGGGGTCCAGCATTGCGCCGTGGGAATAACCCAGCTGACGTCGCCGACATCGGTCGAGCCGGCGCGGAAATGCGACTTGCCCTCAAAGGCCCGCAGGCCCCGGTGAAGCGGTTGGCTTCCGTCGACCCGGCTGTTGGA
>MDSV01198544.1_pt1 | contig 12163 bp, 9 predicted proteins | sample 810851 | NCBI WGS metagenome assembly MDSV01 (sample SAMN05326640, study PRJNA326480) | marine metagenome | isolation source: seawater | place: Atlantic Ocean: North East | collected 2012
ATATTATCCATCCTTGAAACAAATCCAAAACGTTTAACTTTATTTCTATTTGACATGCCATGGTTTCTCAAATCACGAACTTGCTCTGCAATCTTTTTATTTTTAACCACCAAATATCCTGAGTCTCCCATAGCATTTAAATTTTTTAATGGATGTGCTGAAAAACACCCATAGTCTCCAAAATTTCCAGCATTAATACCTTTGTATTTTGACCCTATGGCTTGTGCAGCATCCTCAATGATTTTTAAATTATATTTATTTGCGATCTTTATAATTTGATCCATTTTGCAGACTCTTCCTGTTAAATGAACAGGCATTATAGCCTTAGTTTTTTTTGTAATTTTATCCTCAATTTTAGAAGGATCAATATTCTGATCTTCAAGAACATCAACAAAAACTGGTTTAGCACCTAAATGTACTATCACAGCTGCTGAGGCAATAAAGGAATTTGGAGTTGTTATTACTTCATCTCCTTTTTTAATTCCCGCTGAAAATAAAGAAAAGACCAAAGCGTCTGTTCCACTATTCAATGATATACAATTTCTAGCTTTAGAAAATTTACATAAATTTTTTTCAAATTTGTCAATGTAATCTCCACCAACAAAGCTTCCAGATTTAATAACCTTGTCAAATATATTTTTTAAATCTACCTGTTCTTTATAAGATTGTTTTACTAAATTAATAAAGTTTATTTTCATTTATTTAAATAAAAAGATTTAACTGTATTAATTATATAATTTACTTCTTTTTTTGTTAAATGTTGGTGACATGGAAACGTAATTATTTCTTTAGTATGTTTATCAGTAATTGGAAAATCACCTTTTTTATAGCCAAGATACTTTAAAGCATTTTGTCTATAGATTGGTATTGGATAATGTACTTTTGCTTCAATTCCTTTCGATAAACAATATTTTAAAAGTCTATCTCTCTTCTCAGCAAAAATAATATATAGATGATAAACTATTTTATTCTTTTTCAATCTAGGAGGTATTCTTATTTCTTTTATCTTTGAAAGCTCTTTATCAAAATGGTTAGCATTTCTTATTCTTTGGTTTGCTATGTGTTTTGCCTTGGGTAATAACCAGTTTCCAACCACAGCCTGAAAAGTATCTAGTCTAGAATTGTATCCGCAAATTTCAACTGTATCTCTATCTTTCAATCCATGGTTTCTCAATAATCTCAGATGATTATAAAACTTAAAATTATTTGTTGTGATTATACCACCATCAGACCAGACATTAATATTTTTAAGTGGATGTAGAGAAAATGTTCCAAATTCTCCCCAAGTCCCTGCATTTTTATTATTTATGGATGCCAATATTGACTGGCATGCATCTTCAATTATTGGCAACTTATATTTTTTTGCGATTTTTTTTAATTTAGGCATATTAGTCATGTATCCAGTAAAGTGAACGGGTACAATTGCTTTTGTTTTTTTTGTTATTTTTTTTTCAACTAAATCAACATTCATACAGAAAGTATCATCGCAATCTACAAAGATTGGCTTCGCTCCAATTTCTGTGATAGCACCAACAGTTGCAACAAATGTATTTGCTGCAGTTATAACTTCATCATTTTTTTTAATTCCCAAAACTTTTAAAGAAAGTTTAATTGCATCTGTTCCTGAATTTACCCCTACTGCATATTTTGTTCCAATAAGTTTTGAAAAGTTTTTTTCAAATTTGCTTAATTCATTCCCTAGTGTGAAGTCACCCGTATCTACAAATTTCTTTAATTTTCTCCATAAATCAGCTGAGTTGGAAAACTGTTTTCTTAAGTAAGAATATTTTACATGCATAACTTATTTTTTATCATTGTGCGTTCAGAAAACAAACTTTTACTTTAAATTTATCTCCTGCATTTTTTTAATATTAAAATAAATTGAATCATTCAAAGAATCTGGCAGCATATTATTCTCAAAAGCTTCTTTTAAATCTTTAACAGCATCTTCTATTGAGAATTTAGGCTGAAAATTCAATATGTTTTTTATTTTATCTGAAGAAATATGATATGAACGATTATCATTTGTCGTTTCTTTTTCCACTGTTACATCTTGTCCAACTACTTTTTTGACCGTAGCAGCTATTTCATTTACAGTCATATTATCATAACCCGCATTAAATATTTGGCCGTTAACAAGATCTTTGTCTGCCTCAATCACTTTAATATATATACGAGACATATCTTTTATATGAATATTTGGTCGTAATTGGTCACCACCTAAAATTTTTATCTTTCTTTTGTTAAAAGCTAAATTAGTCAAAATATTTACTACTACATCTAAACGCTGTCTTTTAGCGTAACCACAAACTGTAGCTGGTCTTATTATAACTGTTTCAAAATTGTCATCTTTATACTCTAGTAAAATTTTTTCACACTCAACTTTAAATTTTGAGTAATCTGTTAACGGCTCTAAAGATAATTCCTCACTAACATTTTTTTCTTTTTTTATTCCATAAACAGATGATGAAGAAGCATATATAAATCTTTTAACGTTTCTTTTTTTTGATAATTCTACTAATGGTCTGAAACAGTCTAAATTAATTGATTTTCCAAGTTTGGGATTTAATTCAAAGCTGGGATCATTTGAAATACAAGCTAAATGAACTATTGTATCATAGTTTTTTATGATCACATTCAGACCTTCAATATCTCTAATGTCACCTTTAATTAATCTTAGACTATCATTTTTTTTAAATACATTTTTTCCATAAATAAAAAGATCGTAAACATCCACTTTATAATCTAATTTTAATAGATCGGGTACCAATTGAGAGCCAACATAGCCACCTCCACCAATAATTAATATTCTGTTCATTTTAAAATAAATTCCATTTTTCTAAGTAAACTTTTTTTGTCAAGGATAGAACTGTTGCCAATACTTTCAACAGAATTTGCTCCTGCAAGTGAACCAATTAATAATGAAAGTTCACTTGGAATTTTTAATTTTAAACAAAGCGATATAACAGAAAGCATCGTATCTCCAGCTCCAACTTTATCAACAACCTTGTCAGAAAAAGCTGGGCATTCTATTATTTTATTTTTTTTATCTCCAATTAGAAATGCTCCATTCCTTCCTCTAGTAACAATTAAGGTGTTAATATTATATTTTTTTTTAAGAGTTTTAGAGAGAGTATAAACGTCGGTTAACTTATCCCTTATTTCATGTCTCAATTCTGTTTCATTGATTATTAAAGAGTCAATTTTTTTGTATTTATTTAAAGAGTGATAACCATAATTTGATGCATTAACTTGCGCATTCAAAGCTGTGAATTTTTTTAATTTTGATAGATCTTTTGCCAATTTATCAGAAATAAGTCCATGTCCATAATCTGAAATAATCAAAAGATCAGAATTTGAAAATTTTTTTTTAATATTTGCTATAATTTTTTTTGTAGTCTTATTATCTACAATTTGATCATTCATACTATAAACGCCAAGAAGTTTATTTCTTGAAATAGTATCTATAAATCTCTTTTTTAAGATAGTTGGGCTATTTTTTTTAATAATTAATCTTGTATTAATATTTTTTTTAATTTTTTTTTTTACAAGTTTTAAATAATTATTTTGATCACCAATACAAGTTAAAAAATTAACTTTTTCACAAAAAGTTGAGAGATGATTCGCGATAGCTCCGGCACCTCCTAAATAAGTTTCCTTGAAATCATCTTTTATTACTAAATGAGGTTCTTTACCCGATTTTCCTAAAACTTCGCAAAAAATATATTGATCAATTATAGTTTCACCTATTACTAATGGTTTTAACTTTTGAAATTTATTAAATATATTTGAAATATATTCATAAGAAAATTTTTTTTTTATTCCATCCAAAAATATTTTTTGTTCATCATTCAATAATATACCACTTTTATTTATAATATTGCTGGAGCTGTAAGTTTCATCATCAGAATATACAATTTTACCTTTGTTTTTTTTTACAGATTTTATTTCTTTAAAAATATTTTTTGAAATATCTTTTTTATTATCTCTATAATCTGGACCTTTAAAATAAACATTTGGTTTTATTGTGTTAATTATTTCCTCAGAAGTCTCCGAATTACTTATTATAACTGCATCAACAATACCTAAGGCACTAATTGTGCTTGCTCTCACATCTTTATTAAATAAAGGCCTACCGGGTCCTTTATTTACGTATTTATCTGATGTTATTGACACAATCAAAAAATCTCCATTTTTTTTAGCACTTTCAAAATGTTTGATGTGTCCTATATGTAATAAATCAAAAACACCATGACATAACACAATCACTTTATTTTTTTTTCTTTGTTTATTAACTACATCCTTAATAGATTTAAGATTAAAAATTTTGTTATTCATTTGATTATTTTTTTTTGTCTAAATATAAAAACCACTTTCTAGTAGCCTTCTCAATTTTTTTAGTTGTCCATAACGGAGCATCTTTCCAATTTGAAATATCTTTTAGTAAATAATTAATTCCTTTCTCAATATTAATTTTGGGTCTCCATCCTATTTTTTTTTTTATTTTTTTGATATCAGCAAATGTTATATTAGGTTCACCAGGTCTTTTTGGAATAAAAATTTTTTTTCCTACTAAAAGTTTTGCAATTTTATTAATACTCACCGTATGACCGCTTCCAACATTAAAAATTTCTCCGGACGATTTTTTATTTTTTGATACTTTAATTATAGCCTCGATAACATCAGACACATAAGTAAAATCTCTTTTTTGTTTTCCACTTCCGACAATTGTAAATGGCTTTTTTGCTAGTTTTTGAGCTAAAAATACTCCAAAAACTGCTCCATATGATCCTGATGTTCTGGCTCTTGGACCATAAACATTAAAAAATCTTAGTGAGGTGCAATTTAAATTATACAATTTGGAATAATGGATAACTAATTCTTCACCAAGTCTTTTTGTTAAAGCATAAGGATATTGAGGATCTATTTTTGAATTTTCGTTAGTTGGATATTTTTTTGGAATGCCATAACTTGATGATGATGCGATATATATAAATCTTTTAACTTTATTTGCCACTGAAGCATTAAGTATATTTAGAGTCCCTTTTACATTGGTGTCAAAATATAAGTCTGGATTATCAATACTAGGAACTATGTCTGCTTTTGCTGCAAGGTGAAAAACGTTATCCACTTTTTTAAAATACTTATTTAAATTTTTTTTATCTAAAATACTTTTGTGAATGATTTTTATTTTTTTACTTATTTTAGAAAGGTTTTTTTTTCTACCTACAGAAAAATTGTCAATTACTATTACTTTATGATTTAGAGAAACTAATTTTTCTGCTAAATGACTACCAATAAATCCTCCACCACCTGTTATTAAAGAAATCATTAAAAAGTTAATATAGAAAATTTTTTAAAAAAAAAGAAAAAAATTAAACTGGTAAAATTAAAAGATCTTAAAATTCAGTTTAAATATGATGACTACAGTAATAATTGTTATTAAAGGATCAATACTAAACTTAGAGACTTACTAGTAGATAAATTTATTACTATTACAAGATATTTTTTTTATTATAATTTGAATATTTAAACCTGATCCATTGAGAAATTACGTGCATAAAAGATGAAAACATATCTTCTGTAATACCATAATTTTTACATCCAAAATCATAATGAAATTTTACTTTTGATTTAATTTTTTTATTTAAAAATCCAGTAATAAATACAACATCTAATTTCATCGAGTTAGCCTTTTTTATAAGGTTAATAATATTTTTTGAGGTACCTGAACAGCTGAAAATAAATATAATATCACCTTGATTTGCATAATTATCCAGCTGGAAATCAAAAATATTTTTATAGCTAATATCATTTGAAATAGCAGTTATAAGTTCTATGGAGTTATTTAAAGAATGCACCTTTGGTTTTAGCTTAGATCTTGATGAGACTTTTATGCCTTTATTAAAATCGCATAAAAAATGATTGGCAACAGATGCTGATCCACCATTTCCTGCAACAAAAATTTGTTTTTTAGATTTAATACGATTCTCAATAAAATTTGACATTCGTATTAGTTTTTTATGATCTAGTTTTTCTAAAATTTCTTTAATATTAGAAAAATAATTTATAAAAAATTTATTTTGGAGTTTTTTTTCATTTTTGGGCATTTTGATACATTTTTTATAAATACTATTAATCTTATCTATATTAAATATATAATTTTTTAAATAAATTTTTATAATCATATTAAATAAATTATTAAACAATAAAGAATAAATTAATTTATTTTTGCTTATTAATTGAAAAGTTTGAATTTTCATGTATCTAAATTATCAATTTAATTATGAGAACAAATTATAAAATACTATGTATTGGTTTAGGTAAATTAGGACTAGTATTTTCACAAGTGCTAGCAGAAAAAGTCGGCCCAACCTTTGGTTATGATGTAAATAAAGAAACTATTTTATCCATAAAAAAAAATAAAAAAAGTATAGAACCCAAGTTAAATAGTCTTTTAAAGAAAAATAAAAAAAAATTTAAAATAATTAATAATTTAAGTAACGGAATAAATAGCACAAATGGTGCATTTTTAATTTTGCCAACTCCTTCTAAGAAGAATAATGAATATGACAATTCTTATCTAGAAAAATCTTTAATTCAAATAGGGCCTTATCTAAAAAATAAAAAAGAATATCTTATAAACATTACATCCACAGTAAATCCAGGCTCTTGCGAATATTTTATTAAAATGATGGAGAAAAAATTTAATCTCATCCACGGAAAAAACTTTATTTTGACTTATAATCCTCACCTTATAGCTTTAGGTTCTATCTATAATGATATTCTAAATAGTGACTTAGTTTTAATCGGTTCTAATAATGAAAAAGGCTTTAAAATTCTTAAAAATATTTACAGTTTATTTTATCCTAACAATTTATCAAAATTAAAAATGCTAAATTTAAAAGAAGCTGAAATTTCCAAAATTGCAATAAATTCATATATCACAATGAAAATTTCATATACAAATTTATTAAGTCAAATATCAGATACAACTAAAAATATTAACACATCAAAAATATTAAATGCAATAGGAGACGATAAAAGAATTGGTAATAAATATTTAAAATTAGGTGCTATGTTCTCTGGACCTTGCTTTCCAAGAGATAATTTAAATTTTGCTCAATTTCTTAAAAAAAATAAAATTAATTATTCATTACTAAGGTCAACTGATGATTTAAACAACATTCAGGTAAATAGATATTTAAAAATTTTTAATGAAGAAAAAAAAAAGCTTAAAAAAAAACCTATAATTGGGTTATGTGGCTTAAGTTATAAGGAGAACACACTTGTCCAAACTAAATCTCCAGCAATTGAAATACTTAAAAAATTAAAAAATAAGTATAAAATTCTTTTTCATGATACAAATATTCCAATGAATTTTAACAATAAAAAATTTATTAAAAATCCTAAAATATTTTTTAATTCAACTGATATAATTTTTGTTTGTTATAAAAATAATAAATTTAAAAATTTTAGCTCATATCAAACAAACAAAAAGAAAATTATTATAGATTTATGGAATTTTATTAAATCTAAAAATAAAAAAGTGTTTATTAAAAAAGTTGGTATTAGTTAATGAAAAAAAAAGTTGCTTTAATTACAGGAATTACTGGTCAAGACGGATCATACTTAGCTGAATTTTTACTAAAAAAGAATTATATAGTCCACGGAATAAAAAGAAGGTCGTCTTCACTGAACACATCAAGAATTGATCATATTTATGAAGATCATTTCGAAAAAAATAGAAAATTATTTTTACATTTTGGTGACTTAACTGATGGATTAAGTTTGAAAGAACTTATAAATAAAATTAGACCAGATGAAATTTATAATTTAGCTGCACAATCACATGTTGGGGTAAGTTTTGATATTCCGGAATACACAGTAAATGTAAATTCCCTTGGAACACTTAGATTGCTAGAGGCTGTCAAACAAATAAAAAATAAAAAAAAAATAAAATTTTATCAGGCTTCTACATCTGAACTTTTTGGAGCTTCAAAACAAATTCCACAGAAAGAAACCACCCCTTTCTATCCTAGATCACCCTATGCCTGCTCAAAACTATTTGCCCATTGGATTACTGTTAATTACAGAGAATCTTACGATCTATTTGCTTGCAATGGTATACTTTTTAATCACGAGTCACCAAGAAGAGGTGAAACTTTTGTAACAAAAAAAATCATCAGAGGTTTATGTAAAATTGTTATGGGTATTGAAAAAACAGTTACTGTTGGTAACCTTTATGCTTTAAGAGATTGGGGTTACGCTGAAGAGTATGCAAAAATGCAATGGCTAATTTTACAACAAAAAAATCCTGACGATTTTATTATTTCTACTGGTAAACAATATAGTGTCAAAGATTTCATAAATAGAGCAGTTAAGCAAATAGGAATAAAGTTAGAGTGGAGTGGCAAAGGATTAAATGAAAAAGCAAGAGTTAAGAAGATTTTATCAAATAAATTAAAAAATATAAAAATTGGACAAATTATAATTAATGTAAATAAAAGATATTTTAGACCAGCGGAAGCAAATAACTTAGTTGGTGATTCAAGGAAAGCGAAAAAAAAATTAGGGTGGAAACCAAAAACTGGTATAGATAAACTTATTAGTATTATGCTGGAGGATGAGTTTAGAATATTAAAAAAATGAAGTTCACCTACATTTTTTTAATTATTCTTTTATTTCCAAATATTTGTTACGCTTATATTGATCCAAATATATTCACAATAATATGGCAAGTACTTGCTGCATTTGCTTTTTCTATGTTTGCTTATAGCAAACTAGTACTGAGCCAAATTAGATCATACATAAAATCGATAAAATTATTTTTTCCAGATATTAATAAGTTTTATTTTCAAGAAATTTATTTTTGCACTTTAGTAATAGCGATCCCAATAATTGGAGTACTTTCGAAAGACAATAATGTCTTTGAAAGGTTCGATATTATAATTGCGATAAGTTTTCAATTCTTAATTTTAATGCTTATTTGGGTATTTAATTATTTAATAATAAAGAATAGTAAAAATAGCTTAATTGCATCATGTTTGATATTTTTGTCTATTCAATTATACGGTTTTTTTGAGGGCATTATCATAACCAACTTTGTGAATTCAGAAGTATTAAAATACTTTAGAATTTTATCGTTATTATTAATTACATTCTCAATAATAATATTTCTATTAAATGTAAGAAAAATAAATTTTGTTAAATTTTCAAAATATTTTGTTTTTTTTCTAAGCACATTATTATTTATAATCTTGGCAAATAATTTTTTTAATAAATCAAATAACCAAAAAAAAAAAATTTGGCAATATGAGGAAGCAAAAATAATTAAGAACGATAATCTTCAAAACGTATTTATCTTATTTACTGACTCTTATGTTTCACCTGATTACTTTAAAAAATTATATAATAAAAAAAATAAATTATTTAATTATTTGAGAAAAAATGATTTTGTATTAAAACAGAATTCTTATTCTAATTACTCTAGTACCTTTCTATCATTACCTAGTTTGTATAATTCAAATTACTATAAATCTATTAACAAAGAAATTTTGAGGAAAAATCTCCAATTAATAGATGAAAGTTTTACTATGCAATCTTTATTAAAAAATGATTACAGCCACAATTTATATAAATGTTATTATAAATACGAAAATAAAAGTAAATTTTGTAAAAAGCTAAAAAAATTTCAAAATCTTAATAAAGATTTAAATTTAGTTGAAGCAATTTATTATTACAATTCTCTTTATGCAGTTTTTAGACACGCTAAAAAAAATTTAAACGTAAGAATTTTAAATAATTTTATTTTTAAGGAGGGGAATGACACCATTAAAAAAGATTTAGCAGAAATCATTACTGATCAAAATAATAAAAAAACCTTTACTACTCTGGTTTTTAATAAACCACATGCCCCATATGTATTTAATAAAAATTGTAATTGGGAAAAATTATCTTATTACGATTTAACAGTTAATAGTTTTTTAATTAAAGATCATGACAAAAGAATAAATGGTTATTATCATAATGTTAAATGTGTAAATAGAGATATTATTTATGCAATTGAAAATATAAAAGAAAATGATAATGAGGCTTTGATTGTCATAATTTCAGACAATGGCCCACTATTGCGTCCAAATAAATTAATTATTAAAAATCAAATTGAATTAACCAGGAAAGATAAGTTAGCTTTAGATTACAATTCCTCAATTTTTGCGATAAGTAAAAATTTTAAATGTGAGAAAATGTTAAATGAAATCAATTTAGTTAATACATTTAGAGTGATCTTTAATTGTAATGCCAAAATAATGAATCCAATTTTACCAAAAAAGATTTATGTCTCAGAAATTAATAAAATTTTAGAAACATTCCTATATTTTTCAGATGAATAATTTTTTGAAATCTTTTAATGAAATTAGAAAATATAATAAAATTGATTCAGAGTACAAAAATTTAGTTTTTTTTTCAGAAAATAATAATTACAGTTATTTTTTTAAAAATATAATTGATAAATTAATTGAAAAAAATATTAAATTAACATTTGTTACTGCTGACAAAAATGATTTTTTTTTGGAATATAATAATCAAAATCTTAAAACAATTTTAATACCTAGTTTTCTTTTTTTACAATTTTTTTTTTCTAATATTAAATGTAAAAATTTAATTTTGACCATGCCAGATTTAGGTTCTGGTATAATTAATAGATCTCCTTTCTGTAAAAAATACATTTATATTTTTCACTCGCTCATAAGTATAACTGTTGCATATAAAAAAAAAGCGTTTGATAATTATGATATATTTTTTAGCCCCACAACTGTGCATACAGCAGAAATAGAACAGAGGTTTAGTTTAAAAAACAAAGAAATAATTAATGTTGGTTATCCTAAAATTGAAGAATTAAAAAACAAAATGTTGGATTTAGAAGAAACAGATAATATCCTTATTGCGCCAACTTGGGGAAATGATAGCTCTCTTTATTCAGCAATATTATTAGATTTAATAGATCATTTAATAAAAAAAAAATTTACAATAATCTTAAGACCACACCCAATGTCTTTTAAGAAAGATAAAAAAAAGATAACTGAATTAGTTTCAAAATATAAGTGGTATGAAAAATTTAAGTTAAATTCAGATAATGATAATAATAATATTTTTTTAAAGTCAAAGATATTAATAACCGATTGGTCTGGTGCAGGAATTGAATTTAGTTTATCTAAAGAAAAACCATCATTATTCATAGATACTAAACAAAGAATAAGAAACAGTTCTTTTAAACATGGAGATAAAATCCTCGAAACTACTTTTGAAAATTTTAGTAGAGATGATTTGGGAATTGTGTTGGATAATAAAAATATAAATAAAATTGAGGAAATAATTGATAATTTTGATAAAAACTCAGTAGATTATAAAAATAAAATCAAAATTTTCAAAGAAAAATATCTATACAATAATGGTAGCTCACTTGATAAAACAATTGCAGCTTTAATGAATTTGATCGATTAAGGAAAGTTTATTTATTTTTTTATAAATTTTTTTGTCCATTAAATACTTTGGAATCTTTTTATTAGATTTTATTAATCTTCTTACTTTAGTTCCACTTAAAAGTATTTTAGATTTTTTTTTACATTTTTTACATTTTTGATTAATTATTTTATTACAATTTCTACAGAAAAATGGTTCTTTAAATGTTATAATTTTAACTCGTATTTTATTTTCGAATTTTTTACAAAGATTTTGGGATGAATATTTTTTAAAATAATTTTTATAGCCTGCATGATCTCTACCAACCAAAAAATGTGAACAGCCATAATTCTTTCTTATAATTGCATGAAAAATAGCCTCTCTTGGACCAGCATATCTTGGATAGGAAAAAAAAGTTGAAAATATTGAATTTTTACCAGCTATTTTGACAGCTATTTTATTTGTATCTATCAGAGATGATTCTTTGAACTCCCCTTTTTTGTATTGTCCTGTCATTGGTTGGATAAGAATTTTTTTGCAATGTTTTTTTCCAAAATTATGGATCCATATATGACCATTATGAGGAACATTTCTAGTATGAAATCCAACACAACTTTTATTATTTATTTTTTTTTTGATTAAAACTGGATCATAAAAATTCAATTTTTTTGTAATTTTTTTATTAAAGTTAATTATATTA